>Ga0224723_1000560_pt1 | contig 25276 bp, 23 predicted proteins | sample Balambano_FR2_Me_FD_161647 | JGI IMG/M metagenome (GOLD analysis project Ga0224723, IMG submission 161647) | Freshwater sediment microbial communities from Lake Towuti, South Sulawesi, Indonesia - Balambano_FR2_MetaG | ecosystem: Environmental > Aquatic > Freshwater > Lake > Sediment | place... | reverse complement strand
GTACAGGTGTGATCGGCGTGCTGACGACAGAAGCCACCGCCCGCAGCGCCATCTACCAGAGCGTGATCGACCGTTTCGCCAGCAGTGTCCGCGTGATCACCCTGCCCGCGCCGAAACTGGTGCTGCTGGCAGAGCAGGGCGCGCCGGATACGCCGAACAGTCGCGCCCTGGTGCAGGCGCACATCGATCCGCTGGTGAACGCAGGCGCAGACCAGATCGTGCTGGCGTGTACCCACTTCCCATTCCTTATCCCGCTGCTGCGCACAGCGGCAGGCGAAAGCGCCATACTGGTCGATCCGTCAGCGGCGGTGGCGCGACAGGTCGGGCGGGTAATCGCGGGGATGAATAACCCTCACCCCCAACCCCTCTCCCTCATAGAGAGGGGCTTTGAGACACCCCACCGCTACTACACCAGCGGCGACCCCGCAGCGTTCGCAGCAGTCGCCAACCGCCTGTTGGGATACGACATTGCCATGCCTATCCCTATCCCGGTATCAGCGTCAAACGTGCTGCCGCAGCCGCCTCCACCGCCTCACGAGTGAACGGCAGCGCGTGATATTCCAGATTGCGCCAGGGTTCAACCTGATCGGCATATTGCGCACTGAACGGATGTCCACTCTGCCCTGTCGCGTTGATGCCCTGGCTGTTATCGAACGCGCCGACATCCAGAATCATGCGCATGGATGGCGCGCCGCGCACCCGGAAACCGCGCACGCCAAAATTCCAGTTGGTCGCGTTGACGGCAGGTCGCCCACCGCTGGTTTCGACCGGTCCGCGATTGACGATATTCTCGATCAGGTCAATGCCGCTAAGACCAAGTGGATTATTCACAATCTCCAGCGTATGGACTGTTCCCCAACGCCAGGCGTCGCGATTTGTACCGAACTGCTCCTGTGCCTGTGCCACTGCTTCCGACAGCGAACGCAGCATCACCTCGTCGCGCGTCTCGGTCACACCTACCGTAGCGACATCATCCCACCACAGGTTATCTGCCTCATTCACAAGCTGCGTCAGCGCGAACAGCTCGTAAGGTGCGCCTTCGCTCAGGTAATCTGCTCCCGCCAACTGATCGTTAAACGTATTATCCGTCAGGCGTTCAAACCACAGCATCCACAGCAAGGCGCGAGGGCTGCCCATGTGCAGCTGGTAATCCCATTCCAGCATCCAGTCGCGCATCTCCGCCAGCATCGCGTCTTCGATGGTCAGTGCTTCCAGCGAGGATGCGATCACCTCAGCCGCAATCATCTGGTTATCACCCTGAATCGCCGCCATCGTTTCGAGGGTGTGCTGATCAGACGCTTCAATCATTTCGCTGATGCGCGCGCCACGATAGCCAATATCCCACTGCTGACTGATGATGTACTGCTCCGGCTCGCCGCCGAGTTCAGCCGCCACCATAGCGTAGTAATCCAGCGGAATAACTGCCTGATTCGCCGTTGCGATGTAACCACGTTCGGGATTGTAGACAGTCGGCAGCATATCGAACGGGATGTAGCCCTGCCACATACAGGCGTCTTCGGCGCAATCGCTCGGCACTAGACCACTCTCGCCGGGCGCACGGATGGGGATGTTGCCCGGCATCTGATAGCCGATATTGCCATCGACATCGGCATAGACGAAGTTCTGCGCGGGTGAGTCCCACAGGCGCAGCGCGTTACGGAACTCGTCCCAATTCTGCGCGGCATTCAGTCCCAATACGGACTCAAACAGGGTGCTGCCTTCCAGCGATGTCCAGCGCATTGCCAGCGGGTCTTCGTTGTTAAAGCCGAGGATGTCGCCTGTGGTTTCGTCGATCTGGTTATCGTTGATGACCGGTCCGAGATGTGTTTCGCGCACACGAATCGTCACCGACTGCTCGCCATCGCCAAAACGGATTTCCTCATCGTAGACGGTCATATCGCGCCATTCGCCGTTCCAGCGATATTGCAGGTCATTGTCAGGATTGATCTCCAGTCGATACAAATCCTGCGTATCGGGCCCCACGTTTGTCACCGCCCAGGCGATGCGCTCATTATGCCCGATGACGACAGCAGGCGACGGTGCAAACGCGAAGCCTTGCACATTCAGCGGGCAATCGGCGCTGACGGGCTGACAGTGCAAGCCGATCTCGTACCAGATCGACGGCATACGGATCGTCAGATGCGGGTCGTTGGCGATGAGCGGGCGCCCACTGGCGGTGCGACTGCCACCGACGACCCAGTTGTTGCTGCCCGCCCCGCTGCTGGCGCTACCGAAGAAGAAACCTTCGCCGAGCGCGATATTGCCCGCCACCCTCACCCCTGCCCCCTCTCCCTCAGGGCGAGGGGAATGCGCCGATCTCATCGCCACATCGTTACGCGCGTTTCCAGATGCACCGCTGATGCCCATTGCCGGCAGGTCTTCTTCGCGCGTAATGGTGGGAAATTCACCGAAGGGCCAGGGATTAAACCAGTCGTTAAACAGGTCTTCGCCAATCACGCCCAGCAGTCGTTCCTGCAATATCTCATAGCCATAATTCTGACCCAGATCATCCTGCATCAGCTTCGCCCACACCAGGGAGTCCAGCGGCGTCCACGCCTCAATCGGAATATCGACGCCCGTCAAGCCGAGAACGCTGTATTCCATTGCCAGATCATCGGGCGCGCGGTTCGTGATATAGGCATTCACGCCATCAGAGAAAGACTGAATATGTTCCATGACCGCGGGGTCGTAGCTATTCAGTTCGCGTTCTGCGGCGCGCCGCCAACCGACTGTGCGGATGAAGATGTCCGTCCCCATCACACTTTCGCTTCTGCCTGTCAACTGCTGAATCTGTCCCTTGCCCGCGCGCCGCCCGAACTCCATTTGCCACCAACGATCCTGCGCCTGGGTGTAACCTTGGGCGAAGAACAGATCATGCAGATTGCTGGCGTAGATGTGCGGGATTCCCGTCGCGTCACGGATAATTTCCACGCGGTCGCGCAGTCCGGCAATCGTAATTTCGCCCGTGTGCTGTGGCAGCGGTCCGCGCGTGATGTCGAGGATAAAGAACGCTCCGCCGATAACGATCAGCAAGACCAGAATCAGCAGCAATAACAAAATCCGTCCCAGCATCTTCATGATCGACTCCAGAAAAGTCCTTGTTAAATGAACAAAAGTGCTTATTCGAGAGGTTAGAGAGGCAGAGGATAGAGAATTTCTTGGCGTTCTTTGCGTCTTGGCGGTTCAAATTCGAAATATTCAACCGCCAAGACGCAAAGAACGCCAAGATAAGGCATCACAAGATTAACCGTCCTTCTCTAACCTCTTCACCTCTAACCTCTTGAATAAGCACTTTTCTTAACTACCCGCCAGCGCTCCGTCGAAAAACGCGATCAACCGCTGCTCGTATTCCTGCGGCACATCGAACATGCCGCCGACATGAGTCGCACCTTCAATGATCCAGGGCTCGACGCTACCGCCGCTGGCATTGACGGCTTCCGCCAGGTCATACGCATATTGCACGCTCAGGCGCGTGTCCGCCGTGCCATGCGTGATGAAGAAGGGGCGACCGTCGAGCTTTTGCACTGCAGCTAACGGGCTGTATGCCAGAATGTCATCGCCAGAGATGAGCCGCCCGATGAAGAGCGCGCCGCTTGACAGAAATTGCGGAAAACCATTGCGCGCTAGTTCCGCATCCACCGCTACCTGGATCGAGGCAAAGCCGCTATCTTCCCAAAGCGCCGCCACGCGCGGTTCTTCGCCCGCCGCGATCATCACGGCGGCTGCGCCGAGCGACGTGCCGAACAAGCCGATGCGTTCGGGCGCGATGCCCTGCTCGTTCACCAGCCAGTCCCACGCACCCAGCACATCGCGCCATTCCTCGCTGCCCGCGGCGAAGCGCCCGTCTTCCACCTGCGATGCCCCGTGATCGCGCATATCAACCATCAGCACATTGTAGCCTGCGCGGTGCAGCATTCCAGCGGGCAGCAGAATTTCGTCGCCGCCTTTACACGCCATCAACCCATGTACGAGGATGACCGTTCGCGCCGCTCCGCTGCCTTCGGCTGCGGCAACATACCACGCACTTAGACGAATATTGTCGCCACGACTGCTGAATGACACCTGCTCGAACACAGGCATCAGGTACGGTGTGGTATCGACATCATCGCTGGCAAATGCAGCGGGCGTGTTATTGCGCGAGTCATCGCTGCTGCAATTGGCGACCGTCTGCGAGAGCATGTTGTAGACCACTGTGCTTGCGCCAACATAGCCGACGACGAGCAGCAGAATGACGATGACGACAATCACGATGATTAAACGGAGTCTATTCATGAGCAAACTCCAGAAGAAGTTTATTTGGGTAAGTGGGGATAGTTGTACCGCAAGCGGTGGGGAAATGCGAAAGAGAATGCGGTATGCTCTGGCGATTAAGCACATGCTATCGTCAGAGGAGACCGTCGCATTGACCATTACGATTCTGGGTGTAGGCGGCTGTGGCTGCGCAGCCGCCGAACGCATTTATCGTCACCACCTGAACAGCGTTCACACGGTTGCCATTGATACCACGCGCACTACCCTCGATCATCTGGAGGTCGAACACCTGCTGATTGGCGCAACGGTGACGCACGGCAACGGCGCGGGTGGCAACCCCGATCTGGGGCGTGAGGCGGCGCGGTCGAGCATGGACGACATTGATGCGCTCTTCAACAGTGCGCGGCAGGTCTACCTGCTGGCGGGTGTGGGCGGCGGCACAGGCAGCGGCGCGACGCCTGTCATCGCGCAAATCGCCAAAGAGCGCCAGTTGCCCGTCATCAGCATCGTTACCGAGCCGTTCGACTTTGAAGGTGCGCAGCGGCGCGTATATGGTGATGATGCGCTGGCGTGGCTGCGCCGTTACTCGGATGATATGTACGTCGTCGATAACGACCGCATCCTGACGTATGCAGGCATCGGCGGCGCGCTCTCGCGGTCATTCGAGCTGCGCGCTGACGCGCTGACGTGGGTTGCGCTCAGCCGAATGATCTGATGTTACAATTCTTAAACCCTCTTGACAGAACGAAATCAGACTGTACACTTTCGATATTCTTTCGGCGCAAGCCAACAGGGTGATCATGAACGTCGTTTCCGTCCACAACGCGCACAAAGCAAGCGCACTCAATATGAGTGCAGCACGTTCCCTGTTTGCGCTGGTCAAGAAGCAGAGCGAACCCCGACAGCAATGATGCTGTAGGCTTGTTCGCGCATATTCGTGAACGAACGCCCCGGCTCATTGCAGCCGGGGCGTTTTTTGTTTCCGTCATTTGACCGGGAGCAGCGGACGCAAGCATTTTCGACGAGTCGGATATGCCGCATGTGTCCCTACTCGTTACTCATCACTCGTTACTCGTTACTGATGGAGACACGCAAAACTATGAACACTGGTACCTGCATTGAATGTGGTGCTGCGTTGAATGTTCCCGCCGACGTGATGATGGGCGAAATCCTGCCCTGTGCCGATTGCGGCGTTGAACTGGAAGTCACCCACCTGACACCGCTGGCTGTCGAACTCGCCCCGCAAGAGATGGAGGATTGGGGCGAATGAATATCGGTATCCTTTGTTCCCGCGTCCGTGTCGAAGAAAAGCTACTGTTCGAGGCGTTCGAGCAGATTGGCGTACCAACCACGCGCATTGACGAGCGCACAATCGCCGCGCAGATCGGCAGCTACCTGCCGGAAGTGGATGTGCTGTTTGAACGCAGCATCAGCGCCAGCGCCGGCTTGGTCGCGCTGCAATTATTCGAGGCGGCGGGCATCCCGACCGTCAACACCCATCACACATCGGAAACGTGTGCCGATAAAATTCGCACATCCATCGCACTGGCGCGAGCAGGCGTGCCGCAGCCGCGCACGGAGATCGCCTTAAGTGCAGAAGCAGCATTCGAGTCCATCGAACGGCTCGGCTATCCGGTGGTCATCAAGCCGCCTGTCGGTTCGTGGGGACGTTTGCTGGCGCGCATCAACGACCGCGATGCTGCCGAAGCCGTGCTGGAACACAAAGAGGTGCTGGGCGGCGTCAACCATCAGATTTTCTACATTCAGGAATTTATCGCCAAACCGGGGCGTGACATTCGTGCCTTCGTCATCGGCACAGACTGTATCTGCGCCATCTATCGCACATCGCCGCACTGGATCACCAACACGGCGCGCGGCGGCGTAGCGACCAACTGCTCGGTCACAGACGAAATCGCGGATGTCTGTCGGCAGGCGGCGCTGGCAGTCAGCGGCGGGCAAGGCGGCTTGCTGGCGCTCGACCTGTTTGAAGCGCCGGACGGTGGGCTGCTGGTCTGCGAAGTCAACCATACGATGGAGTTCCGCAACAGCATCACAACCACAGGCGTCAATATCCCGGAACGCATGGCACGTTATGTGGTCGAAGCTGCCGAACGTCGGGCGGTGGCGCTATGAACCGCCTGCGTGTGGGCATCGTCGGCGGGTCAGGCTACGGTGCGGGCGAACTGCTGCGCCTGATGGTCGATCATCCGCAGGTCGAGATTACCCAGATCATCTCGTCCAGTCAGGCGGGCGCGTATGCCCATCAGGTGCATCCGCACCTGCGCGGGCGCACGCTGCCGCGCTTTACCGCACCCGATGGGATGCAGCCGTGCGATGTGCTGTTTTTGGCGCTGCCGCACGGCGAAGCACAACAGCAAATCGAGCAGTACGCAACGCTGGCGATGCGCATTATTGACCTGAGCGCCGACTTCCGGCTGCGTGACGCGACGGCATATCGCGCGGCCTATGGCGAAGATCATGCTGCCCCTGACTGGCTCGGTCGTTTTGTTTACGGCTTGCCGGAACTCTACCGCGATCAACTGCGCGAGGCGCGCTATGCCAGCGGCGTCGGCTGCAACGCGACAGCGACGATTCTGGCGGCGTGGGCGCTCGTCAAAGCGGGCATGATCGCCGAGGCGCAGCCGTTGATCGCCGATGCCAAAGTCGGCAGCAGCGAGGCTGGGCGCTCGCCGAGCGAGAGCAGCCATCATCCGGCGCGGGCGGGCATCGTACGTCCATTCGCGCTGACCGGGCATCGCCATGAGGCAGAAGTGCAGCAAGCGTTGGCAAGCTGCGGCGCGTTTGATATGCGACTGGCGGTGACGAGCGTCGAACTGGTGCGCGGCGTGGCGCTGGCGCTCTACGTCACGCTGCCGACCGGATTGACGGAGAAGGACTTGTGGCAGGCGTACCGTTCCGCGTGGAACGGGCAGCCGTTCGTGCGCATTGTCCACGACAAGGTCGGGATTCATCGCCACCCGGAGCCGCGGCTGCTGGCAGGGACGAACTATGCCGATGTCGGCTGGGAATATGACCCAACGACGGGGCGCGCGGCGCTGTTGTGCGCGCTTGACAATCTCGGCAAAGGCGCGGCGGGCAGCGCTGTGCAGTGCATGAACCTGATGTGCGGCTTTAACGAAACGACCGCTTTGACATTTGCGGGATTCTTTCCGTAGTAACACAAAAGCCTATACAAGAGGTTAGAGGAGACGAGGCTGGAGAATCAGTCTTGATTACTTGGAGTGCTTTGCGTCTTGGCGGTTTAAATTAGAAATTTTGAACCGCCAAGACGCAAAGCACTCCAAGACAAGACACCTCATCAATCTTCTCTAACCTCTCCATCTCTACCCTCTTGAATGAGCACTTTTCTCAGTCTTATCGAATTGTCTCGGAGTACACAGAATGATCAATGTACTGAAAATCGGCGGCGGCGCGGGCGTAGACCATGACACAGTGCTGCGCAATCTGGCAGAGCGCATTCAGGCAGGCGAACGTTGGGTGCTGGTGCATGGCTGCTCGGCAGAAGCAGACCGATTGGCAGCGGAAGCAGGCATCCCCGCGCGCACCATCACAACGGCGACCGGATACACCAGCCGCTATACCGACGCGCACATGATCGGTTACTTCTGTCAGGCAGCAGCGAACGTCAATCACTCGCTCCAGACGACGCTGGCAACTTACGGTATCCAGACGCAGGCATTTGCAGTACCTGGCGTCATTCACGCCCAACGCCACACAGCGATCCGCGCGCTGGTCAACGGGCGTCCGGTCGTGATTCGCGACGACTACAGCGGGACAATCACACATGTCGATAGTGATGCGATACACGCAATGCTGGCGGAAGGTTACCTGCCCATCATTTCACCCGTTGCGCGCGGTACAGACGGCGAGGCGCTGAACGTGGATGGCGATCTGGCAGCGGCGCAGACGGCGGCGGCGTTGAATGCCGAAACGCTGGTCATTCTGAGCAACGTTCCCGGCTTGCTGCGCGATGTCCACGATCCAGCATCGCTGGTGACGGCATTCACACGGGCGGAACTGCCGCGTTACGAGCCGCTGGCGCAGGGGCGCATGAAGAAGAAGCTGATGGCGGCGGCACAGGCGGGCGACGTCACCGTCATCCTCGCAGACTCCCGGCTGCCTGCCCCGCTGGATCACGCACTGGCGGGCGGCGGCACGCATATCATGGGGATGCAGTTGGAGGCGATCTATGCAGGCGGTTAACGACGTTTCTGTAGGGGCGCAATATATTGCGTCCGCAGCCAACATCGCCGACCTCGAAGACGCGCATTCGTCCGGCGTGTATCTCAAGCGCGATCTGACGATTGTGCGTGGCGAAGGCGCACATCTGTGGGACGAGGCGGGCAATCGCTATATCGATTGCGTCGGTGGGCAAGGCGCGGCAAATCTCGGTCACTGCCATCCGGCGGTGGTAGCGACTATTCGCGAGCAAACCGAGCAGCTCATCAACTGCCCCGAACTGTTCCACAACCCTGTGCGGGCGCAGTATCAGGCTGAACTGTGCGCAGCGGCGGGAATGCCGCGTGTCTTCCTGTGCAACAGTGGCACAGAGGCGAACGAGGCGGCGATCAAGTTCGCGCGGTTGGCAACCGGACGGCAAGGTATCGTCGCGGCAATGCGCGGCTTTCACGGGCGCACGTTTGGCGCTTTGAGCGCGACATGGGAGAAAACCTACCGGGAACCGTTTGCGCCGCTTGTACCCGGCTTTACACATGTTCCGTACAACAACATTGAGCGGCTGGCGGACGCCATCACCGACGAAACCGCAGCCGTGATACTCGAAGTCGTGCAGGGCGAAGGCGGTGTCCATCCCGCGCAGCCGGGCTATCTGCAAGCGGTACAGACGTTATGCCGTGAGCGTGGCACGCTGCTGATTATCGACGAAGTACAAACAGGCTTCGGGCGCACGGGCTATCTCTTCGCACATCAGGCAGATGGCGTGCAGCCAGACTTGCTGTGTCTGGCGAAAAGTATGGCGGGCGGCATCCCGATGGGCGCGGTCCTGATAGGCGAACGAGTCGGCGCGCTCAATCCGGCAGCGCATGGCAGCACCTTCGGTGGCAATCCGCTGGCGTGCGCAGCGGCGCGGGCGGTGTTAAATGTGCTGTTAAATGATGACATTGTGATTCGTGCGCGGGAGATGGGCGAGCGGGCGCTGGCATACCTGCGCGCGAACGTGCCTGCTGCCGCTGCTCGCGAGGTGCGCGGACGTGGACTGATGATAGGTGTCGAACTTCGCGGCAAGGTTGCTCCGGTGCTGCGCGCATTACAGGGGCGCGGCGTGCTGGCGCTGCCCGCCGGAGCGACGGTGCTGCGCCTGCTGCCGCCGCTCATCATCGCGGAAGAAGATTTACAGCACGCATTGGAAATCATCGTGGACGTATTGACTGAAGTGCAGAGTGCATAGTGCAAAGTACAACGCTCGGTGTTCACGCTGCACAGTTGAACCCCGAACACAGAACATAGAACAAACCACTTTGCACTCCAACAGGAGACAAAATGCCCTTTCACCACTACTCGATTATCGAAAGCACGCTGCGTGAAGGCGAGCAATTCAGCAGCGCGCACTTTACGACTCCGCAAAAGCTCGAAATCGCCCGACTGCTCGACGACTTCGGCGTCGAAATCATCGAGATGACCTCGCCTGCCGCCTCGCCGCAAAGTGAAGCGGACATCCGCGCGCTGGTGCGTGCGGGGCTGCGCGCGCGCATCGTCACACACATCCGCTGCCACCGCGACGACGCCGCCCGCGCCCTCGACACAGGCGTGCATGGGCTGGACATCGTGATTGGCACGTCGCCGCAGTTGATGGCACACAGTCACGGCAAAGACATCCGCCAGATTATTGACCTGATGGAAGATGTGACAACGTGGATACGCCAGCAAGCGCCGCATATCGTCCTGCGCTTCAGCACCGAAGACACGTTCCGCAGCCGTGAAGCAGACCTGCTGCGGGTGTATCTGGCGGTTGCGGCACTTGGCACAGTCGATAGACTGGGGGTAGCGGATACGGTCGGTGTGGCGACGCCGCTTCAGGTCTACAACATGGTCGGTCAACTGGTACGCTTGACCGGGCTGGATGTCGAGTTTCATGGGCATAACGACAGCGGCTGCGCCATCGCCAACGCGACGGCTGCGCTGGAAGCGGGCGCAACCCATATCGACACGACTGTGTTGGGCATTGGCGAACGCAACGGTATCACCCCGCTTGGCGGGCTGATCGCGCGGTTGTACACGCTCAATCGCGCGTATGTCGCCAAATACCGGCTGCCGCTGCTGCCGCGCATCGATAGTCTGGTAGCGTCACTGTGCGAAATCGACATCCCATTCAGCAATTACATTACGGGAGCCAGCGCGTTTATCCACAAGGCGGGCATTCACGCCAAAGCGGTGCTTGCCAACCCGGAGACGTATGAGATCATCCGTCCAGAGGATTTCGGGCTGACGCGCGAAATTGCGATGGGTCACAAGCTCATGGGTTGGAACACGCTCAAGGTGCGGGCGGAGGCACTGGGACTATCGCTGAGCGATACGCTGCTGAAAGATGTCACGCAGGAAGTGAAGCGGCGAGCGGATGCACGGGCACTCACGTTGGCAGAAGTCGATGCGCTGTTGATAGAAGTGGCAGGCGTAGGTGTTTAGGGCGTGCCGAATAAAGCAGCAACATCGATAGCAACACCGAGCGTAATCGAAGCGAATTCTTCACCGTGCTTGAAGATATTCAGACGAGCAAACTTGCCGTCAATCAGTTGATAGACTTCGACGGTTTGCGCCGCCACATCCATCAACCAGTATTCGCGCACGCCATGCTGTTGGTAGGCGAGATACTTGCTGCGGCGGTCATGATAGCTGGTAGATGGAGACAGGATTTCGATCACCAGGTCGGGCGCACCTATCCAGTAACGACGGTTCGGTTCGAGGGCGCAGCGCAGGTTGTCATCGCTGACCCAGAAGATATCGGGTTCCACAAACGTTTCGTCGTCAAGATACACACCAGTCGGCGCATAGCGGAATGTGCCTGTTTTGACGAGAGTGCGCAACACGAAGTACGTTTCGCCAGAGGTTTCCTGATGCGAGTCATTTGGAGGCGGTGCCACGACGATTTCTCCCTCAATCAGTTCGATGAACTGATTTTTTTCTTCCATGTCGTTATATTCAGCAAATGTCGTTTTCGTACCGATCAGCATCTCGGTCATGATTACCTGCCTGTCTTCATCATCCTTACACACCGGTAGCCTACGCAAACAATGGCGTCACGTCAATCGTCGCGTCAAGCGCCGCCGACTGGAACGGCTCGCCGGATTGACAGACACCGACCTGCACGAACTTGCCATCTTGCAGCGTGTAAACTTCAATAAACTGCGCTTCGCCATCCGCCAGCCAGTACTCACGCACACCAAGCGTCTGATAGGTACGAAACTTGATGCCACGATCGCGGTAGGCAGTGGAAGGCGACAGGATTTCGATCACCAGATCGGGCGCGCCCTGCCAGTAACGATTGTCCGGGCGCAGAAAACAGCGGTCGTTTTCGGGACTGATCCAGAAAATGTCAGGCTCAAAGGAATGCAGATCGTCAATGTACAGTCCACCAGGTGCGATGCGTAATCCTGCGCTCTTTTGCAGGGCGCCAAAGAGCAGAATGAGACGGATGAGAAAAACGGTATGTGCGTCAAATGTTGCAGTCACAATGATTTCTCCGTCAATCAGCTCGATAGTCTGGTTGCTTTCTTCCAGCGCGGCGTATTTGTCGAACGTCGTTTTCGTGCGGGCAGGTGCGGCAATCATCGTGTATCATCCTCACTCTCAATACTGCAATCGTAGCGATATTTATTGGCAGTTGCAATCGCTGGAGACTGTGTGAGTACGCCGAAATATCACCTCGACAGCATCTTCGATCCCGCCCGCGCGCACCCCGACGACGCCCACAGCATCCTGATGCGCCTGACTCCGCGCGGCAGCCGCGTGCTGGAACTCGGCTGTGCGTCCGGCTATCTGTCGGGTTATATGGAGCAGAGGTTGGGCTGTCGTGTCACGGGGCTGGAGTTTGATCACAATGCGGTGGCGATTGCGCAGACACGATGCAGCGAAGCCTATCAGGTCGATCTGGACGCGCCCGATGCATTGGCAGTAGCACATGCAAGCGCACCCTACGATGTGCTGCTGGCGGCAGCTGTGTTGGAGCATCTGAAATATCCCGAACGACTGCTCATCGATGCCAAACGACTGCTAAAGCCCGAGGCGCTCGTGATCGTCTCGCTGCCGAACATTGCCTACTGGAAGATGCGGCTGAACCTGCTGCGCGGTCACTTTGACTACGAAGATTACGGCATTATGGACCGCACGCATTTACGGCTGTACACGCTCAAGACAGGGCGCGAGCTGTTGGACTCTCACGGGTATTCGGTCGAGCAAGTGCTGATAGCCGGCAGCGGCTTGCAGAATGCTGTGAATGCTGTGGCGCGTGCAGCAGGACGCTCGCATGTTCCGAATATCCTGCCAAGTCTGCTGGCATATGAGTTGATTTATTTGGCAGCGTACAAGCCAGCTGTATCATAGCGTTTTCAAACAAAGAGCGGCGCGACTTTGACCGTCACCTTCAGTGCTGCCGAGTCAAACTGGTCGCTCTTGCCGAATACGCCCACCTTGCCGAATGCGCCATCCTGAAGTGTATAGACTTCGATAAACTTTGCATCAACATTGACGAGCCAGTATTCGCGCACGCCAATAGCCTGATAAATCTGAAACTTGACACCGCGATCATGATATTCAGTAGAAGGCGATAAAATCTCAATCACCAGGTCCGGTGAACCCTGCCAGTAGCGCTTATCCGGGCGGAGGAAACAGCGGTCATTATCGGGGCTGATCCAGAAAATATCGGGTTCAAGGGAGGTAAAATCGTCAATGTAGAGACCCGCAGGCGCAGCTTTCAATCCCGAAAGATCGAGAGGCAATTTGATGAGAAAGGCAATGAGACGAATAAAAGCATCAATGTGTGCATTCAGCGTGGCTGTCAATACAATTTCTCCATTGATGAGTTCAATGATCTGGTTGCTTTCTTCCATTGCCGCATAATCATCAAATGTCACTCTGGTTCGTTCGGGTGCATCTATCATCGTCAGACCTCACTGATACTTGCGATAAGTGTACGCATATTGAAGGGTGCAGGCAATCGTGGGACACACATTTGCAGAGAAAGCACTGGCACGCGCAGCAAGCGTTGCTTCGGCACGCACAGGCGACATCCTCGACATCACGTCGGATATGATCTTCAGCCACGATAACAGCGCGGCGATCCGCAAAACCTTCCTCGAAATCGGCGCGGGGCGTATCGCCCGACCGGAGCGCATCGCCATCACGCTCGATCATGCTGTGCCTGCGCCGACGACTGAACACGCGCAAAACCACGCCGAAATTCGCCAGTGGGTGCGCGAGCAGGGCATCAGTCATTTCTTCGAGATCGGACGCGGCATCTGCCATCAGGTCATCAGCGAAGAAGCGCTGATTTTGCCCGGCGAAACGATCTTCGGCTCCGATAGCCACAGCACACATTTCGGCTGGCTCGGCGCGTTTGCTGCGGGCGTCGGGCGCACCGAGATGGCGGCGCTGTGGGCGACAGGCGCGTTGTGGTGGCGTGTACCGGAAACGATGCGCATCACGCTCAACGGTGCGCTGCGCTCCGGCGTGATGACGAAGGATATTGCGCTGCGCATCATTGGCGATCTGGGCGTAGACGGCGGCGAGTACCGCGCGATTGAGTTTGCGGGCGATGTACTTTCATCGCTCTCGCTCGATGAACGCGCAGTACTGCCGAACATGATGGCGGAGTTTGGCGCAATGAGCGCGTATCTGCCGCCGGATCAAGTGGTGTTCGATTATTTGGAGCAGCGTAGGCATGGACGGCAAGAACCCCGTCCGTATACGCCCATATATCCCGATGCGGATGCGGTTTATGCGCAGGAATACACGCTTGACATCAACACCCTCGAAGCACAGATTGCCCTGCCACACAGCCCGGCGAACGTCGTGCCGCTGTCTCAGGCAATCGGGCAATCCGTTCAACAGGCGTTCCTGGGAACGTGTACCAACGGACGTTACGAAGACCTGGAGGCAGCCGCGCGCGTGCTGAAGGGCAGGCGCATTGGTATCCGCCTGATCGTCATCCCCGCCAGCAGTGAGGTGTTGTTAAAAGCGGCGCAGACGGGCGTACTGGCAACACTTATCGAGGCGGGCGCAACGATCAATACGCCCGGCTGCGGTCCGTGCATGGGCAATCATATGGGCATCCCCGCGCCGGACGAGGCGACCATCAGCAGTGGCAATCGCAATTTCAAGGGACGAATGGGGACGGCAAGCGCGTCGATTTATCTATCCAATCCCTATGTGGTCGCCGCCAGTGCGATTAACGGCTGCATTACCGACCCGGCGGAGTTCATCGGATAAAGTGGTACAATCCGAGCCAGGTAAATCTGGAAGGTATGATGATGGTCGCTGCGCATCCCATCTACACATCTGTTGACGAGTATCTTCGGCTGGAAGAAAAGAGCCAGACAAAGCATGAGTATATCGGCGGCAAGATTGTGGCGATGGCAGGCGCGACGCCGGAGCATAATTTGATTCTCGTGAACGCCATCACCGAACTACGCACGCAACTTCGTAAGCGCGGCTGCCTGGTCTTTCCGAGCGACCAAAAAGTGCGAATGCCCAGCGGATTATTCGCCTATCCCGATATTTCTATCGTTTGTGGCAAACCCCAATACGACGACAAACACCCGGACATCCTGCTCAATCCACTGGTGGTGGTTGAGGTCCTGTCGCCCACAACCGAACGCTATGATCGTGTCTTGAAGTTTGCGCATTACCGTTCTTTACAATCGTTGCAAGAGTATGTCCTGATCGCGCAGGATGCCTTTTACATCGGGCGCTACACTCGTCAGGAAAATGGCGAGTGGCTCTACGACGATGCGATTGGTCGAGAAGCTGAATTGAAATTGCGGGCAATTGACATCACGCTGGTATTGTCTGTCATATATGAAGACGTGGATGTGCCAGACGAAGACATGCCACCTGATGCGTAAACTGACGCTGCCCATTCTCCTCGCTGTCTTCGTCGTGCTGGCGCTCGTCTATGCGTGGGCAACACCCGTCTTTGAAGCGTCAGACGAATTATGGCACTTTGGAATGATCCAGCACATCGCGGAGACGGGACAGCTTCCGGTGCAGCAGCCGGGCATAGAGACGATCTACGAGCAGGAAGGCAGCCAGCCGCCGCTGTATTATCTTATCGGCGCGTTGATCGTCAGCCCGCTTGACCGCAGCGACTTTGAAGCCGTGCGCGCCGCAAACCCGCACGTCAAAGCGGGTATTCCAGGCGCACTCGATAACAAGAACCTCGTCCTGCGCACGACGCCGCATCCACCGCTGACAGGCACGGTACTGGCAGTCATGATCGTGCGGCTGTTCAGCATCGCGCTGGGCGTTGTGACCGTCGCCGCCATCTACGCAAGCGCTCGCATCGTCACACCCACGCAACCCAACATTGCACTGCTGGCAGCCGGGTTGACGGCGTTCAACCCGATGTTTCTATTCATAACCGCCTCTGTCAACAATGACAATCTGGTGACAGCACTCAACAGCCTTGTCATATGGCAGTCGCTCATTTTGCTGCGCGATGGCTTCGATACACGCCGCAGCATCGTTATCGCTATCCTCATTGCCCTGGCATCGTTGAGCAAGCTCAGCGGCAACGTCGTCGTCCCGGTTGTGGCGCTGGCTGCGCTCTGGGTCGCGCGGCAGCGCCGTGATTGGCGCGGGCTGGTCACGCTCGGCGTGCTGATGCTTGGCATTTGGGCAGTCGTTAGCGGTTGGTGGTACGCGCGCAACATCACGCTCTACGGCGAACTGTTCGGCACCAGCACGATGGTTGCCGTCGCCGGAGGTCGCCCGACTGCGTTTGATCTTGGTGTGCTGCTGCGCGAATTTGAAGGCTTTCGCATCGCCTACTGGGGCTTGTTCGGCGCGGTCAATGTGCTGACGTTCGATGCGTTCTATCGCATCATGGATGTTGTGACACTGCTGGCAGTCATAGGCATGGGCATCTGGCTGTGGCAGCAGCGCCGCCAGCGCGACGCACTGGCGTATGTCATCCCGCTGCTTGCGATCATGATGATTGGCGCATTCAGCGTGATCGTCTGGACTTCGCAAACGCTGGCATCACAGGGGCGATTGCTCTTTCCCTTCGTCGCCGCCAGCAGCCCACTGCTGGCGCTAGGATTGACGACAGCTGCTTCAATAATAATGAACCGCAGAGACACAGAGAACACAGAGAAAAATGGTCTTTCTGCGCCTCTGCGGTTCGTATTGCCATCAATTGCCGTCATCTTACTCGCCGTCTTTGCCGCCATTGTTCCATTCGCTTCGATTGCGCCTGCCTACGCCGCGCCGCAGCCGCTTGCCGTCCTGCCGGAGTCGGCGCGCCCTGTTTACGCGCAATATGGCAATGTCGCGCTCATCGGCTACGAAACGCCAAACGTGCGCTATCAACCCGGCGATACGCTGCCGATCACACTCTACTGGCAGATAATCGCGCCGTCACAACGCAACGAGAGCCTGTACATCACGGCGTTCGCAGGGGATAGCGAAGTCGGCAAGGTCGATAGCTATCCCGGCGGCGGGCGCTTGCAAACCACGCGCTGGCAGGCGGGCGAAATTTACGCAGATACTTACGTCATGAACTTGATAGACGCCGGGCAGGTCGGTACGCTGAGATTGCAGATCGGCTGGTGGCACTATCCAACCGAGACGATCATCGCGCCTGTCGATGCAAACGATCAACCCATTGAAGCGGTGCTGCTCGATGGGGGCGGCTATCTCAATCCGGCAGCGCCGCCTGTCATCAACAATCTCACACCCGCAACCGCCACGTTTGGCAATGCGATTGCGCTCGAAGGCTATCGGCTGGACGGTGATGATAACCTGATGCTGCTCTGGCGCGGCTTGGGAACGCTGCCGGAAGATTATACGGTATTTGTGCAGGTGTTAAATGGGGACGGGCAAATCGTCGGGCAGGGCGACGCACTGCCGCCGCTGGGGACGCGCTTCTGGCGAGCAGGTGATAACATTGCCAGCAACCACGCGATTGCTTACCCCGACAGTCGCCCGACAGGAACACTGCGTCTGTTCATCGGCTGGTATCGCCCTTCAGACTTTCTCCGGCTGCCTGTTGCCGCGCCGGACAATGCCTTCCTGCTGACCGCGTTCACCACGCCGTGAAGCAGGCTATAATTGAAGCCGAGTCTGTAAGCCCTCACCCCAACCCCTCTCCCTCATGGTAAGGGGCTTAAGGAGAAAACCAATGATGGATTTGCTTGCCCCCACAATCGACACAACTGAGGATGAGTCCGTCGAAGTCATTGACGTGCCGGGTATCATTCGCATGACTGGCAAGGTGCTGGCGCGCAGCGTCGATTATGACACGTTCATGGAAACCGAATATGGCGATGTCCACGTTGAGTGGGTCAACGGAGTTGTGATTCAAATGCCTTCCATTGATGAAATGCATGACGAAATCGTGTTGTTCTTCCGCATCCTATTGCGCACTTTTCTACGTAACATCATTGGTGGCGGACGTGCGTTTGGTGATCCGATGTTGATGAAACTGGAATCTGTACCTTCATCACGCGCCCCAGATGTGATGGTATTACTGCCAGAACGATTGCATCAACTGAAGAAAAACCAGGTCATTGGACCCGCGAATGTCGTGATTGAAGTTATCTCGCGTGGCAGCCGCCGCATCGATACCATCTACAAGCGTCGTGAGTATGAACTGGGCGGCGTGCCAGAATACTGGCTGTTTGATGGGCTGAAGCGTTCCGCAACATTCTTGCACCTGAACGCGGCGGGGGTCTACGAGGAAGTCAGCCCTAATGAACAGGGCATTTACGAGTCACAGGAATTGCCCGGTTTTCGACTGACAGTAGCTCACGTCTGGGATACCACATCGCTTGGTGTAGAAGAGATTGCAGAGATAGTCAAAACAATGCGTGAGGGATAAGTATATGCAATCATCCGTCCCGCCGCTTGGCTGGCAATGGGTCGCCGCACAGTTCGTTCTGTTCGCGCTCATCCTGCTCGCGCCCGGCAGCGATGTCCCGCTCGCGCAGATGATCGTCGGGTTGGTCATCGGCTTCATCGCCGCGCTCGTGCTGACGCTTGGCATCCTCACGCTCGGCAGCAGCCTGAGTGCGTTTCCGCGTCCGCTACGGGATGGCGAACTGGTGCAGCATGGTATCTACGGCATCGTCCGCCACCCCATCTATACAGGCGTGATCATCGGCGCATTTGGCTATTCGCTGCTGCGCGGAAGCTGGGTAGCGGCAGTGTTGACCGTCGTGCTGATCGTCTTCTTCGACCGCAAGGCAGCATTGGAAGAACGTTGGCTAGGACAGAAATTTACAGACTACGCCACCTACAAACTGCGCGTCCGCAAGCTTATTCCCTATCTGTATTAAAGCAAATAAAGTGCCTATTCAAGAGGTTGGAGAGGAAGAGAGTAGAGAGTTGGCATTTCTCTCTATCCTCTTCTCCTCTATCCTCTTGAATAGGCTTTTGAATTTTGTATTAACCCTGCGCCTGGTCTGCGGCGGGCGGCTGCGTGAACGGCGCAAACTTCAGCACGCGCCCCGCCCCGCTATCGACCACATAGACATTGCCATCGGCATCGACTGCTACACCCGCCGTCACACGGAACTGATTGGCAGACAGCGCTTCATCGCCTGGCTGCCCGAACGAACCCAGGCAGTTCCCCGCCAGATCGTAGACCAACACACGTCCTGCATCAGGATCGCTCACGTACAACTGCCCGCGCGCCCCGTCTATCGCCAGATACGGGCGGTTGCCCAGGTCATCGTACCAGCCGCGCACTGAGAACGAGGACAGGAAAGAGCCATCAGGCGCGAAGATCGCCACACGCCGATTCCAGGTGTCCGCCACGAACAGCCGTCCATCCGGCGCAATCGTCAGACCCGATGGTTCGTTCAATCGCCCTTCACCCGCGCTGCTATCGCCAATATCGCGCAGGTAGTTGCCCTGCGCATCATAGACGCGCACACGCTTGTTGCCCGTATCAGCGACATAGATGTTGCCCTGCGCATCCACCGCTACATCGCGCGGACCCCAGAAGCCATCGACAGGTTGGGCAACCGCCGCCTCGCCAAACTGCCCTGCCTGCCCCCAACCCATGATAGGCAAGCCTTCCGCGTCGAGCAGTTGCACACGATAGTTCCACGTATCCGCAACGACAATATTGCCCTCAGGCGCTACCGCGACACCGTTCGGGCGTTCAAACCTGCCTGTCGCGCTGCTGGCAGTGTTAAAGTCGCTGATGTGCTGCCCGTCGCTGTTGAAAACTGCCACACGATTGCCGAACTGATCCGCGACATAGACCAGCCCGTCCATACCAATGGCAATATCGACTGGCACATTGAGCGCGCCCGTAGCCGGCGTATCGAAGATCGTCATCGCGCTTGATGGCTGCCAGTTGGTCACGCACAGGTTGACGGTTTCGGTCGTCGGACCGACGACTGTCGCATCGCCCACGCCGAGGTTCCAGATTTGCGCGGCAATATCGCGCCGTACATAAAAGTGCATGGTTTCGCTGACGGGCCAGCTCGTCACACTGTAGTTGCCGCCCGTTGCCTGCCCGTAGAGCGTGTAATCGCGCGCCCACCAGATGTCAAAGATGCCCTGGCGGATTTGCCCCGCCTGCGGGTTCGTGCCGCTGAAATCGAGCGCGTTCAACACGCGCGTCGCGTTCAGATTGAAGTAGTCCTGCATGGGCCACCACATGCGTGTGTAGTCGAAGCGCACGTAGCGTTCTTCCAGCAGCGGCTCCACTCGTCCGCGTATATCGGCGCTGGCGTAAACCGCGACTGCATCATTCAACTGCTGTGGCGTCGGGTTACTGCCGAAGAAGGTGGCATTGCGCAGTTCACGGAAGTACCAACTGGCGGGCCAGGCATTGCCGCCCCAGGCAAAGCGGACATCCATGCCGTTAGTTGTGCGGCGACTGATGTCTTCGACCTGATCCATCATTAGCGTCCAGCCCGGCGCGGCATGGGCATAGACCAGGAATTCAGTCGCGTAGTCGTAGTTGACGAACGATGCCGTCCACGCTGCGCGGAATGTGATCACGCTCAGAAGCACGAACGCTGCCACGCCGATCATCCGCCGCAGGTGCAAACCGCTGGTGGCGCGCGTGACCTGCCAGATGAAGAACAGCACCAGCGCTGCGACCGCCAGCACGCCTAGCCACTGTCCGGTGCGCTCCAACTGCGCTTGCTGCAAGCCGAAGATTGTCTCACCGACGATGAACGGGCGCACCAACTGGAACAGGATGATGAACAACAGCGGCAGCAAAATCAGCAGCAGCCAGCCGCGCTTGAAGAACGCGCTCCATTCGAGCTTCTCAAAGACCTTGCCAAAATACCACGCCGTCAGAATGATCATCGGCACGGTCAGGTGTGTGCCGAGCCAGGGCATCTTTTCACCCGCCAGCGTGAAGCCAAGCAGATTGCCAATCGCCAGCCACGCCATGAACAGGATGAACGACAGGCGCGTCAGGCTGAATTCTTTGCCAGCCGTATGCAGTAGGGTGCTGCGCTGCGGTTGGCTGCGCAGATAATCGCCCACCGCCATCGGTTCGGCATCCGGCGCACGGACGACTTCGAGATCGGCATCTGAGCGATGCACCACCCCTACCGTGTCAGTCTCCGGCTGCGTGCCTGCCAGGAGCGCGCGCTGTTGTTCGTTATAGTCAATCTCGTTGGCGCGCCGTCGCCAGAACACGACCATCCCTGCCAGCATCGCCAGCACACTGCCGATGATCGGCAGAAATTCATACATCGGCATGACAATCAACTGGTAGTAATACTGCGGCTGACTACCGCGCCGCACGCCCTGTTGTTCGATCCAGTAGCCCAGACTGCCGACGATACCCGTCGCAATACCATTGGGATTGGTGAACATGGTCGTGAAGAAAAAGACAAACGGCACGTAGAAGCAGGCAGCGTAAATCAGGAATCGCTTCCAGTTCCACGCCAGCCCCAGCACAATCGAGACCAAGCCGAGCGGAATGCCGAGCGCCAGTGCGCGGGCAATGCCGTTGGGCGAGTAATCGACCGGGCTTGCGCCTGTCAAACTGATCAGAACGGGTGTAAGCCAGGGCAATATCAACGTCGCGAACAGCAGGATGATGTCAAACTCAGGGAAGCGATGCAGCGTGCGCCACATGTTACCTTTGGCGGCAAGTGGCGGTTCTGCGTCCTCCCCCAGGGTATCCGCAAAATGCTTGACTTTCGCTCGCTGCGGTCTGCCGCGCGTCGTGCCATAGACCACTGCCAGGATGACCAACCCGGAAACAATCCATGTGCCGACGATCACAGGCACATCGCGATTCATGGGACCTTCCACAACTTCCGTCGTCGCCGTCGTCGGGTCAGGTGCGGTTGTCACTTCGTCGCGTGACGGCGTTTGCGAAAGCTCCTCAAAGTAGACGAGGGTTACGCACGCTGCCAGCGCGATCAGCAAGATGACCGCCATTTCGCGCAGCGGTAGCTTGCGCCGATTCCAGTAGACGTAGAACATTGTGCCAACAACCAGCCCGATTGCCAGCACAGCCACCAGCAGCGTCCAGTTAATGAACGCCGCAAATTCGAGGCTTGTCCCCTGCCCGCTGAACAAGCCCGCCAACTGCGCGCTGATGTATTCCGCACGGTCTTCCAACATTGGGTACGGTTGCAAGGCGATGCTGATGACGATATACATCAGTAGCGCCGCCACACTGCCGACCAGTGTGCCTAACACTGCGCCCTCAAACAGCGTGCGCGAGGGCGTCTTGCGGAAATGCTGGTACAGGCGAATGGCAAAATAGCCCATCAGGAACAGCCCGATGACGCCTGCGTACATGAAGCCAGTTTCTTTGGAGCCGAAGTGCCACAGCAGGGCAAACGCGCCAACATACAACCAGCGCGCCTTGCGTTTGAGATGGCGTGGTCCATCCAGATACATGAACATGCAGTACAGCAGCAGGAACAATGCAAAGATGTTAGGCGTGTCTTCGCGAATGTAGCGGTTGTAATACATCCAGATCGGCGAGATCAGCAGCATGACCGCCATCAACAGCGCGCCCCATGTCCCCAGCCAACGCCGGAACAGGATCGGGAACAGCACCGTCATGATCACGCCCAGGATGGCGGGATACAGGCGGGCGCTGAAGTCGTTATCGCCAAACATAAAGTACGAAAACGCCGTCGCATGGAAGAGGATGGGACCGTGCATCAGCGGCGTGTGAATGAAGTTGCCATCACGATAGAGGTTATACGAGAACTGCGTGTGCAGACTCTCGTCATGACTCATCACGCGGTCGCCCAGAATGTAGAAACGAGTGAAGATCGCCAGTATCAAAATGGCGATGTAGGCACCCGTCTCCCAGTTGAGCGTAATGCCCCCCAGCAAGCCACTGCGCGCGACAGGCGTCTCCCGCACTTCAGAATAGTTAGGCGATGGAATAGCGGTCATAGATAAAACTCCGCAGTCAAAACTAAGGTGTTTCGGTTGCACTCGCATCAGGTGCATCATTTGCTTCAAGTGTTGGCGTCGGGACAAAACCGACAGTCGGCGCGTCTGCGGTCGCGATCGCGATCACATCCGGCGCATTGGTAATCCGTGATGTGTGCGCAGGTGTGGGCGGCAGCGGCAGTGCATAGGCGGCTTGCCGATTAAACGTCCAGGGCAAGACGAGCGACATCACTGCCAGCATCATCGCTACCCCATAACGCAGCCGGAAAACCGGGATAGTGCGGCGCGGCGCGCTGATTTGCGCCTGAATTCCCTGCCACATCCCTGCAAGCTGCTGTCTGCCCGGCTGTCCAACCAGGGGCAAGCTCGCCGCCAAGTCACGATCAACATCGCGTAGTTGACGGTACAGCGCGTAACAATCGGCGCAGGCATTCAGATGATGTCCAACACGCTGACGACGACGTGGCGATAATTGCTTGTGAATATAGGCGGTCAATTCTGCCCGACAATGGCGGCAAGTATAGCGCATACCCCGTAGCCTTAGTAACTCAATAACTCTTCCAGCAAACCGATCCCGGCTGGCTCCAGTAAGATGCGCAGCGCGTCATGTGCCAATCGCAGGCGGCTTTCCGCTGTCTTCGGCGGGCATTCCATGACCTCAGCGATTTCGCGATACGTCAGCCCATGCCCGTAGCGCAGCACCACCGCCTCCCTTAACGCAGGCTTTAGCCGACACAACGCATGTTCCAACTGCTGGCGGGCATCCTGCCGGGCATACATGGCTTCGGGCGTTTCACTGTGTGGCGCGGCTAGCGGGTTGCCCCATATGCTGGCGATGTCCAGGAGCGGTGGGCGCTGGCGGCGATACAGGTTGCGGCAGCGACAGATGGCAATCGTATAGAGCCAGGTCTTGAAGGCAGACTTTGACGGGTCATAGCGTTTCAAGTTCTTGAAGGCATATACAAATGCCTCTTGGCTCACATCTTCCGCATCGTCCACATTCAACAAAATGCCGTAACAAAGCCGATACAGTCCTGGCGCGAATGCTTCGTACAACGCCTGATACGCAGATTGATCGCCGCGCAAACTGCTGGCAATCCACTCCGAAATGCATTCGTGTGTCGGGTTGTCATGGTCAGTCGTCACGCGCACCCCTCTGCGATGTTTCTATGACAAGGTTGTATTACACAAGCATCGCACAGAATCCTCAAAATTTCAGCCTCAAACAGCGACCTGAGCTTGAAAATGATGACAGACCGCTACGAATCCTGTGGTAGAATAACCTCCACACCTTACGTGGAAATAATCAATGCTACCATTTAATAATCTGAAACCTGTGCAAAGTTTGCTTGCCGACGAACTGGAAACGGCAGTGACTCGCGTTATGACAAGTGGCTGGTATCTGCTGGGACCAGAACTTGAGGCGTTTGAGGCAGAATTTGCCGCCTATCATGACGTTCGTCATGCCATCGGCGTCGCGAATGGCACTGATGCCATCGAGTTGGCGCTGCGTGCGGCGGGTATTGGCGCAGGGGATGAAGTCATCACGGTTGCGCATACGGCTGTCGCAACGGTGTGCGCGGTCGAAGCAGCAGGCGCTAGACCTGTACTCGTCGATATTGATCCACAGACCTACACGATGAACCCGCAAGCAGCAGCAGCCGCTATCACGCCGCGCACAAAAGCGCTGCTGCCCGTTCATCTTTACGGGCAGGCAGCGGATATGACCGCACTGACAGCGCTGGCGCAGCAGTATAGTCTGCTGGTGATCGAAGACTGCGCCCAGGCGCACGGCGCGCGTTGGTGTGGACAATTGGTCGGTACATTCGGGCATCTGGCGACGTTCAGCTTCTATCCGACGAAGAATCTAGGTGCCTGTGGCGATGGGGGTGCGGTCATCACCAGCGACAGCAGCTATGACGCCCGGCTGCGACGGCTGCGCACTTACGGGCAAACCACGCGCTATGTCCACGCCGAACGCGGCATCAACAGCCGCCTCGATGAGATTCAGGCGGCGATATTGCGCGTCAAGCTGGCGCATCTCGACATCCACAATGACCAGCGGCGCGAACTGGCGTGCGCTTATCACGGTGGATTGACAGGCGTGACTGTACCGTACAATCACCCCGATACGCGCCACGTCTATCATCTGTACGTCATCCGGCATCCACAGCGCGACTGGCTGATGGAACAGTTGAAAGCGAACAGTATCGGCACACTCATCCATTACCCGGTGCCGATCCACCGTCAGGAAGCATATGCTGATCTGGGGGTGGCAGCGGGTTCGCTGCCCGTCACCGAACAGGCGGCGTCAGAAATTCTCTCGCTGCCGATGTATGTGGGCTTGACACATGAAGATGTCGAGCAGGTCGCGCGCACGGTTGCCAACATACTGGGGGGCAGCGCGATATGACGCTGCCCCCCAGTATGT
>Ga0224723_1000559_pt1 | contig 25299 bp, 18 predicted proteins | sample Balambano_FR2_Me_FD_161647 | JGI IMG/M metagenome (GOLD analysis project Ga0224723, IMG submission 161647) | Freshwater sediment microbial communities from Lake Towuti, South Sulawesi, Indonesia - Balambano_FR2_MetaG | ecosystem: Environmental > Aquatic > Freshwater > Lake > Sediment | place... | reverse complement strand
GTTCTTCTAGTGCCATCGTAATTTTCCGGTTCAATAGCCTTGCTACTCCTGTTATAAGCAGTGGCGATCGAAGTGCCGTCTATCTCAGGGCATTGATTTTAGTACAGAAGAACTATCTGCCGCATGATGAATTGAGCGCAGGGCTAGCGCATGGTTAAATATCGCAGCCCGATCGCAAATAGAAAGATGCCGTAGAGCTTTTTCATCAGGGCGCTGCTGACGTAAGGCTGATTTGCAAACATTGCGCCAAAGAGATTGCCGACTAATAAGCCGATCGCAATGATCAGCGCGTATTTGATATTCAGATTGCCGTTTTTGTGATATACCACTGCACCCAGTAACCCGATCGGCAAAATCTGAGCGGCGATCGATGTGCCTGTGGCAAATTTCTGGTCAAGCCCCAGCAGCAGCACCATCGCCGGAACCATAATTGCGCCGCCGCCAATACCAAACAGTCCGCCTGCCAAACCTGCCACTAAACCCACGATCAGAAGTTGAACCCAAACATTCGCCATTCATCGTTCTCCCTGAAGCTTTGGTTATCTTAACTGTCGGTCATCTCAAATTTGCCAGACCTTCTCCTGATTACAGCCTTCCTCCGGCGCATGACATCTAAAAAAGGGGAGCCAGAGGCAACGCTGCTTTGCTCCAGCTCAGGCTATTGCAGGTTAACTAGGGCTTTTGCTCAGTCTGAACAACGACCACTTCTGGTTCCGCTGGCTCGGTTGAAACGCGCATGGCTTCGATCGTACTTTTGATTGTGGCAGCGATCGGCATTGCCAGCACCACCCCAACGAACCCGGCGACTCGTCCGCCAATCAGCAGAGAAATAATAATCCAGATCGGGTTCAGTCCAGTGAAATCACCTCTCAGCCGTGGAGCAATGATGTTGTCGATAATTTGCTGATAGACGACGCTCGCTACCAGCACCTGAACCGCAGGCACAAAACCCTGAAGCCCCCAGATCAGCAGGCAGACCAGGCTAACGCCGATCGTCGGACCAATCAGCGGAATTACCTCAAACAGACCCACGATCAGCGTAAACAGCAGGCTGAACTTAATCTGCAGAAACAGCAGCGTCGGGATCAGACAAGCCACCATGATCAGTGCCAGCAGGATCTGACTCAAGAAAAACTGGTGAAACTGCTGCTGAAGCGAGTCACTCAGCGCCTCGCCAAACTTTTCAGGCAACAGCCGAATAATGCCTTTCCAGAATCGATCGCCATAGAGCAGCATATAAAACGCCAGCACAATCCAGAACACCGAGGCAAACAACTGTCCCAGCGTATTGAGGGCAAGTTCGGGCAGAAGGGCAATAATTCCCTGAATCTGGGTGACAAGCTGGTTGGTGATCTGAGCCAGATCCAGGGGCAAATTGTTGCGGTTGATCAGGGATTCTATCCAGGTGATGTTCTGGTTGCTTGCCTGGACTAATTCGGGCAGTCTTTGCAAAAGCTGATTGGTTTGGTCGATCAGAATTGGGATCAGCGTTGATGCCAGCACAATCAGCAGCACCGTGAACAGCATCAGCACCAGAAAAACTGCCTGAGTTCGAGTGGAGCCAAGCTGCTGAAACCCCTGCACCAGATAGTTGAGAATCAGTGCCAGCACCGCACTCAGCACAACCAGGGTGATCAAGCCCTCAAAATACTGGAAGACCTGCGCCAGCACCCATAGATTCAGCACGATCACAGGACCGCTCAATCCATAGAGCAAATAGCGGCGCAGCAGCTCAGAAGTACGCATCGATCGCTACTCAGGTTTCACACTGGTTCAAGACTGCATCGACTCAAGCACCCGCAAAATGACCTCAGCCGTTGGTTGATCGGTCACGGTCACAGCACCAATCGCCTCTGGCAACACAAACCGAACCCGCCCATCTTTCACTTTTTTGTCGCTTTGCAGCGCCGCCACGATCGCCTCCAGATCCATTCCTGCGGGTAGTCGGGTTGGCAATCCTGTTTTCTGGATCAGCGCATTCTGGCGATCGGCGGAGTCCTGATCCCACAGTTCCAGCGCAACGGCAATTTGTCCGGCAGCCACCATCCCGATCGCCACCGCTTCGCCGTGATTCACCACTTTGTAACCCGTTAAGCTTTCGACCGCATGACCGATCGTGTGTCCATAGTTGAGAATGGCACGCAGTCCGGCTTCTTTCTCATCCTGGCTGACCACATGCGCTTTTGCCTCACAGGACGCAGAGAGAATCGTTTGCAGTAGTTCCTCGCTCACATAACGCTGCTGATCCAGTCGCTTAGCGGCTTCAAGCTGCTCAAACAGCGCGGCATCCCAAATCACGCCATATTTGATCACTTCTGCCATGCCTGCCCGAAATTCTCTTGGCGGCAGCGTTTGCAGCACCTGCGGATCGATCATCACCAGACGCGGCTGATAAAAAGCCCCAATTAGATTTTTGCCCTGCGGATGGTTCACGCCCGTTTTGCCGCCGATCGACGCATCCACCATTGCCAGAAGCGACGTGGGAACCTGGACAAAATGAATCCCCCGCAGCCAGGTCGCCGCCGCAAAGCCCGCCATATCACCAATCACCCCACCACCCAGCGCGACGATCGTCGAAGACCGCTCAATGTGATTTTCCAGGGCAGCGTCATAGACTTTCTGAATCGATGCCAGGGTCTTGTAGCGTTCACCCGCTGGCAGCATCACCGTTACCACGTCAAACCCGGAAGCCGTAAGGGAGTCGATCGCCTGCTGTCCGTAATGCTTGAAAATCATGGGATTCGACACCAGCAGCACCTTCTGCCCCAGTTTGAGCGGCTGCATCCAGTGTCCGAGCTGCCCCAGCCCGCCCGGCGTGATGGCAACTTCATAGGACTGTTGCGGTAACTCAACCCGAATGATCGACTTCATGACTTCCTTCCAGAAATGCCCGTTGGCTGATTCTACTCCAGATCGAAGGGGGCTGTGGGGCAGTTCGCCAGAAGGAGTGGGGCGAAAAATGATTGAATAGGGATGTAACGTTTATCGATTCAGAGACGGAGAAAGGTCAATGGGAGCAATTGCATACTTGCTGTTTGTGGGCGGTGCGCTGGGTCTGGCGCTGGGACTTTATTTTGGACTCCGTGCCGCAAAGGTAATCTAGGCGATCGGTACAAATCGTTTGCTCAATTGCAGAGAACCTGCATCGCCCCCTGAATCCTCCACTCCTGGGGGATTTTAAGTCTTTAAGGGCAGCTTATCGTTCACTTTTGACCTGCGTCAGCTCAACCACATTCCCATCCGGGTCTTGCGTGAAAGCAGCCGATCGCCCGGAAGCGCTCATCTGGAGCGCGTAGCCATATTTTTCAAGCTGAGCTTTTGCCGCGTCCAGGTCGGTGACTGCCAAAGCAAGGTGAGGATTGCGCCCCCATTTCGCTTCGTTGGCGATCGTCTGGCTCAGCCCCTCCTGCACGATCAGGTGAATCTGCACCTCGCCAATTTGATACCAGCGTCCCGGAAACTTGAGCGATCGATCGACCAGGGGCAGCCCCAGAACCGTGCCGTAGAAGAAATCGGCTTTTTCCAGGTCGGAGACTAAAATTGCGGTGTGAAGATAGCGGCTAATTTGAATCATCGCTTCACGAGTATTCCTTACAAGTACGCTAGTGCTGGCAGCATTTTGCTTTCTCATTCTAGTCAGCCTAATCATCAGCCTGAGCAGAAGCCTAATCAGACGAATTAGAGCAACGCCGTCCTTCCCATCCGGTCGCTCTACTGTATGGGGTCTTTCTGCTGGGGAGAAATTGTTAGGATAAAGGCTGGAATCGATGCCCCAGATCCTGCCGTGAACGCTGCGATCCTGCGCCTGAGATTCGGTTTGCTATCAACTTACTTCCTTTCCTTGCCCATGAATATCCTGACCGATCTCCTCTCCAAGTCCCCTACCCTGTCCGTTCGTCCCAAAAAGCAGCGGCGCACCGTGGAGATCAAAACCCCTCAAGAAATCGAAATCATGCGGCAGGCTGGGGCGATCGTTGCTACCGTTCTCAAAGAAATTTCAGAGCTGGTGGAGCCGGGAATGACGACTGCCGATCTGGATGCGCATGCCGAAAAGCGGATTCGTGAAATGGGCGCAACGCCGAGCTTCAAAGGCTACTACGGGTTTCCGGCTTCGATCTGCGCCTCGATTAACAATGAAGTGGTTCACGGCATTCCCAACCCCAAGAAGGTAATCCGGCGGGGCGATGTGCTCAAGGTCGATACTGGGGCATTCTTCAACGGCTTTCATGGCGACTCCTGCATCACGATCGCCGTGGGCAACGTGGCTCCTGCGGCAGCAAAGCTGATCCAGGTGGCAGAAGCAACGCTCTACAAAGGCATTGAGCAGGTCAAAGCCGGAAAGTGTCTCCTGGATATTGCCGGAGCCGTGCAGGATCACGCCGAAGCAAACGGCTTCAAAATCGTGGAAGACTACACCGGGCACGGCGTTGGGCGCAATCTTCATGAAGAACCCTCGGTGTTCAATTTTCGCACCCACGAAATGCCAAACGTGCGCCTCAAACCCGGCATGACTCTGGCGATCGAGCCAATTCTCAACGCAGGCTCTAAGCACACCCGCACCCTTTCCGATCGCTGGACGGTGGTGACGGTCGATCGCAGTCTCTCTGCCCAGTTTGAACATACGGTGCTGGTGACAGAAGAAGGCTACGAGATTTTGACCGATCGATCGAAGGTGTAGGTTCAGAGGCTGTTTGAGGGTTTCTCGCTCCCCCTATCCCCTAACCTTGGGAGCTTTGAAAAAAAGACAAATCCCCGGAATCCTGAGAACTCCGGGGATCGAGAAATTTTGGCAGAGGCAGTAACTACAGCGTTCTCAGAAGCTGGCGAATTTTGGGCTGCTGCTGAAGGTCGAGCTGCTGAGGGAAGGTAAGTTCCAGGCTGAGTCCTGGGGTTTGCAGGCGCTGTGTCGCGGTTCCGCCACCGAGAGAACCAGCCATGCCGTTCAACGATCGATCGCTACAGGCCACGGACTCCACCTGAGCCACCAGACGAATCGGCGGCGACTCTGGATTTTGGGAGTTCAGCAGCAGTCCGACGGGGGGCTGGTTCGCTTGAAGCAGGTTTGGGTCAAGCGGGACATCGGGCAACAGTTCCAGATGAATCGATCGCGAGTTGACTCCGGTTGCCACCGCAGGATAGAACTGACCGCTCCAGTAGAGTTGCGCCAGAGACTGGATCGGTCTGAGTCGGGCAGCCTTTGCAGCAGGATGGCGATCGCCCAACGCCCGCAGCGGACCCGTGAGCAGAAAGCCAAAGGATGCCAGCGGATGGTCAATAATTGTTCGCTCCTGGGCATACCACTCTGACACATCCGAGTAAATCACCCGCACCAGATTGTCTGCCTGCGCCTGGCTCACATCGACAAACTCCACCGCAACTCTCACCTGGTCATCTGGCATGGGCATGATGCGGCTAATGTGGGCACTGAGATGAACGCTTGCCCCAAAATCGCCGTGCAGTTCCAGATCGATAATATCTGGCAAATCGACCCAGCGATCGAGCAGTAAATTTGCCCCTGCTTCACTGACATCAAGGGTGATGCCGCTGCAGGTGAGCTGTTCACCAGAGTAGACCGCTGCCCGAAGCTGACGCTGAAGCCGATGCGCCCGTCGAACCTGAGGCTGCTCAAAGCCAACCAGCAGGGCTGCACTCAGCAGGGTCAGGCTGAAAAATGCCCAGAAGGCGTTAATGATCACCGCTTCCCGCGCTTCAGGATAGTCAATCAGCCAGAACGGAACCACCAGCACCGACAGCAGCAGCAGCCCGCAGACGACAAGGATGACCCAGCTCGATCGCCAGTCAAAGCGCCGACGATTGGAAACCTGGAGATTCTTATCGGTGACTTTGAACGACCCCAGACGCGGGTTCAGCAGCGCCAGAAAAGTGACGATTCCGGCATGAAACGCCATCGCATTCTCAAACACCTCATTCCAGAAAGAGAAGCGGGTCGTTTTGTTGGTGATGTAGTTGGCATAGAGACCCAGCGCCACATGGGGCATGGCATACGCCAGCGTTTCCAGACCCAAGCCGCGCACCAGGCTAATGCCAAGCAGCAAATAGAGAATAGGCGCAAAAGCATACATCAGGCGCGGAAAGCCAAAAAAGAAGTGCGAGCAGGCGGAAAAGTAGCAGAGCCGCTGAGGAACCGAGAGGTTGAGTTGGGGATTCAGCAAGGGATTTTCTAAGCGCAAAATCTGCGCCATGCCCTGCGCCCAGCGCACCTGCTGCCCCACATATGCCGAGAAGTTTTCGGGAGCCAGACCCGCCACCATGATTTTGTCGTAGTAAACCGACTGGAAGCCGCGATCGTGGAGCCGCAGCGAAGTATGGCAATCCTCAGTCACGGTTTCCACCGCAATCCCGCCCACTTCGAGAAGATGCTGCTTGCGAATCACTGCCGCCGAGCCGCAAAAGAACGCCGCATCCCAGAAATCATTTCCTTTCTGGATCACCTTGTAAAACAGCTCATTGTGAACCGGAACCTTGCCGCGCGTCATCAAATTTCGCTCGAACGGGTCAGCATTATAGAACCAGTGGGGCGTTTGCACCAGCGAGACCTTAGGCTGATAGAAAAAGCCGACGGTGTGCTTGAGAAACTGGCGCGATGGAATGTGGTCGCAGTCCAGAATCAGAATCAGTTCCCCAAAGGTACGCTGCAGCGCCGTGTTGATATTTCCGGCTTTCGCATGGTCGTTGTTGTCGCGGGTGAGCAGCGTGCAGCCGAGTTCCTGACACATTTTTTGCAGCCGCAGCCGCCGCTCTGGAAACTTGCGCCCGTCATCCAGGATATAAACTCGCTTTTTGTCTGCCGGATAGTCGAGCGCCATTGCCGCCAGCGCCGTTTTGCGCACGATCGCCACATCCTCGTTATAAGTTGGGATGTAGACATCGACGGTAAACCAATCCGCTTCGGGATACGCCGCCAGATCCACCGGAGATCGATCGCGCAGCCGCAGGGTTTGAAAATAGGAAATCAGCAGCGTGCCAGCGGCATACAGTTCGGCGGCAAACAGCAGGATACTGAACGTAGCATTCACCCAGCCATCCAGATTCAGCGTGTAGCTGACCCGGTAGTAGAGATAGCGCAGGGTGGTAATGATGCTGATCCAGGCGAGAAACAGGTGCAAATGCTCGCTGACGCGCCGGTTGATCTGACGCTGCTCAGAATGCACGATCGTCCAGCCGATCGCAATCAAAATCAGGGCAACAATTCCCTGCTGAACCGCAGACAAAGGCGTGATGATCAGCGGCACCGACACAATCAATAGCCCGATCACGATCGCAAACAGCGTCCACTTTCCGGCATTGGGCAACAAACGATCGATCGCCACAGGAATGTTGAGAAACATCCGCTTCAGCCAGGGAAAGCGAGAATTGGCAGATTCAGCGGCGGCAAAGTTGGGAGCATGGGTCATGATTGGGCACCTCGATCGGCAACGCGATTCAGGAAAATCTGGGAAAAGCCATACATCAGCAGCGGCAGCAGCACGATTCCCAGCGGCACCAGCAGCCAGTTGTCTTGCAGGAAGAACATCGTCCGTCTCATCAGCCCTGCCTCCATCACCACTTTTTCGCGCGGGGCACGGTTGAGAAACTCCAGGCTGTAGCCATCTGGGTCATAGGGCGAAGGATTGGGCTGATTGCGGTGAATGAGCGCCGTATCGCCCTGAAGCTGCCCAAACAGGCGATCGATTTCAAACAAATCCTGCACATCGCGCAAGCCCTGTTCCCGCTGAGCCGTGAGCGCCAGCAGCACATTGCGATCGTTCCAGGGAGAGACAACCGATTTCACCACTCCTTCACTGTCTGGCAGCGGCTGCACCTGGGTGGCACCCGATTCTCTCAGGAAGGCAGTGTTCAGGTTCAAACCTCTGCTCGCCAGCGCCTCAGGAATGGGAAGGCGATCGCTTAACCCGATCGCCACCAGGCTTTTCTCGGCTTTGACCTCCGGCGTCACATCTTTAGCAAGGTAGGTCTGAAGCTGGATCGAGTCGGATTCGGTGATGCGTCCCAGTCGCTTACTCAGGCTCAGCAACACATTCATCTCGGCATCAGAGGGCTGATCGGGCAGAACGATTCCGGTGGTCGAAAGGTCTTGCGGCGCAGCCAGCGGGAAGCCTGCTTTCACCAGGTTCAGATCCGGCAGACGAATCACCGTATCGCGCACCAGATGCACACCTGTATCGCTGTGAACCGTGCCCCAGAGCTGGCGATCGGCTTCCAGTCCACACACCTGGTTGTCCTGCGGGTGCAGCATAAACCGGACATACAGCTTCGAGTCAGGACGCACCACATCCTCCGGCAGATTCACCGTAAACGAATGACGACCGCCATTCCGGGATCGCAGCGGCTCTGCCCCCAGCGTAATGTCGTCCAGCGCGACTTCGACCGTTGAGTTACGCGGGTTCACCTGAGGACTATAGCTGTAGTCGAGCTTCACCGTACTGCCGCGCAGCACCCGATCGCCCGGTAAGGTCTGGAAGGGAACCTCGACGGCAGGCGCACCCGTTCCCCGCACGGTTGTATCCACGAAATATTCACCGCGATCGATCGAAACATCGCCCAGGCTAAAGCGATCGGGGTTGGGCAAATAGCCTGCCCAGTCACGCAGTTCGGGTGATTCGGGCTGCTCCAGATTGTTCACCAGCAGCGCCTGTCCCGTTCCCAACTGACGATCTTTTGTTTGCACCAGAAACTGAACTGCCTTATTCACGCCAGCAGTGCCGTTCCCCGCAGCCACCAGCACCGGAATCTTCTTTTCGGGCAGGGTGGTCAGCATCAGCACGCCCACATCCTCCGGCAGCGGCTTTTGTTCCCCGTCGAGAATGCGTCCTTCTTTCAGCGCAAAAGGCAGCTTCAGCGTGGACAGCAGGGGCTGGGTTGCAGGTGTGCCCATCACCACCAGGCGTTCTTCTGGCTGGAGCTGACTGATATTGTCAACCACGCGCGTTTTAAGCGGATGGTAGCCCACCAGGCGACCCAGATCTGCCTGATAGCGCGTCATTGCCGTGAGCCACTCCGACTGCAATGTTTTGGGACGCAGATAGGCGATTTGATTTGGCTCTGGGCTGAACTCATCGGCGATCGGATAAGGATAGCGGCTGAAGTCCAGCGTGACAGGCTGCGGCAAAAAGCTAAACACAATCTTCGACGTGGGCAAAATCTCCGTCCACAGCGTCGGCGTGTTGGGATTGGTGCAGTTTTCGTCGGTTTGCTGCTCTGCCAGAATCGCAATTTCATTCTGGTTTTGAATCAGATTCGCCGGAATATTAAAGGCGACTTTTCCAGTCTGATTATTGGTGCGATTCAGCGGCACGGTTCCCACAGCCGTATCGTTGATCCGCACGGTCAAATTCGATTTTTTGGGCAGCAGCGATGCAGACTGGCGAAACTCAATAATTGCCTTTGCCGACTGCACCTGCCAGTTGCGAGCGCGGGTAAAACCCAGCCGCACTTCCGGATAAACACCCTCTAGCCGCAGCCGATTCTGGGTTTCCGGACTGCGGTTAAACTCCCACACATATTCGACCGGATCGGGCTTTGCCGGGGCAGGTTTTTTCGCACTGCTATTTTCAGAACGAGAAGCCGGAGCAGACGCACTTGCCGCAGGACGCGGAGCCGATGAAGCTGGAGCAGACGGTGCTGAATAAACAGGTTCTGCTGAGTAGCGGGGGGAATAAACCGGAGCAGGCGCAGGACGATAAACCGGAGGTTGAGCCGGAGCTTCGGGCAGCGCAAACTTGCGAATCACCTGCTCTTCTGCCTGCTGCAATGGCTGGGTTGCCTGGGCACGATCGCGGACGGATATCACACTAACCGCAACAGTGCTGGCGCAAAATAGCAATAGCAAAACAGCAAGACGAGATAATTTTCGAGAGAACCAGAATCGAAGCGAATTAAACCAGTCAGACATCATAGGTTTTAGGAAGGGTAAATGAATGATGCGCTTGTCGTAGCTCGAACGAAAGGCTGAATGAGTGATTGATCGCGGGTCATTGGCTATCAAGTGTTGACAGTTCACAGGAAACAGCCGAGCTAAACCAATCAAGGAAACACATCTTTTATGCGATCGAACGACTGTTTGAGCTAGAAAGTAAATGATTGGAACAAGCTAAAACAGATCTGAAATCTATAGATATCGGAAGAAAACAGAAGTCGATTGCCCAATAAGTTGGGGAATAAAACTAGACACTTGGAATCAAAACTTGGCTTAAATTACGCTGAATTCTCTACCAATCCAGCGTTAAACCATAGGGAAACGCTAATCCAAACCAGGCAAGATTTTGCGTGTAATAAGCAACATCGTTGTCCCAGAAACCATTTTGATAAGTCGGCATCAGCTTCTGCTGTTCAATCTGGGATGCGATCGAAGAATCTGTTGCAACAAAGGCAGCATAGAGCATGGCATATTGCGCAGTAGATTCATAAGGAACGATCGCCTTTCCTTCCAGATCAATCCGCGCCGGAATTTTCTGCTCGGTCTGCCACTGTTTTTTCAGGGGTTCTAAATGAATTTGCAGAAAGGTTTGGGCACGCGGTTCCTGATACCAGACCGCATCCAGCGCAACACGCCACCAGACTCGGTAAGCATCAAAACTGTAGATCGATCGCAGAGGCAATTCAGACGGAGCAGGTTCCAACTTTTTCGTACTCAGATTCAGCACAACCCAGTCGCTTGGCAGCCCAAGCTTTGAGAGTGCGGCGCCATCATTGAGAATTTCGTAGCTGCTGTCTACCAGACTCATCCAGTCTCGATCGGGGTCGATGTCGGCAAACAAGCGAAAAGCAGCCGGAGCCAGATAGGACGGGTTTAACACCAGGCGATCGGGCTGGGTTGCTCCGGTAGAATCATCAGAGCGCAGGAAGGCGGCAGTCGGCCCCGGCAGCAGATAGCGGCGACCTCCTTGACCCCCAGAATCAGGAACAGCAGGCACATAGAAAGTTGAAAGCGTCCAGAGATCCTTCAGCTTGGTGCGGGCAAGATCGAGATATTCAGGACGATTCCACCGACGCGCCGCCAAAATTAGCGCAGTCACCGCATCAATGTCGGCATCGCTGGCAAAGTTCCCGTCGATAATGCCCCAGTTGCCCTGCTCGGTTTTGCCCCACTTCCACGCCCAGAGCGAACCGCTTGGACGACCCTGCTCATCCCGCCGCTGCAGGTTTGATTCCGCCCAGGCAAGCGTCTGCTCAAACGTGGCGCGATCGTCCATCATCACCGCCCGCAGCATGGCGTATGCCTGTCCCTCAGACACAGTGCGATCGTTTGCCTCGCGATCGATGACTCTGCCATCTCCCTGAATAAACCGCTGTTTGTACACCTGCCAGCTTTGAGACAAAATTTCTGCCCGTTTCGCAGACTCATCGGGTTCCGCAGCAGGCGGCACAGTCAGAATCGGCGAAGGGGCTGCAGCAGGCGGGGCAGAAGGCGTACATCCACCCAGCACCAGCGCAGTCATTCCGGTCAGAAAAAGCAGCAGTTTGGTCATGCGTGAATCGGGAAATGAATCAGTCGGTTCAATCAAGAGCGGCGTTCCCACGGCAGCGGCGTATCGCCCTGAGGCTGAAACTCAGCAGCGGGAAGCGGAGCGGGCAAAGGACTGAGCACGGGCATCGAATTCTCTGCTTCTGCCTGCCGGAGTTGCTGTACCTGCCGCAGTGCCGGAATGCTGCGTTTTAGCACCCCTTCCAGGCTGGAGAGGGCAGAGCGGGCGATCGTGTGATTGGGCTGAAGTTCCAGCACTTCGCTATACAGCTCCACGGCGGCGTAATAGCGTCGCTGTAAAAATCTCACGCCCCCCAGCGCAGAAAGCGCATCCACATTGCGAGGCTCCCGCTTAAGAATTTCTTCGTAGGCGGTGGCTGCCTGGTTCAAGTCATCGACCTGCTCAGCGATTTGACCTTTGAGAAAATAAACGTTGATATCGTCTGGGTCGCGAGCAATGAGCTGCTCGACATATGCCATCGCCGCCGTTCGGTTTTGCTCTGCCATCACTTCTGCTAGCCGCACCTGCACGCCAATCTGGGTTGGCTCTGCCTGTACCAGCGCGCGATACAGCATTTCGTAAGCAGGATTGGCAGGCAAAGCCGCGACCAGACTATACAGCTCAGGCGGCGTATTGGTGAGCGGCTGACTGGTCAACCAGCGACGCAGAACTGCCTCTGCCTCCGATCGCGGCAGCAGTTTTGCCCGATATTGCAGGCTGGCTTGTCCGAGTTCATGGGCAGGATTTTCGGGATTCGCCGCGATCGCCCGGTTATACATCAACAGTGCGTCCTGATAGGCTCCCTGGGTTTGCAGCACGCCAGCGAGTCCCTGCAGTGCTCCGCTCAGAATTTCTGGACTCTGAGGATTGCTCTCGATCACGGCTTGATAGCGGCGCATACTCTCTTCCAGATTGCCCTGTCGCTGATCGATCGCCGCCAGCAGCAGTTCCGCAACCGGACTGGGATTTTCACCCGATGCCTGCTGATAAGTTGCCAGCACCGATCGCGCCGTGTCGTACTTGCCCTGACGCAGATACATCTGAGCAATGCGGAAATAGAGCATCGGCTCAGAAATGCCCGATCGCACCAGATTTTCGTACAGCGGCAGCAGGGTTGGGCTTGGCTGCTTGAGCTGGATTAGCGCCTGAGCAATTTTCTGCTGCTGGTCTGGTTCCGAAGGCAGCGTTTGCAGCAATTGATTGAGCTTGGTCAGCAGGTCTGCTTCGGCAAGTTTGCCGCTCTCATATTCCAGCACTGCGATGCGAGTTTGCAAGCTGCGATCGTCTGGCTGCAGTTGCCCTAACTGCTGATAAACCGAGAGAGCGATCGACTGCGACTGTGTCATACCCGCCAGCACATCGGCAATTTCACGCTGCGTTGACACGGAAACCTGTGGGTCTGTCAAAACGGACTGAAAGAGCGAAACGCCCTCATCCAACCAGGCTTGGCGATCGGCGGTTTGTCCAATCGCAATCAGGGCGCGTCCCAGTGGCATGCGCGAATCCGATCGCCCTCGCAGGGGAGCCAGAGCGGTCGATGCCCGATCGAACCGTCCCAGAGCAGCATAGTTTAAGGCAAGCTCTGCCCGTGTCCGAATTGTGCTGGGGGTCAGTCGGGGCTGCTGTCGAAGCTGCGTTTCCAGCACCTGAACCCCCTCAGCCGGATTTCCGGTCAGCCGCAGCACTCTGGCATAGGCGATCGCCGGATCACCCTGCAGCGGTTTGCCCATCTGCCGATAGCGATCGAACAGCGCAAGACTCTGGCTCAAGTTGCCCTGATAGCCGTATGCCTGCGCTGCCCCCAGAATCATTTCGGGCGTGGGGTCTTTTTGCAGCACCTTTTCGTAGTCGGCAACGGCTGCGTCAAACTGTCCCTGATAGATATACAGCAAAGCCCGCTGGGGCAACGCTTCCCGATCCTCTGCATCCCGCTGAATTAACTGGGTCAGGGCAGCAATGCCGCGTTCGTGCCATTCGGGACGATAGCCCCCCAGAGTTCCCAGACTCAGCAGGGCAAGACGGTTGTTTGGATCGATCGTCAGCACCCGCTCGTATGCCTGAAACGCATCGGCATCCCGTCCAGCGCGGCGATAGGCGATCGCCAGCCCCAGGCGGGCTTCGAGGGATTGGGGCATTTGCTGCAGCAGTCGTTCAAACCGGGCAATTGCCTGATTCACAAGCCCCTGATCGAGCAGCGTATAGGCATTGAGCACCGAGGCAGGAACCGTCTGGGCAGAGGCACTGAGCAAGGCAAGGGTCGAGCTGCCCAGACTCCAGAGTCCCAGGCTCAAAACTCCGCTCCAGGTGAGGCGAGGGAGCAAACTCGATCGAGCACAGTTCTCCTTCTGGGGCGGTTGCTTCGCAGTTCTCCGCAGGGGTAATCGCAAACGAAATGGAAGAGAGGAATTCATACAGCTAACTCATGTTGGAATAAATTTCCAAAATCACAATTCCTGAATCGAACTCTTGAATCTGGATCCTGAATCAAGATTTCTGAATCACGGCGTTTTTCACTCAGTTAAGGTACAGAGAGTGTGGGGCATAGCCCCTGCACCCCATTTTTTGGACTTCATCAGCTTGAAAAAGGCTGTACCTAAAAGCTGTACCTCAATCGATCGTTCAAAACAAATGAACGCAGAAGTTTTGGAACACAACAGCATTCAGGCGCGAAATTCAGGCGCGAAATTCAGGTGTAAAATTCAAGGCGCAGGATTCAAACAGGCGATGCAATCGGATCGAAGAACTGACAGGGACTGATTAAAGACAGAAATTATGAAAATTGTGCAGGGTAGAACAAAAGCAACAGCACAAATCTGACTGATGGCAGTTGCGAACAGGGAACGTAAATTAAACAATGCACGAACAAAAGTACGAACAAAAGATTAACAAAGATTGCCAGCAAATGAGCCGTAATAGCAAGCAGTCAGAAGAACCGATCAGCCAACGATCGCAAACCGGATCAAACCAGAACACACAACAATTTTGTCAACAAATTAAGCACGAGCCGAAGCATTCACTGAAGGATTCATCGAGTGACCGATCGCATCTCTCACTTCAGGATTTTTGAGCTGCTCAACTTGATTCATGAGCTGCTTCAAAGCGGTCATAACTTCTTCAATTTGGGAAGTTGCCTGATTTTGTAAGTGAGGCTGATAGGGAGCAGCGCTATGCAAATTTGAACCGTGCAGCGCGACATGATGAGTTGGATTTGCATGAACGGCTGAAAACGCAGGAACGGATGCAGAATGGAGCGGTGCGGCGGTCGGCAAAGCACCATCAGCAGGCTCTAAAAAAAAGTTGAGTCCTTGACTTTGAAGCCTGGACTCAGAGAATTTAAGACTTTCAACCTGATGTTCTTGCTGCTTTAGCTGATGCTCCAGGGAAGACACGCGATCGCGCATTTGGTTGAGCTTGCGGGAAGTGTTTCGCCATTCGCTCAGCGAGAGCGCGAGTAACCCAACCCCAGCACTCAGCCCAACCGCAAAGCCAAGGTAAGGAGATGCCAGATCCTGAACTCGCCCCGTCAGGAGCGGTTTTTCTTCAACTTCGATCGTGATAGGACGAGAACCCAAAATCACGAGAGGCAGTGTTGCAGCCGTGAGAACGAAGCCCGACAAAAATACGGAAAGGATTAGGGAGCGTGAAGTAGCCATGATTTTCAGTGAACTCGTGTAGAAACAACGAATTGGTCAATTGGCTCAATCTATTTGCTTATACAGGGGCAATCTGCAAATTCAGTACAGTACGGATCTTTACAGTACGGATCTTTTTGCTTCGCGTTGCTTTGAGTTGATGTGGACTGCGCAAGTGACTAAAAAATATCCGCTGCGTACAGTCATTTACCACAGAAATTAAAAACAAGCAGAAGTATCTTTATAAATCTCGATTGATTTTGTGGATAAAGTGAAGATTTTTCCTCTATCTGTATCCTTTTAAGCTATTTTCACCAGGCACTCTACCAGGCACTCTATAAGTTTTTCTCTGTTGAATTTATTATTGGCATCTTCTTGATACTAAAGAAATCATTTGAGTTTGCGATGTTTTGCTCGCATCGCTTCAGCAATTTAATGAGCGATTCAATCTTGCAAATCCCCTTGCAAAGACACAGTTGCTCGTTTGAAACCGATTCGCTCAAGTGCTCTTCGTAATCCAAGTTATTTCGCTACACAAATTTAAATTACTCGGTCAGGTTGCGATCGATTTCTACAGCGTTTTCCCATCTCAATTACGCAATTCTGAAAGTCTATTTATCGTGTTTATTGTTACACCTGAACCAGAAGCATCTGTGAGAAGCCGCAACTGTGATCTGAATTCCCCTGGGGTGCGTTTTAAACCCTCAGGGGGCTGATGGGTTACGTCCTGCATTGCCCCCTCAATCCCCCAGCTTATTGATCTGCCGCGCTCAAAGCGCGAGGGGGCGATGCAGGATCTCAACTCTTTCCTAAATTCCTGTGTCGCTGTTCCGGAACTGTGGCAAACTAGGTTCGATTCATTTCCTTATCGTTTCTGGTCTGTCTACTATGCCTGCTATCCATTTGATCGATCTGATCGACCCGCTCATGCTCTGGCTACCCGATGCAACCTGGAGCGATGCCAGCCAACACCTGCTCGGACAGATTTCGGGACAGCTTTCGCTCGATCTTCACCGCTCGCTCGATTGGATGCAGCCCTATCTTGCACAGCAGTTTGAAACCGATGTGTTCAGAGGAGCACGAGTCGCTTTCAATAACTTTGTTAGATCCGGTCAAGCCTGGGCACTGCTAGCCGGATTTGTGATTGGCTATATTGTGCGGGGACTGACAACCTATGGTTAAAGCAAAGCCAGGCAAAATTGATAGCTCTTCTGAGCTTTCCTGAACCTTCCGCGTCGGATAAGCTTTTCACTGGTTTGTTTTAATCTGTCGTTTTTGATCTGCCGTTTTGCGTGAACAGTTCCCCCAGTACCGATCGCGATACAATCGCTAAGATTTTGCTACGAATGCAATAATTAATCTGCTCTTGATTGGAGATCTGCACTTTGAGTAATCCATCTTCTCCACCTTCGACCTGGAGCCAGCGATTTGAGGCGGCTCTCCATCCAGCGATCGCCCGTTTCAATGCCAGTATCGGCTTTGATATTGAACTCATCGAGTATGACCTGACCGGGTCGCAGGCACATGCCAAAATGCTGGCAAAAACAGGCATCATCTCGCCTGAAGAAGGGGAAACGCTGGTCGCAGGACTGGAGCAGATTCGCCAGGAGTATCGGCAGGGCTTTTTTAAGCCGGGGGTTGACGCGGAGGATGTTCACTTTGCCGTTGAGCGGCGGCTGACCGAGCTGGTGGGAGATGTGGGCAAAAAGCTGCACACGGCTCGATCGCGCAACGACCAGGTGGGAACCGACACGCGGCTCTATTTGCGAAACCAGATCCAGATCATTCAGCAGCAGCTTCGCCAGTTTCAAACGGTGCTGCTCGACCTGGCAGACCAGCACATCGAAACCTTGATTCCGGGCTACACGCATCTGCAGCGGGCACAACCCCTCAGTTTGGCGCATCACCTGCTGGCATACGTCGAAATGACCGATCGCGACTGGGAACGGCTCGGCGATGTCTATAAACGAGTTGATATCTCGCCGCTGGGCTGTGGCGCACTCGCAGGCACAACTTTTCCGATCGATCGCCACTATTCGGCAGGGCTGCTCGGCTTCAGCCGGATCTATGCCAATAGTTTGGATGGGGTTAGCGATCGAGATTTTGCGATCGAGTTTCTGGCAGCCGCAAGCCTGATCATGGTTCACCTGTCTCGCCTGTCAGAAGAAGTCATCTTGTGGGCATCAGAGGAATTTCGCTTCGTCACCCTCACCGATAGCTGCGCAACAGGTTCCAGCATCATGCCGCAAAAGAAAAACCCGGATGTGCCAGAACTGGTGCGGGGCAAGGCGGGTCGCGTGTTTGGGCATCTGCAGGCAATGCTGGTGCTGATGAAGGGGCTGCCCCTCGCCTACAACAAGGATTTGCAGGAAGACAAAGAAGCCCTGTTAGATGCAGTCCACACGGTGCAGGCTTGCCTGGAAGCGATGACGATCCTGATGCAGGAAGGCTTGGTCTTTCGAGTCGATCGCCTCAATGCTGCCGTAGACGAAGATTTCTCGAACGCGACCGACGTGGCAGATTACCTGGCGGCAAAAGGCGTTCCCTTCCGCGAGGCATACAATCTGGTCGGTAAAGTCGTTAAAACTTCGCTCAGCGCAGGCAAACTGCTAAAAGATCTCACGCTGGAAGAATGGCAGAGCATTCACCCCCAGTTTGAACCAGACATCTATGAGGCAATTGCCCCGCGCCAAGTGGTTGCAGCTCGCAATAGCTATGGCGGCACCGGGTTTGAGCAGGTCAGACAGGCAGTTGCCGCCGCAAAAGCGCGAGTGGGGCGATCGGGCTAAGTGCGGGAGAATTACTGTCCGGCAACGCCAGGTTACGTGACAGCCGGGGCTTCCCCTGACGTTCTCCTACCTGGTTCTTCAGCCCGAATTGCTACGGAACATCATGCCAAGTTGACGATCGCTCTCATTTAAGGCATCATAGTTAGGATATGCGGGGCTATAGCACAGTTGGTAGCGCGTCTCAATGGCATTGAGAAGGTCACCGGTTCGAGTCCGGTTAGCTCCATTAGCAGATTGATGGGAATCCCCGAAAATTGTTGTGATTGGAAGCATAACTTTTCCGTGAAGGAAGGCTTATGCTTCCTATGCACCTCAGAAAAATTATGCTTCCAAAAATTTCTTAACAAAAATGGGTTGACAAATAAAATAACATATTTGTGAGTAAGTGGCTTGATCTTAACCTTTCAATAAACTGCTTATCCTCTTCAATGCAGACGTTTCTAAACAACGCTCCCTAAATAAACAGAAATGCGAGACATATAACTATTCTCGCATTTCAGTAATCGCTTATTAGAAGAAGTACGGAGAAGGTTAAATACCTAGTGCTGCTCTAGCCTCTTTAAGTGACGCTCGAACTTCCTCATATCGTAAAAATCCCGGTTTGCTTAATAGCGCAGAGACGCGAGACTCAGATGGATACAAATTGTGACTATATAAACTGTTTACAGCAACTTTTACTTCTTGTTTGCATTGCCTAATAGAACTTAACTGTGCCGCTTTTTTATAAATGATATATTTAGCAGAGATTGCGTGGCACATTTCGGGAAAATGCCTGAGGATTGTTCGTCTATTTAAGTTCAGGTGTTTTGCGACCTCCTCCATTGATGGTGGAGGACAAGCATGGTTGAGGAGCGTCTTTTCTAATTCCTTCTCTAATTGCTTCAAATTAATCTGTTTTGGTTCCGCTCTAGAAGTAGTTGGTGTTGAGACTGGACTCCGTAACATCGACTGTTCATCTTGAGTTACCTCTGTGGTTAAAAATTCCAAGAGCGAAATATTTAGGCAATAACTGATCTTTAGTAAAGCTTCTAACTGGGGTTGATTTCGACCTTCACACCAAAGCCAGAAAGTGTTACGTGGCACCTGAATCCGCCGAGCAAATTCAGCGACATTGCCACTAGTAACATTACCAACATAAGTTTTGAGTAAGTGAGCAACTTGCTGTTTTGCCGGAGATATGTGCAGGAGAGGTCCGGCAGCTATAAGTTCTCCAACTGTACTAAATGTCCAAAGCGCCCACTTTAGCTCATCTCCTGAGAAGGATTCAATTTCGTCTATTTCGCTAGAACCCAACCACCTTAGACATTTGGAACAGTAGCCGGGACGGGATTGCCAAGCTAGTGGTAAATTCTTCTGTCCACAGTGTGGACAAGTCTCCTTAAGAAGCTGATGATGCTGTGAGCATACACGTACAACTTCTAATGACCAGATTAGCGGTTCATAAATAGCCTCTCCTGATCTAAATGCAGATTCGTAGCAGGTTGGACACCATGCCCGAGTACGACGAAGTAGTTTCTTTGTAGGAAGTAATCGAGACCAGGGTAATAGAGTGAGAAATTGTAAATTACTCTGTCGTGTTAGTTGCTTTAAAGCCTCAACTAAATCAGATGCCATAGTTCCTGTGCCGTTTAAAGCCGCAGTTGCCTCATAAATTTGATGTAAATTACCACCTCCATATACTCTGTTTATAATTGGTGCAACTTTGCTCTCCATTAACACTCCATCTGGCACACAATGAGCTTCGGAGAGCCGAGATACATAACTTGTTAAACTTTCAGTATTCACCCTCCCTATATTTAGAGGTATTAGCTCATATAAACTACTAACAAATGAATGTGAAGTGATTACAGATTCCATCTTTATTAAGAAATAGATTGATGGGATTATTAATACAAATCAGCGGCTGAAAATTGTGTTATTAGACCTCATTCAAAAGAATATGAGTATGTGAATTCTGCGAAGTACTCATATGAGATACTTCCCTTAACGTCTCTTGATAAATTACTGGAAATTCTGGATCAAGGACATATTTAGGTTTGGTAAGAAGTTTGCATACCTTATTCTCTGAAGGATATATCTCTTGGTTGAAAAGTGTGATCATAGCCTCTTGCACTTCCTTACGAAGTTGTTTAAGGGTTTCGGAGCGGCGAATTTTACGATATTCTATGCTTCTGTCCCTCAAGACGCGGTACTCCTCAGGGAACCATTTTTCAATCGTTTGAGAATGAAACCCATTGCTATTACAAAATACTTCAAACGGAGTCAAGTCGAACAGAGCTTTTTCAAGCTCAATTTTTATCAGCCTTTCAATCTCACGATGTTTATCAACAGCAGCAATGTGGGAGTAGTTAGAACGTCTCTTTAAAATCTCTTGGCAAAAAGCTGGAAATTTAGCGTATAGCTCTGCTTCTTCAATCTGAAGTTTTAATGCAATGTCAAATGGAGCAGGAGGGCAGTCCCGACTTTCTAAGATAGTGATAAAAACTTCTTCAATAGATTGAGGTTTTTGTATATGTTCTTCTTCTAACTTCCCTGTCCGTGCTAATTCATATTTATCGCATAAATCAGGAAAATATCTCTCAAGGGTTTCCTTTTGAAACTCTAATTCAATAGAGAATTTATATAAAGGTGGTAATTTATCGTTACTACAAATTGCAGCGTTTAAGCAACCTCTAACCATTTCAAGTCGGTAGCACATTGGCTGTGTTCTTGGATACTTTGAACGCTTCTCTATAATTGCAGCATACAATTCTGGTAAATATAATTTTAAATCTTTTAGAGAGGTATTTAATTGATTAGCTATGAGTGTTAAAGCTGGTGGCTTTCTATCCTCCATAAGGATATTTTCTAAGTTTATTTTAATCTCAGTCATCTTAGGGGAAAGGCAATAAATCGTTTTGTTTAAGCTTAAATCCTGTTTTTTTTGACTAGGCATAGACAGAGAAATCTCATCTTTAAATGTATTTTCCGAAATAGCAGGAATATTACTGCTAGTTATTGCAAATTCGGAGAGACTAAGATTTAGAGAATAACAGATCTTCAAGATTAAGTTAATTGAGGGTATATTCCTTTGATCGACCCATCTACTCAATACTGTTTGAGAAACTCCAGTCATTCTCGAGAATTTTCCAATGTTTCCATGAGTAACTTGATTTACCAGAGACAAGACTTTTTTTGACAACTCATCTCCTGTTGCAATAACTGCGTCACTCGCTATGATTTCAAGCAATTCGCCTATATTTGCCGCTGTGAATATGTCCCATTTTAATTCTTCTTGTGTTAGATCTAATGTAATTTTTTGCTCTTCACCCTCCTTCCCAAGCCATTTTTTACACTTTGAACAATACCCTGGACGTGAAAAGTGAGGAAGAGGAAATGATTCCTCATTACAACAAGGGCAATGTGTAATGAGTTTTTTATAATGAACTGGACAGATTTTTACTAACTCTAATGCCCATAGCAACGGTTCATAAATGATTTGTGAATTGGTTGACCACTCCGAGTAGCAGATTGGACACCAAGCTTTGTGAAGCCGTAGTATTTTCCAAGAACTTCTTGTATCAAACCACCTATATAATCTAAGTTTGTGTAAATCATTACGCAGTGTTACTTGTGCTAAAGCTTGTGTTGTATCAGAGGCTATAGCCCCAAATCCATTCACTGTTCTGCTATGTTGTCCTAAAATACGGTTTAAGGTTTTATTCTCACGTTGTGAGAAACCTGCCAATTGTCTGGTAACTAAAATACCTGTGGGAACAGCATGAGCCTGCGCTAAGCGAGAAATGTAACTCGATAGGCTTTCTGTAAAAGCTGTACTTAAAGCAATTGGCTCTAAGTTGTAAAGACGACTAGGAGTGGGAACAGAAAATGTTCCTAATTCTGATAAGTTTGAAAAATCACTAGTTGATTGCATAGATACTCTCATGCTTTATTAGGTATGAATTGATTTTTTAACTTTGAAGCTGCAGGAATTCTGCTGGGGGCTTCATAATCATTACGACAGCTCATGTACTTACTCATTACCAACACGATCTCGCTTAGCGTTGCGTTGTCCAACCCTTTTACGTCCTTGCGATTTTTCTACTAGTGGTACAACGGGTGTTGCTTCAGTTGCTAGATCAAGTACAGGCTTGTACTGGCTTCTAGAAATGGGCTCGACATCTAGCCCTGTTTCTTGACGGAGCTTGTCAACACTTCCCACCATTGCTGCAAATCGTTTTTCACCTTCCTTAATTTTTGTGAGGATGTTGAAACATATGCCTGGATCTTTTACACGTCGTTCCAGGTGCTTGAGAGTTATTGTATGTGCTCCTTCTTCTAAAGCATCTGCCAGGGAACACCAAATTAGATCTTTAAGTATTCCCATACATCCAAGACATCGATCGTATAGAAATTCCCAGTACGACTCTAAATCAGGTTGCTCCACAATAGGAATATGAAGCTGCAAGTTCAAAATTATGTCTTTCCAAATTTCTCTGTCTTCTTTGAATTGAGCATCATAACGTGGTAGATGAATGTAAATACTGCGTCGCGCTAGCTGATCGCCAATATCTTGTAGGGTGAGTAAGTCATACGTACCTACCATACAGTGTAAAACTTCAGTCAGAATTGCTAATGACTTGACGGCTTCTGGTATATCTGTGAGCTTACGCCCACTTGAAGTGGCAAGAGTGTGATGAGCTTCATCAATAAAGAAAACAATCGGTTTTCGGTGCTTAAGTGCTTGTTCTAACGCCCATCCCAAATCAGTTAATAAAACTCTTGGTTTAAGAACAAGTTGACCGCGATCATCATAATAGACGGTTGAATTACCGTAGTTAATCTTATGCTTGATGAATTCCTGAGGCTCGTGTAACGCCTCAAGAGAGCGTATACAATGAGTTTTATGATCAAAAACACCTGTCTTTTCATGCAAGGATGCTGTGACGCTTGCGAAAGGCATACGCCCAGGATCAGATTCTAAAACATTTAGCAGTTCCTCAATAATCCATTTCTCAAGGAGCTTACGTAAAGTTGATTTACCAGAGCCAGTTGGTCCAACAATGTTGATAACCTTTGTTTCACCGGGGTTACGGATGATTGGTTTGATTCGTTCCAAAGCATCTTCGAGATGAGTATGTCCCATCTTGTAATTCTCGAAATAGGCAAGCCGCTCAGCTTTGGATTTCTCAAGTAGTTCGATTGGAAACTGTCTATCCATTGTCATATCTTGCAAATCTCCTAATAATTCCAAAAGGTGCATGAATCGGATTTCGAAACATCAACCCGATTCATGCAAAGAACTGCTCAATAACTTTTGAAAAGTTGCCGCTTAGCTGACTTTGTAGTTTGAGGAGATTCAGACTGCTGTGTATTAGGCTCAGGTTGCTGTGAAGGATTTGATTGAGTTGGATTAGTTTGAGTCTGAAGGTTTGAAATCTCATGAGTTGGACTGTAAGGCATGAGGTTTGGCATTCCTCCCTCAATCACCTGAAAGACTTCCTGCTGTTGCCCGTCACGCAAACGCTGTTCCAGCAAAACCTCTTGGGCTTCAGTACTGGCGAGAAATTGACCAAGCTGTTTGGCACGGATTTTGTAATTACGGGCATGGTTCTTCTGTCGTCGTCTCAACTCCTCCGATGCATGTTGGATTTCCTTTTCAGAGCGCCCTCGAAAGTGAGCATAGTACTCAGAAATGCACTCAACCCACTGTCCTCGAACATAGGCATACACAAGCCCAGCGTTGAAAGGTTCGTATCGAACTTCAACCCAAGTGTTAACCACCTCTGGATCACGAAAAGTGTTGGACCAGTAGTATTTATGCTCAAACTTCACTCCTTTTCCAACCTGAACTTTAGCGGTTCCACCCTTCGTCCCTGGAAGAGTTAAGATTCGAAAATCTTGGTTGTATGGAATTCTGCGGTGGTTACGTTGACCGAACTGAGAAAGTCCAGCAGCGAAAGCTTCTCGTGGACTCTGTCCCAATGCTGGATGGTCAGTCGTGTCATAGACCTCGTAAGCCCACTCGCAGAGGTAACAATATAAAAGCCCAATGGTTCACAAAGATAAGTCTTTCGGATTAACAGACTTTGTCATCAATCGGACTTTCTTTGTAATCTGTGTGTTTCCTGCAAGGTTGTGAAAAAATTGAGTGTTAGCTGTTCCAAACAGTCGCTCACAGACAGCACTAAATTTAGCTTTTGCAGACGGACGATGCTTCAACGTGCAATGCAGGAGCGCGAGGGTTGCCTCAAAATACGTACTGTGGAATTCCTTACCATTGTCAACAATGAGAGTTTGTGGGAGTCTGCCAAACCTCATCACACAAATTCGCAGAATCATCATGCAGCTTCGATAGGAAGGTGCATCATAGGAAATGTAGACGGCTAGGATGCGGCGAGTGAAACCATCAACCAGAAAGCTGACCCAAGGCCGCCCCAAGTTTTTGCCTGTTCGAGAGCAACGAAGTTCGTCGTCAACTTGGGTATGGTCAATGTAGGCATAATGAAAAGGAAAGTCTCCGTGGCGAGGTGTAGTCGGTTCTAGCTCCCAGTAGGGCGGCTCCAGTTCATAAGCAGCACGGTGACCCGCTCGTGCAAGCATTTGCTCAGGACCGGATCGGCGTTTGATCTCAGCAATGAACGTTTTGTAGCTTGGAATCAATTCGTCCGGTAGACCCTGTTCAGCATAGTGGTTGACAAACTCTGAATACACCTCATACTTACGTTTCTGTTTTTTGTTTTCGTACTTCTTCTCAATAAAATCCTCCATTACATCTAATGTGCTAGCAGGAATTTTACGGTTGCGATTGCCTTTAGACGTGGCAATATGAATTAGTCCAAGATAACCGTAACCGTGACTCTGTTGGGCATTGCGAAATGCTACTAGCCAGTTACGAATAGAACGCTCGAACTCTGTACCAGCCTGGACAGGTTCTCCATTGAGATAGGGTTGGATTTGCCGATAGCGATTGTTTGCCTCCCTCAAATCCGTTTCACTAGCTCTCTTAAGAATGTCCATTGCGTCTTGGCTGAAACCTTGCTCATCGCTAGTTTTCAAGCTGTTAATTTTGCCTTGTAGAAGCAGGCGGTCAAATGCTTCTATCCCCAATTCAACCGGATCTCCAGATTCTGTTTGAAGAAGAATGCTCGTTTCTCCAACTAGGCTAAGAGTCAGGCACTTGCCGTCATAGGTAATTGGTGTTCCTGGAATCAATTCAATACTGGGAGAGGCAATGGTACTCAACGTTGCCTGCGAAAGAGAAATACAACCGTAGGCTTCAGCCGCTGCTTGACTGACAAAACAGTGTGGGCTTGAAATAAAAGCTAGGAGGGAAGCGGAGCCTAGTTTAAGCTGGAAAGTTACCACGCTCGACAGCAAAAATAATGGCTTCCACTTCCCGACTCTATGATG
>Ga0224723_1000558_pt1 | contig 25300 bp, 26 predicted proteins | sample Balambano_FR2_Me_FD_161647 | JGI IMG/M metagenome (GOLD analysis project Ga0224723, IMG submission 161647) | Freshwater sediment microbial communities from Lake Towuti, South Sulawesi, Indonesia - Balambano_FR2_MetaG | ecosystem: Environmental > Aquatic > Freshwater > Lake > Sediment | place... | reverse complement strand
CCATCACCCCCTCTCCCCCCTCCCCCTTATAATCACCATGCAAACAATCAAACCCATAACTCAAAATCAATTGCAGACTCAAACATCGCAATCTTTCCTAGTGATTGATGGTGTAACCAAAGTCTATCCAACAGCTAATGGCCCTTACACCGTACTAGATGGAATCGATCTTCAAGTCAGTGAAGGCGAATTTATTTGTATTATCGGTCACTCAGGCTGTGGTAAATCTACTTTACTCAATATGGTTTCCGGGTTTAACACACCCACTGATGGAGTTGTTCTTCTGCAAGATAAACCGATTACAGAACCAGGCCCAGACAGAATGATGGTATTTCAAAATTACTGTCTCCTACCCTGGATGAGTGTATTTGAAAACGTTTACACAGCAGTTGATGCGGTGTTTCCTAAAAAACCAGAAGCTGAAAAAAGAGCGATTGTTAGAGAACATTTAGCAATGGTGGGATTAACTGAAGCTGCGGATAAAAAACCTGGTCAAATATCTGGGGGAATGAAACAAAGAGTAGCGATCGCCCGCGCTTTATCTATCCGTCCTCAACTACTGATTTTAGATGAACCTTTTGGTGCCCTTGACGCCATCACCCGTGAAGAATTACAGGAAGAATTACTGAAAATTTGGCGTGAGCATCGTGTCACTGTCTTGATGATTACCCATGACATTGATGAAGCTTTGTTTATGGCAGACCGTTTGGTAATGATGACAAACGGGCCAGCAGCCAAAATTGGCGAAGTGATAAATATACCCTTCTCTCGTCCCCGCAACCGTTCTCGGATGATGGAAAATCCGCAATATTACGAATTAAGGAATTATATTCTTGACTTTTTATACAATAAGTTTGCCCATGATGACGCACAGTAAGAGTGCGGGATGCGGGAAAATATTTTGAATTGTTTAAGGGTTGCATATTGTGAGCGAGATTGTCAAAACCCTTTGTCCATACTGCGGTGTTGGCTGTGGGTTAGAAGTTATACCGGAAAAAAATCTGAAAGTGAGGGGCGATCGCGCTCATCCTTCGAGTCAGGGTATGGTGTGTGTGAAGGGTGCAACTGTTGCAGAAGCGCTTGATAAAGACAGGTTGCTCTACCCGATGGTACGTAATTCTTTAGATGAACCATTCCATCGTGCTAGTTGGGATCAAGCTTTGCATTTGATTGTAGAACGCATCAAAACTGTACATAGCAAAAAAGGTGCTGATGCTATATGTATGTACGGTTCCGGACAAATGCAAACGGAAGATTATTACGTCGCTCAGAAACTGTTAAAAGGATGTCTGGGAACCAATAATTTTGACTCGAACTCTCGTATGTGTATGTCGAGTGCAGTCAAAGGGTATGTACAAAGTTTGGGTTCTGACGGTCCCCCTTGTTGCTATGAAGATTTAGAACTTACAAATTGTGCTTTTATCGTCGGTTCCAATACTGCTGAATGTCACCCGATTATTTTCAACCGTTTACAAAAGTATCGTAAGAAAAATCCCGAAGTTAAATTAATTGTTGTTGACCCTAGACGCACTCCAACCGCCGAAGTTGCTGATTTACATTTAGCAATTCGTCCCGGTACAGATATTGATTTACTCAATGGTATTGCTCATCTGCTGTTGCGTTGGGGTGAAATTGATGCAGAATTTATTGAAGATTGCACTAATAACTTTAAAGAATTTGCTCTTTTGGTTCAACATTATTCACCAGAAAAAGTAGCTTTGCGTTGCCAAATTCGGGTAGATGATTTAGAGTTAGCTGCAAAATACTGGGCTGAATCTGGTAATGTACTTTCTTTGTGGTCGATGGGTATTAATCAGTCACAAGAAGGTACTGCTAAAGTTTCTAGCATTATTAATTTACACTTACTAACTGGTCAAATTGGTAAACCAGGAGCCGGACCATTTTCCTTAACTGGTCAACCCAACGCTATGGGAGGAAGGGAAGTAGGTGGTTTATCAAATTTGCTACCCGGTTATCGATTTGTCAACAATCCCCAACATCGAGCAGAAGTTGAACAATTCTGGGAAATTCCTGCTGGACAAATTGCACCTCATAATGGTCGCTCTACTTGGGAGATAATTACAGGTTTAGAAAGGGGTGATGTGGATTTTCTTTGGATAGTCGCTACTAATCCGGCTGTAAGTTTACCAGATTTGGAACGTGCCAAAGCCGCTTTAGAATTATCACCTTTTACTATTTGTCAAGATGCCTATTACCCCACAGAAACCACAGCTTATGCTCACGTTTTATTACCAGCTGCTCAGTGGGGAGAAAAAACAGGTACAATGACGAACTCTGAGCGATTTGTTACCTTGGCTCAAGCTTTTCGTCAGCCAGTGGGAGAAGCAAAACCCGATTGGGAAATTTTTGCCGAAGTTGGTCGTCGTTTAGGTTTTACAGACAAATTTAGTTTTAATTCCTCTAGTGATGTTTATGCTGAATTTGTCCAACTTACACGCGATCGCCCCTGCGATATGACGGGTATTTCTCATGCACAGCTAGCAGAAAGTCCTATGCAGTGGCCACAATCGATTGTAGAGAAGACCCGATGGGTCGTCTCAAAACGTTTATATACTAATCATCGCTTCTTTACACCAGATGAACGCGCCCGTTTTATTCCCAGACATTCGCGGGGATTGGCTGAACCACCAGACTCTAATTTTCCTTTTGTATTGACAACGGGTAGAGTTTATGGTCATTGGCATACCCAAACTCGCACTGGTCGAATAGAGAAAATTAAACAAATGTATCCTCAACCATTTATTGAAATTCATCCCCGGGATGCTGATGAGTTAGGAATTGCTGATAATACTTGGGTGGAAGTGCGATCGCTTCGGGGAACTGCCAAATTTTGTGCCAAAGTAACTAGAGCGATCGCTCCTGGTACAGTCTTTGTTCCTATTCATTGGGGTGAACTTTGGTTTGAAGATGCTGAAGCCAATGCTTTAACTCATCCTGTTGCTTGTCCTGATTCTTTGCAACCAGAACTTAAAGCCTGTGCTGTACAACTAGTGCCAGTTAAGATTGATACAAAAGTTAATCTCTATCAAGCAATACCCCTCCAATGTTAAGCTGCTAAATAAAGGAAAGAATGAGTTACTTTCCTGATGTTTTTCGTGGGGTGCCACAGATGCGGAGAGTATTGAAGCATATCACAGAAGCGACCAAAGATGAAAACTTCATCCACCTTGTAGAAGTTATAGAGGTACTAGTTTCTAAAGTTTTAGCTGTAGCTATGCTAGCTGTGATTTTAATGGCTACTGCTGATTTAATCATGTATATTGTTAGACAAATATTCTTTTATAACTATGGAAATTTTTATACAAATTTGTTCAAAATTTTTGGTTTATTTTTAAATGTTTTGATTGCTCTGGAAATTTTAGAAAATATTACAGGTTATCTGAAAAAACACGTTTTACAAGTTGAATTAGTTATTGTCACTTCTTTAATAGCTGTTGCTCGCAAAATCATAATTCTAGATTTGAAAACAACAGAAGGAATAGAAGTAATTGGTTTAGCGATCGCTATCTTATCTCTTTCAATTAGCTATTTAATAATTCGTCTTAGTAATGCTAAAAGAGTAAATAGATAAAATGATGACATTCTTTAAATTTGAGGAAGATTTTGTCGATTCCTTGCGTTGTATTCCCATGCAAGTACGCTACAAACTAGATACTTGTGGTGTCAAACTGAAATTATCCGATTGGAGTCATATGACTCAAGATGAGCGGGAAAAGTTAGTAGAGTTACCTTGTAAAACAACAGATGAAGCTCAAAGTTATGCAGACTATCTCCAAGGATTGATTTTACAACATACAGGTGCAAAAGCAAGCGAAATACCTATTGATTCTCATCCCTCGTGGTTAGATACAAATATTCCAGAAACTGTTCAAGAAAAAGCTCAAGAAACAGGTATTACTCTAACACCTGAACAATGGATAGCATTAACTCCTTTACAGCGTTTCGCCTTGATTAAGCTTAGTCGTTCTGAACATGAAAACAAAAACTTTCCTCACGCAATGGAAGAATTTGGTTTAGTTTAGTTGAAACCGTGAAATTGAACATAGGGGCAGGTTCAAAGGCTGAATTCAAACCTGCCCAACCGCGAAAACCTTCTCTATATTTCAACCTTTACATACAACCAAATTAAAAACCTTTACTCTGAACAGTGCTAAGATAAGTGTAAATAAATTTTATATCATAGTGAAAGTTTGATTATGCCTATCAATTGGCGTGAATACATAGTAGCTAATTCAAATGTGCTTCGAGGTCAGCCAAGAATTAAGGGTACCCGGATTCCAGTGAGTTTGATTTTGGGCTACCTTGCTGCGGGCAATATCCAAGAACAAATCCTTCAGGAGTTTCCGGATCTGCAACCGGAGCATATTTCTGCTTGCCTCGATTATGCTCGTGATTTAGCAAATTTTGAGACCGTTGCATCGTGAGCTTGGCGTTTTTTATAGATCAATGTGTCCCTGCTTCCATTGGGCAGTAACCTTATGCGTATGAAAACCATAAGATATAGCAATATTAAGAGAAGAAGAAGTTGAAGTGAGGAATGTCGGATATAATCCTCCCACAATAGAAAAATAGGTTAAAAAATTCTCATTTTCCCACTAATCGCTTACTAGAGACGTCCCGGTGGGACGTCTCTACAACGGTTTGTGATCATGAACCAGATTAAGATAAATCAAACAACAAGATTTCCCCACCAACATTAGTAGAAATCTTTAATTGTTCTTCACCATTCATCTGCACACCATCACCCGCTCTCAGTTCTTGTCCATTTAAAGTGACTAAACCTTGAGCAATTTGTAACCAACCGTAACGGTTAGGTTGGAGATGATAATTAACAACATCACCAGCTTCTAAATGTGATGTATATAAATCCACATCTTGATGAATTGTCACAGCACCATTACGTCCATCTTTAGCTGCAATTAAACGAAGTTTACCGCGCTTTTCTTCAATAGGAAAAGCCTTTTGCTCATACCTTGGTTCTAAACCTTGCTGATCAGGAAGAATCCAGATTTGCAGAAAATGGACTTCTTCTGTTTGAGAATGGTTGTACTCACTGTGGGTGATACCAGTACCAGCACTCATAACCTGAGCTTCACCAGGAAGAATCACAGAGCCAGTACCAAGACTATCTTTGTGTTCCAATGCACCTTCTAATACATAAGTAAGAATCTCCATATCCCTGTGACCATGAGTGCCAAAACCAGCACCAGGAACTACACGGTCATCATTAATCACTCGTAATGACCGAAATCCCATACGATTGGGATCGTAGAAATTACTAAAAGAAAATGTGTGGTAACTATCAAGCCAACCGATTTTAGTATGTCCGCGTGAGTTGCGATCGTGGATTAGATGAGTTGCTCCTGTGTTTACCATATTGCCTCACTTGTAATATCAATAGCTGAATACACTACTATTTCTTAATACCAGGTAAAGTTATTACACTTAATTCAAAATCATTCCTTTTATTAAATTTTGAATTTCATTACCTGGTGTTCAACTATATAAATCTTAAAATATGTATATATAAAATGAAAAGTACGCACTAAAAAGTGGCGTACTTACTAAAAGGATACTATTGGTTGGTAGTTAGAGGTTGTTTAGTTAGCAGTAGTTGATTGGTGATTTTTATTAGTAACTACTACCCATTACCGAGCAGCAACTGGCTCTTGAATTCTAGGAAGTGAAGCACTGCTAGGTGCAACAGCTGGAGATACTTGTAAATGAGCTTCTAGGAACCACAACCGTTTGTCAACGGTGCGAGAAACTTCAGTATATAAGTCAGCAGTATCTAAATCACCTAAATCATCAGTGGTGTCGATCGCTTCTCTAAGATGCTTCGCGTAAGGTGCAAAACGGTCTGCTAAAGCGCTAACATGTTCCATTCCACCCAAGATATCAGTTGGATATTCTGGAAGGATAGAGTTGTCAGCAGCCATGCGGACTGTTCCACAAGCATACCCACCTAAAGCGGTGACTCTCTCAGCAATCATATCAACGTACTCTTCTAGTTCTTCTGCCATTTCGTCAAACAATTCATGCAACTGATAAAAGTCACTTCCTTTGACGTTCCAGTGTGCTTGCTTGACTTGAGTTTTTAAGTCTGAAGTTGCAGCTAAACTCTGGTTGAGGAGTGCGACTATCTTGGTGCGTGCGTCTGCAGGAATGTCAATACGTGTAGGGTAGAGACGTGTTGCAAGTTTATTATCGCTCATGGTTCTTCCTCGTTCAATTTCATAAGACAAGTTTACAAATGTTTATCTCCACTACAAAACTCCCTAATGACAGATGTCATTCTTCGTGGAAATGATTTATAACTTGTCTGTTTCAATTGATATTGTAACTGCAATAAACAGTCAGAGGCGAAAAATTTTAGGTAAGAGTAAAATTTCTCCCACTTTTTTCACACTTGTATGTAAATTCTGCCCAATGAAGTGCTTATTTTGTGGATAATTTTTACAGAATAATTTGATGTAAAAATATTTCTATATTTTCAACTAAGTGGTGTTTTATGAATTACTACGTTATTTACGACGGCAATTGTAACCTTTGTGTGACATTAGTACAGGTGTTGGAAACTCTGGACAAGGGAAAACTATTTCGCTATACCCCGATGCAAGATGCAGAAAAACTTCAACAATGGGGAATTACACCTAGTGACTGTGAATTAGGTATGATTTTGATTGATGCGGATGCACCAGAAAAACGTTGGCAAGGTAGCGCTGCGGCTGAGGAAATTGGACGCTTGTTACCGATGGGTAGTGTATTTGTAGACGCTTACCGCACGTTACCAGGATTAAAACCCGTAGGCGATCGCATCTACGAGCAAGTACGCGATAATCGCTACAACATCTTTGGTAAGCGTGATAGTACATATAACTCCCAATATAAACCTGAGTAAATATGATGTATTATCTTGTTTTAAGAAAATCCTCATACATATGAGATCCTTCTAGAGGTGTAGCCCTACAGTAAATGCTACACCCAGCACCCAGCACCCAGCACTCCGTACCCAGCACCCAGCACCCAGCACCCAGCACTCCGTACCCAGCACTCCGTACCCAGCACCCAGCACCCAGCACTATTTATTAAATACTTCTAAAATTTGGCGACAAATTTTCTTCAGCTTTTCTCTTATTTCTTGTGAAGGCTGAACCGTACCAACAAAACTCCAGTTTTCTACAGTCGAAAGTCGCCAGACTTCACCTTGATGGTTAAATCCAGCAACCTCTAAACCAATAGCACGACGAACATTAGTTACAGGATCTTCATAAAAGCGGATTTGAATCAAAATACTACGGCTTTGCCAAGACCTACTAATTCCAGGAAAATGAAAACCAATGTCAATAGAATCTGGATCTATCAGTTCCCGCGTTTCTGGATCGTTTGTCCAAGGTTTTAAATCTGACTTAGCGTCAGGAAACTCAAACTTGAACAAATTAACTGCTGTGGCAATATTACTGGCGAGTTCAAGGTTTAGTGCTTGTTCAGCTGCATTCACAAAAAATACTCCTATCTTGCGTCGGTTAATTGCATTGACGACAGAAAACCGCCAGAAAGCTGACTGTATTGGTGTTTCAGCTTACCAAGACTTTTAAAGGAAGAGCAAGTATAATTCAGATCCTTACAATGATTGGATTATCCGAAAACCAAAAAAAAGTTATATTGAGAAATTATACTTAAATTTTACAGGACTTACGCAGATAAACGACCAATCGTCCGCCAATTCTGGAGGAGCCGGAGTCTTAAAGTCCCCCAGAATTGGGCTACCGCCCCACAGTTCCAGGCGCAAGTGGTTTAAATCTAACAATCAGATAGGGAGGCTTTGAGGCGTCTTGCCCGCCATTCAGTGCCGGATGACGGTGAAGTTGATTGACTGTGGCATAGAAATAGCCATCAGGACTGTAGCTGATGCCATCTACCCAACTGAGAAGTGGGTCTTGATGGAGGACACGATAGTTTCCTGCGGGTGTTGTCACACCGATCGCGCTGGCACTTATGTCCGTCACATAAACGTTTCCGGCATTGTCAATGGCGATGCCATCACTCACTGCTTTCTGTCCATATCGCTCAACCCGACTACCAACCTGCTGGGGAGACAAATTCGGATTTAGCAAGTCTTTTGTGCGAACGCGATACAGTGATCGCCCGTTCATCGCCCCGTAATAAACCCATTCATGCTTGGGATCGATGGTGATAAGATTTAATCCTAGACTCGGTTTCACTAACCCTCCTTTGCCATCCGATACCGTTTGCGCTTTTCCATCAATGAAAAAGTTTGCGCCCTCCGGTTGCAAGCTCTGATGGCGCTCCACAGCACGACGAACGGTGCCGGTTTTTAAGTCAACAACGACGATCGCTGGATTACTTACACCGACCAAATCTCCGCGTGACATATCGGCAATATAAACAGCCTGATGATCGAGATCAATCGCCAAATCTTGCATAAAGGAGTTCGGTTGGAACGCAGGTGCTGTAATCAGAATGATCCGTACCAGTTGATTCTTCCGGGTATCCCAGGCAATCAACCGAGGAACAGAGCCGTTCACCCCCTTATCCAGCGTCCAGACGACTCCCGTGCGATCAGATTCAATGCCAATCACTTCATCAAACCCAATTCCTTTGGCATCTGGAGCCTGCCCCCACTCACGGCTGGGGAAAGGTTTAATGGAGCCATCGGGCAGCAGTTCCAGCACTTTGAATTTAGGTTGACCAAAGGGATGCATGCTCATGATGATCCGACCCTCTGGAGTGACCGCCAGATTTCCAGGGCGATCGGGTAGGTTTGCCACAATCTCCACCTGATTTTTCGCAACGGTTGCCAGAGTTTTAAATCGAGGCGGAAGCACAGGCGGAGTAGCGTCGGAACTGACTACGTTTTGTGCAGCATTGATCAAAAGTGCAACCAGTAATCCAACGAGAAGAGCGGTTTTCAATTTCATTGCACGACTCCACAAGGGTTTAACAATTACTATTCACTAAAACGACTTTGCCGACTGCAAGCCTTGAGCCAGCATGGGCATGAGCCGCAGCCACATCCGCAAACGTGAATGTGTGAGAATCAATTAGCGGACGCACTGCCCCTTGATCCACTAAATCGGCCAATTTAGAGAGAATGTTGGCATGGTAAGGGCGATCAACTCCCGACAACATTGGCAGCAGCATGTAAACCAGATGCAGGGTTAGTCCCTTGGCGTGGAGTAAGGTCAAATCTCGCTGCGACAGCGAGACGAGGGAGACAACCGTTCCATTCAGCTTTGCTGCTTTGAAAGCGTTCTGTAGATTGTCATTGCCAATCGTGTCAAACACAACATCAAAACCCTGACCGTTGGTATGTTCTGCAACAAATTCCTCCACAGGCGTTTGGCGGTAATTAATCGTGACATCAGCACCGAGACGACGGGCGATCGCTGCTTTCTCTTCGCTAGAGACCAGAGCATACACCTCAGCTCCCGCCCATTTAGCTAACTGCACTCCCATATAACAAAACAATAACCTAGTCTGATATCAATTTTGTCCTTGGCGTAAAATAACTGAGGAGTATGCTGTGCAATAATGAAGAGTATGCTGTGCGATAATAGGGGACAAATAATGGATCGCAATGCAGCGCCAAGTAACGCTAGGCGATCGCTTCAAAAATGGAGGCTCTGGGTAACGGCCAGTGTTGTGGGCGCGATGTGCTTTTTCCTTAGTGCTGACTTGTTTAAAGCGTATGGACAAACGCGATCCACAGAGGTTGTCCAAGCAGAGCTAAGAGACTTCTTTGAGGTGTTTCTCGGTCGCCAGCTATCCCCAAACGAGATGAAACAAGTGACAAGGGAGTTCATCGCACTATTTGGAGCTAGCACCTGCGAGGCAAAATGTACCCAGGCTCTAGCCACAAATAAGACTCAACTGGCGATTTTAAAGACCAAACCAGGTCAACCGGAAGACCTCGTTACACGACATATCTACATCGCTTCGAGCTATTTCTCGCCCCTTCAGCGAGGCAGCCTGATTCAACGCCTGCTTAGTGAGCCAGACCCCATCCGCGTGGTCAATCCCAAAACTAAGCGTTTGATGACTCAAAGAGATGTTGTCGCTCTTGCCAATCTCGGTATTCTTCTGCGCTCCCATGACTTGCCGAAAAACCAATCCTTTTCTCCCAAAGAGATCGAAGAGGCTGTCGTCTTGCTTGAGAGCGCCGTCGGTTCCCACGCTAAGGCTCACAAAATGCCAATATTGTTTGGGGTAGCAGCGGAACTCTGGGCTGGCGTTCAGCGCGAGTGGCCAGCACTAAATGCTAATGAGCGACAGATTGTGCGCGACTACATCCAACATAAATCGGCCAAGCCGATGTCTGTAAATCTCTACAGTCGGTTGTTGGGACTTTCATCCGCTCAGGCTAAAGAAATACTGACCTCTGAACGAGTGGAAGGGCAGTCAACGCGGTTGTGGGGCAAACTATCGCGCTATCTTGACTTGATGGGTCAGTCCGCGAGCAATAACGAAATCATCCGGTCAATCCAATCTATCCCATCTAATTTCTAGAAATAAAGATTTAACCCAAGGGCGATAAACCTCCGGTTCGCTTACACGATCGCATGAGTGACCTGACAGTCATGCGATTTAATCACAATCGTGATTAAGTTATTGATGAGAAAGTAAAGCGATCACATAATATATGCCGCCACAATACCAGGAGCGATCGCGCCCCGGTGGGTCTAAGCTATAAAGGGCAGGTTGCGCCAACGACTATCGCCCTTATGCCCGTCTTGAACTAGCGCATTTCCCAAAAAACTACTGAGATCGCGCTCATAGCCAACCTGTGCGATCACCTTACTTTACCCCTCATAAATCTTATTCGGATGAATACTCTCAAAATATGCGATTGCCGAAGGCAGGTCTTCGACCATCGCACCAGGCAAGGCTACGATCATCGCACCACTTCACTCTTGGTAAATCTTATCAGGATGAATGCTCTCAAAATAAGCGATCGCCGCCTCCCCAAATGCCTTAACTGCATCGGCTCCTATAGCTGGTTGCACAAGTCCACCTATACCGGGAATCATTCCTGGAACACCACCGCCAATTCTAAAAAGAAGCTGCCCACCACCAGCTGCAATAATTGCACCAGCTATAGCACCAGCCCCACCTGCTGCGAATAAATCAAATAAGTTAGCGATCGCCTAATTTTTATACGCATGATTCATTCTTGCCACACAAGAGTAATTATTGAGTAATTAATAATTAGATTTTAAAACACTCAATACCCACTATAGGCATATAATCAAGAAAATCTTGCCAATATTCTTGACCAAATTCTGACACTCCTTGAGGAGAGACTATTAGTTTTTGCCAGTGAATATCTTTGAAACCTACGTTCCGAAATGCCCATTCATAAGTGCCTCGACTTAGGTAATAGTTATCGAAGCTAAATCCCTGGTCATTATCAGACATTTTAAATATGTATTTTATTGGAGTTCCTTCCGTTAGCTCTGATTCTATGCTCTTAATAAATCCATATTTCTCAGTAACGAGATAAGACGAAGGGGGTTGGGACTCATTATTATTAATAGTGATAAAACGACCCCCCGGTTTTAAATTAACAAATATGCTCTGACACATTTTAAGTAATTCCTCTTTGGTTCGAGCGTAATTAAGTATATAAGAGGCCACAACTAAATCAAAAGTGTCTATTTGACCGAGTTCAAGTACATCACCCAGAAGATATTCAATATCTTGGACTTCTCTCGTTTCTTGAAGTCTAGCCAGTTCAATCATTTTTTCAGAGATATCAACCCCTACCACCTGCGCTGCACCTAGAACTTTGAATTGTCTGGTATAAAATCCTTCTCCACAAGCCAAATCGAGGATTGACTTTCCTGTTAGATTACCGATGAGATTTAAGTAACTGTATGCTTCAATATGTAAGCGAAACGGCATCTGTTTCGATTTTTTATACTCCTGGGCGATAAAGTCAAATTGAACTGTCATTTTTTTAACCCTTGTAATTAAGTGGTAGCGTGAAGTATCGTAGTACATTGTTAGTACATCTTAACAGGGGTAGTTTAGAAGACCCCATTACTAAGTCGGACACAGGCATAATCTTTTTATTAATTGGTTGTAATCAGCTTGAATTGATTGGTCGCTCTCGGTGCGATCGCTTTGACATAGATATACTGGGCTGCTACATCAACCTAATCGCTGCTATTTAGCGTATCTAGATACCTGAGTACCTAAGTATTTACAAGAGTTGGGCATCATGGCCTTGTGGAGGTTGGCCCTGTGGAGGTTGGCATTGTAGAAGTTGGCATCTTGGAGTTTGGCGCGACTCGATGCTAGAATCCCCTGCATTCATGCATGGGGAGCGTCAATTTTGATAACTGAAATTAAAAAAATAAAGATTATTTGGCAAAATCCGTTGCTTAATAGAATGAGAACATACACGCAGCGATCTAAAATGACACTGTTAATTGGCAAAACAAGTCTGGTTTATGGCAGGTCAACGCTCTCTTTTTTCCTTGATTCTAGTATTATTAGCAACATTGCTAATCAGTTGTGGAGGTCCTACTGTTGCTACACCACCTCCAACTTACACCCAAGCACAGTTACAGCAAATTCAAGAATATGTACCTGATATTCAAGCTGTGCGCGATCGCTCAGAAGAACTGCGACAATTAATCGAAAAAAATGATTGGATTATGGTGGGTAATTTTATACACGGCCCGATGACAGAAGCAAGGCTGACTATGAATTATATTGCACCCCACCTCTTACCAAAAGACCAACCGAAAGCCCGTGAGGTAGCGCGGGATTTGTTTGATGATTTGGTAAAAATTGATCAAGCTGCAAGTGCTAGAAATTTTCAATTGGCTTTGAGTAGCTACAAAGCTGTATTTGCTGATCTTGACAAATTCTTCCAGCTACTTCCTCAAAGCGGTAGTCAATCTTAGCAAGTTTTGTAGCAAAATGCGTTAGGAGTTAGAAGTAACGAGTTAATTACCTCTAACTCCTTTACTGTTATGAAAATAGTTATTATTGGTTGTGGTGTGATTGGAGCCATGATCGCATACGAGCTAGGTAAAGTCGGTGGATTAGAAATCACTGTCTTAGACCAAAACCTACCTGCTCAAGCTTCAACAGGAGCGGCTCTGGGTGTATTAATGGGTATTATCAGTCATAAAATTAAGGGTAAAGCTTGGCGACTACGGGAAACTAGCATCCGACGTTATGAAACTTTGATTCCTGAGTTGGAAGCTTTATTAGATTGCAAAATCCCTTTCAATCGTCAAGGAATTCTTAGCCTATGTAAGATTGGTGAAAATTTAACAGGATGGGAAAACTTGCGAGAAGTTCGTCATGCACAAGGTTGGGAATTAGAAATTTGGGATCGGATAAAACTTAAACAAATGTGCCCTCAGATAGATGACGAAAAAACTATTGGCGCAGTTTATTCTCCACAAGACCGTCAGTTAGACCCAACAGCATTGACATTAGCTTTAGTCGAAGCTGCACAGCGACAGAATGTTACGTTTAAATTTGGTGTTGATGTAAAACCTATTTTTTCACAAAAGCGGTTGGATGAGGTGAATACAACAGCAGGTAAAATTACAGCAGATTGGTTTGTGATAGCAGCGGGTTTGGGTTCGTCATCATTGACCGCAGAAAATCAGATGGTTGATATTCGTCCGGTACTTGGTCAAGCTTTGCAATTGCATTTGGAGCAGCCTTTAGGAAATCCTAATTTTCAACCAGCAATTACAGGTAATGATGTACATATTGTCCCTGTAAGTGATAGAGATTATTGGGTGGGTGCAACGGTCGAGTTTCCTCTAGATAGCGGTGAAATACCTCCAAATACAGAATTACTAGAAACAGTCAGACAACAAGCGATCGCCTTTTGTCCAGAACTTGCATCAGCAACAATCATTCGCACCTGGTCTGGTTTACGTCCCCGTCCCGAAAATCGTCCCGCTCCAGTGATTGAGAAGTTATCAGGATTTACTAACGTACTGCTTGCTTGCGGACATTATCGTAACGGTGTGTTACTAGCACCTGCAACAGCTAGCATCATTCGTGAGATGATTATATCTGATAAATAAACTTTTTAAGATTGATAGAAGTGGTAATTACTGAGAAAAAGATAAAAATTGGTGACATTGAATGGTTTTACCGCGAGGCTGAACCTATTGGTAATAGCGATTTATTGCCAGTAGTTTTACTGCATGGTTTAGTTTCCCAAAGTTATAGCTGGCGTCATATACTACCAGCATTGGCACAACAAGGAACAAGAGCGATCGCTCCAGATTGGGTTGGTTTTGGCTTTTCCTCCAAACCAGAAAAAAGAGATTTCGCTTATACTCCTAAAGCTTTTATGACAGCACTAGAAAATTTGATAAAAGCTTTGGAATTAGAGCGTTTTTCTTTAGTTGTCCAAGGATTTCTCGGTTCTGTGGGATTGCAATACGCTCTCCAGCATCCAGAAAAAATTGCTAACATCGCCATACTTAACACACCAATTACTAGCAGCGCTAAATTACCTTGGAAAATTCAACAAATGGGTTTACCCTTAGCTGGGGAAATGATGACTCAAGACCCACTACTAGTTGATCGTACTTTAGAAGGTGGTAGTCGCTACCGCATTGAAGACTCTGATTTGGATGTTTATCGCAAACCATATTTGAAGAGTTCTGCTTCTGGGCGGAGTTTGTTGGCAACTATCCGCAATTTACAATTACAATCAGTCACAGCAGAAATAGAATCGGGTTTCAAAGAATGGCTTGAACCGATTTTAATTTCTTGGGGAACTGTTGATCCTTGGCTATCTGTGGATATGGCAGAAAATTTCGCCAATTCTCTAAAAAATGCTGAGTTAATTAAACTTAATAATGTTGGACATTACCCACAAGAACACTATCACGAAACAATTTTGCAGGATTTATTACCATTTTTACGAATTTCAGCTACCCATAATTGAGATTTTCACAAAGGTAGGTTAAATATCATGGCTTATTCCTGGTTTAAAGCATTTCATCTGGTTGGTATAGTAGTTTGGTTTGCTGGGTTATTTTATTTGGTACGCTTGTTTATCTATCATGTGGAAGCTAACGAAGAAAGCGAACCAGCTAAGACGATACTGAAAAATCAGTATCAGATTATGGAGAAGCGTTTGTACAACATTATCACTACACCAGGAATGTTGCTAACAGTCGCGATGGCGATCGCTATGTTGATCACAGCACCTGAATTGCTCAAACAAGGTTGGTTACACGCTAAATTAGGCTTGGTTGTGCTTTTGCTCGGTTATCATCATTACTGTAAACGTTTGATGAAGCAGTTAGCAGCAGATACTTGTAAGTGGAGCGCTCAGCAGTTACGTGTTTTGAATGAAGCACCGACAATTATGTTGGTCGCAATCGTTTTATTGGCTGTGTTTAAAGATAATCTCCCCACCGATATCACAGCTTGGGTAATTTTAGGATTAATTATTTTAACTGCGGCTGGTATTCAAGTTTATGCTAAAATCCGCAAGCAAAATAAGGAAAAATTAGTTACCCAAATTCAGGAATAAAGTTAGATTAGAGATTTTGTAGAGACGTTCCGGTGGAACGTCTTTAATCATAATGCAAAACCACTCATTATTTAGTAGTCAAGTAGCTGTATTGGCTACGATGCATCAAAAGGAGAAGGTGATTGCTCCTATTTTGGCAGAGGTTGGGATTAATGTTATTGTTCCACCAAATTTTAATAGCGATATTTTCGGAACTTTTTCTCGGGATGTTGAACGACCGAGGGATCAAGTTACAACAGCAAGACTGAAAGCAGAAAAAGCACTGGAAGTAACTGGTGAGAAAATGGCGATCGCTAGTGAGGGAAGTTTTATACCTCACCCTGGTATACCTTATATTCCTTGTAATCGAGAGATTGTTATTTTCTTGGACAAAGGTAAGGATTTAGAAATAATTGGTGAGGAATTTTCTACTGAGACTAATTACAGTCACGTATTTGTACAAACTGTAGAACAAGCATATCAGTTTGCCCAAAAAGTTGGCTTTCCTGAACATGGTTTAATTGTGATGTTTGATGAAGTACCTGAAAGTAGTACTGAGATTTTTAAGGGCATTATAACTCAAGAGCAACTTATACAAGCTGTGAATTTTGTTTTAAATCATTCGCCGCAAGGTAAAGCGTATATTGAAACTGATATGCGGGCAATGTATAATCCCACACGAATGAAAAATATCGCAAAAGCGACTCGGGATTTAGTCAAGAAAATTAACAGTTGTTGTCCAGAATGTTCTACACCTGGTTTTGCAATTACTCAAGTAGTGAAAGGATTACCTTGTGCAATTTGTTATGCACCCACATCTTTAATTCAGACTGTAATTTATCAATGCAAAAAATGTGGTTTTAGTCAAGAAAAATTATTTCCCCAAGGAATAGAATTTGCTGACCCTAGTCAATGTATGTATTGTAATCCTTAGCAGCTATTAATTATTACCAAAATAAGTGTTTCAGAAATTGACGGAATGGTTTTGCTCCTTTTGGTTCAGTGTAATCTTTTGGTAACAAAGCTACCATTGCAGCTTGTAGTTCATTTAACACCGCTTGTACTTCCCCTGGTTTTGGTCTATGAGATTGAGGAATAATTATTGGTTCACCAATACGTATAGTTAATTCTTTGCGGAAATACAGGTTGTGTGTACCAATCAGCGCTACAGGTAAAATAGGAACACCAGAACGTAAAGCATAAATAGCAGCACCACGCTTTAGGGGAAGTAACTCACCTTCCTTGTTACCAAGTCTACCTTCAGGAAATAGCATAATTCCATCTCCACGAGCAAAAGTAGCTTGGACAATCCGGTCGAGACGGCGCATGGTTTCGATAGAATTACCTTTAGGAACGTATTTTTCTATATCTTCTGCCAGTGGAGTTAAATCTGAACGTCCATTTTTTGCAGCTTCAATAACTGCTATTTCCTCCTTCCATATACGTTCTAGTGGGATGACTCCTTTTGCAAGGTGCAAAAACTGACGCTTCCACCAACTGTTATACAGTGTACGAGCATCACCCAAGATGTGATAGTAAGGTGAAGCGGGTAACTCAGAAAATAGTAGAAATGGGTCAATGTGGTTAAGATGGTTAGCTGCAATTAATGTCGGTGTGTTAGGAATGCGTTCGGCAAATTCTACTTTTACCTGAAACAAACTCCGAATTAAGATTTGTGAAGCTCTTCGTCGAATTTTACCGTTGATTTTTTTGTCAGTACCTTCGGCAACTGCTTCTGCTAATGATAGCGCCTGTTGAGTCATCATTGTGGCAGATGTGTCGCGTGCGTAAGCAACACCCTGTTTTGCACGTTGAATAGTTTCTTGTGTTAGTGGTGGTAAAAATTCTTCTGGGTTGCTTTTTTCTAGTTGCTGACACTGAGATGACATCATGGGAGTTTGGGAGAGTGGGTGAACCAGCTATCTATAAAATTAGATTTAATGGTTCTCAAATAAAATCTAATTGAGACAGTTTTCAATAATGTCCTAACATACGTTCAGATATAATTCCAACAATGAGTGGAGATTAAATGATGGAGTTGAATCTAAAGTACGCGATTTAGTAAGGATTTGGAGATTTTACATTCTTTTCAAATCTCGGATATTCCATTTCTCTATTAATACTTGAGTGGACACTGTAGCCTAGTGTCACAGTTAGGAAACGTCTTTTGTATCCCAACCCATTTATAGATAGGTAAAAAAAAGCTCTCTTGCCATTGACGAACAAGAGAAGCTTTAACGTGGTGTGAGGAGCAAACTGAATGTTTGCTTTATACCACTATATCAAGTAAATGTGACTAGTGTATAACTTTTCTATGAAGTTTATGCGATCGCCTAAGACCATTGCCTAGTGTACGGGAGGTAATTGGCTAATTTGGTTGAAAATCATTCGGTAAATTTGCGGAATACCTGGGAAATAGTTTGATTTACTACATTGAACATTATTTACAAAGGTGTTTACCATGCAAGCTACTCAAATTAACCGACCTGTCCTCAAAATTGGCTCTACAGGTGAAGCAGTTAAAGAACTACAAAAATTGTTACTCAAGAGACTTCCGATTGAACATATCCTGAAAGTTGATGGTATTTTCGGTAAAAATACCCAAGGTGCTGTTGAATTGTTTCAATATCGCTTTTTCTTGAACAAAGATGGTGTTGTCGGTCAAAAAACTTGGCAAGCACTGGAAGCAGGACAACGTTTGGATCTTCCAGAGTTACGTCGCGGTAGTACTGGTAATGACGTTACTAGAGTTCAAGATGTTCTCAGATTTAGTACTGTAGCTAAAGAATATTTTGGCTTTGCTGGCTATTATTTTGGTGCAATTGATGGTGATTTCGGTTTAAAAACAGAAGAAGCAGTAAAAGCTTTTCAAAAACGTCAAGGATTAGTGGCAGATGGAGTAATCCGTGCTAAAACTTGGAAAGCTTTGATGGATTTAGCGGCTAGTATCAGTCATATTGCTTTGTAAGAGGGATTAGGGAAGAGGAAATAAAAATATTTTTTTCTTACCACTACCCACTACATAAAAGTGCGACGCACAACATAAGAAAAAATGTGTCGTTTCATTACAATCCCCTAATTTTTATTATGAGGATTTCCCTGTTCCCTCTTCCCTGTTCCCTGTTCCCTATTAAGTAGTATTGAGATTCTTTTTAATCAAACACAATCTCTTAATTTTATGGAGTATAAACTATGCCAATGACCCTAATTGAGGGCAACTTTAGAATATTAAAAGCTGCTCCTGATGGTGACTCGATTCGCTTTTATCCTCACAATCCTGAAAACTGGAAAAAGTTACCAACAAAAGTTAGTACCAACCGTGCTGGTGGTGTGCAATTACGTTTAGATAGTATCGATGCTTTAGAAACACACTTTCACCCTAAAGGCGGTAGTATTGGTACACAGCATCAACCTTTGAAGTTTGCTCATAGTGCTGGTGAGGAACTACTGAAATTTTTAGGATTTAAAAAAGTTGTCCGTAATGATAATGAAGTAGTTATATCTTCAGAGCCAGAACAAGTACCTGGTTTTATTCTCACTCGGTTTGCAGACCAGTATGGACGAAGTGTAGCTTTTGCTTTTAAAGGTGATTCTAGTCAAGAAGATGGTAGTGATATTCATTTTGATAAATCTTTACTTAAAAAGAGTGCAAATTACCATTTAATATCAAAAGGATTGGTTTACCCGACTTTTTACTCAAAGTTATATCCAGATATTCGTAAAGACTTAACTGCTGCAACAGAAAAAGCTCGTAAGGAAAAAAAAGGGTTGTGGGAGCTAGATAAAACTAATACAGGTTTTGTTTTTGAGAATCTTGAGACTATTACTGAGCATGTGGTTATTCTACCGAAATTATTTCGTCGATTATTGGGGTATTTGGCGATTAATGATGGTAGTTTTTCTTTAGAGGGATTTCCTGAGTACCTAGATTCTCTTGATGATAAGTTGGTTATTATCCCGGATGGTCATGTTACTGAGTTTGATTATGTGGTTAAAGTTGAAGGTCAAAGTATTAAGTTAACTGTTGAACCGGAAGATTTGGTTTTTGTGGAGAAGTGATTTATATTAATACAACAGTTTGTATATACAGAATAGCTGATTTCATTTTAGTGAGGTACACTGGTAGGGGCACGGCGTCCGAAATATTGCGGGTAAATTAAAAATCCTACTGATGCCGTGCCCATACGAGGTAATATAACTGTACCTCATAAACCTGCAATCTGCATATAAACGTAGGGTGCGTAACGCCATAGCAATTTTTCAGCGAAGCGAATAATCTTGTGATGTTACCCACCATAATCTCTCAGACACATGCCGAGCTAAGAGATGGGGAGGTATTATCGGTGTGGACTCCCATACACGCTAAAGTACATCGTACTGTGCGATCGCGCCTTCTATTTAAACGTAATCAATGTTTGTTAATTGCTGTTTCTGGTGGTCAGGATTCTTTATGTCTGGCTAAGTTGTTGTTAGATTTACAACCTAAGTGGGGATGGAGTCTCGGTATCGCTCATTGCGACCATCGCTGGCGTCCAGATTCGGCAGATAATGCTAGGCACGTTGAGGATTTAGCTGAAAGTTGGGGAATGACATTTTATTTACAAGTGGCTACGGAACCGCTAACTAGTGAAGCTGCTGCACGTAGTTGGCGATATCATGTTTTAAGTGCGATCGCCCAAAGCCATGATTACAATTATGTAGTTACAGGACACACGGCAAGCGATCGGGCTGAGACTTTACTTTATAATTTGATTCGTGGTAGCGGTACTGATGGTTTACAAGCTTTGACTTGGCAACGTCCACTGACTGAAAATATCTTGCTGGTACGTCCACTCTTAGAAATTACTCGTACCCAAACAGGGCAATTTTGCCAAGATTTTCAATTACCAATTTGGGAAGATTCTACTAATCAAGATGTGAAATATGCTCGTAATCGTATCCGTCATGGAGTTATCCCCTATTTACGAGAAAATTTTAACCCCCAAGTAGAATCAACTCTGGCTCAAACAGCAGAGTTATTGCAAACAGATGTGGAATATTTAGAGCAAGCAGCCGAAGAATTACGCAAAACGGTAATGGATCAAAAGCAAGAATTGATATTTCCGGTGCGTATTAATCGTCGTTTATTACAATCAGCACCACTAGCTTTACAACGTCGGGTTATGCGTCAAATACTACTACAAATACTCCCTGTTGCTCCAACTTTTGAGCAAATCGAAAAACTCACAAGCTTAATTACAGCACCGAATAAATCCCAAACTGACCCATTTACTGGTGGTGCGAAAGCTAAAGTTGAAGATGATTGGATTTCTATCGACTGATTATTTACTATCATTGAAACATAATAATTCCCCCCCCGATGGGCTATCCATTAGGCACATCTTTCTTAACAATCTTAAAACCCTTGTTGTAAAAGCATCTTGAAGGCTGAGGGGTTAAACATACTTGACGATTAGCCCTTCTATATTCTCGCTAAAATAAGGTTTTTATTGAGAATAAAAGACGAAATAATAAGGGTTAGAAAAATGTGAGTGAACACTCTCATGAATGTTGAGAAAGATGTGACTAATGCATAGCCCGATGGGGGGGAGGAATTATTAGCAGAATCTTTTTTCTCGTCAGGTGAAGACTTGAGCAGCGCAACTAAGTAAATAATAAGCAACATCGAGATTAATATTATAGGCATATATTTAGCCTCCTAATTCTTGTCCGCTTGATTATTACTTCACCACAACTAATGATTATTCCTGAATTGAGGAGAAAATTTTTTACAGTGAGCGAGGGCGGGTTTTGTTGCAAGTCTTCTAGTTTGAATTATAGCATATCTGCTAAACCCGCCCCTTGTATCTACATACCTCCATCATCCCCGCTCAATAATTCCCCCACCCAAAACTTTCTCGCCATCGTACCAAACAGCAGCTTGTCCTGGTGTAATACTAAACTGAGGCTCGTCAAATACTACACGTACACGCGATTCCAGGGGAATAATTGTTACTGGTACGGGACTAGAACGATAGCGTACTTGAACTTCAGCAGCAATGGGATTTGTCGGTTCAGCTATGGATACCCAATTCACGCGCTGTACAAAACATTCGTCTAGAGTCGCTTTGGTTCTATCACCTACAACTACCCGATTATTAGGCGCATCTAAACCGATGACGTACAGTGGTTCTGGTGCAGCAATACCCAAACCTTTACGCTGTCCGATAGTATAATGATGTACACCATCGTGTTGTCCCAACACTCTACCAGAAACGTCAACAATATCACCTTGTTTGGGAGCCAGATACTTATCTAAGAATGCTCGCATAGAACCGTTGCTTTCTACCAGACATAAATCTTGACTTTCTGGCTTGTCGGCTGTGGATAGACCGTATTCTGCGGCAATACGACGAGTATCAGATTTTTGTAACTCGCCTAGAGGAAATACGGACGCGGCTAATAATTCTTGTGACAAATCGTAAAGGAAATAAGATTGGTCTTTGTTGCGATCGCAAGCACGCAGCAGTTGATAACGTCCAGTAGCTTGGTCGAAATTAATCCGAGCATAATGACCAGTAGCAATGCGATCGCTTCCCAGGTGTTCCCGTGCGTACTGTACCATCGGCCCAAATTTCACAGTTTTATTGCATTGAGAACAAGGTAAAGGTGTAATACCATCACTGTAACCAGTTACCAAGTAATCAATAATATTTGTTTGAAAAACTTCTCGAATATCTACAACATGATGAGGTATACCCAACTGCTCGCAGATAGTAGCCGCATCCACCATACCTTCAGAACAACATTGACCCTTTCCTTTCATTAACCAAAGGGTCAAACCAATAACTTCATAGCCCTGATTATACAGGATAGCAGCGGCGACAGAACTGTCTACGCCGCCAGAAAGACCAACGACGACTTTTTTCATACCCTTAATTGTTGCTAGGCTACAGATTATAGGCTAACACTAAGGCAGTTAGTTTTAAGAAAGGGAACTCTTAAGAGTAGGGGCAGGTTTCAAACCTGCCCCTACTACCCACTACCGTACGGGCAGGTTTCAAACCTACCCCTACTAACCACTACCCACTACCCACCCTATGTTTAATCAAAAGATAACATTTTCCCGCCTGTTACTGCTTTCGCTAATTCTCTGTTATGTCAGTCCCTCACAAGCTCAAGAAGCAGTGTATGATGGTGTGCCATCACCACCAGTAACTGGTACAAGTAACGAAGCATTACCACCTGTACCCACAAGTTCCCAATCTTACACAACTACTCGGGTAAATGGATCTGCCCAAGAAGACACCTCCCCTGAAAATTATGTTGAATCCCAGTCGATCTATCAAAATAACCAAAATTCTCAGCTTTACTTAGTTTATATTAACAGTGATAATTTAGAAACACTAGAACAAGTACGCCAAATAGAACCTGGGGCATATATTCGTCAAGTACAAGGACGTTCCATAATTCAAGTAGGGGTATTTAGCAGAGCCGCAAATGCTAAACAACGTGTTGCTGAACTTACATCTTCTGGTTTGAATGCGGGTGTTGTCACTTTAGCCAATGGCCAGCCAGTACCCAATAACCCCGGTAATCCTCCACCAGTATCTGGAAAGAGTAAATTTTACTTTGTAGCTATTCCTGCCAATGCGCGAGAATTACCAGGAATACAAGCTCGGATTAGACAAAATATTGGACAAAGTGCAGAAGTCATGGTGAGAAATCAGCCACGGGGTCCACATATTGCAGTGGGAAGATTTAGTGAGCGATCGCAAGCTGAGCAATGGAATAATTATTTCAAAACTATCGGATACGGTAATGCCAGGGTTTATTATGGGGAGTAAAACTGAAGGTTGATTGACAATGCTCGACAGGCAAGAACTAATTTCCCAAGTAGTTGTTACCGCTCAGCAGATGCGTGATATTGAGGGGCGTATTTTTACCGCAGGTATGCCTGTCGCTGCTTTAATGGAAAAGGTGGCTGGAATGATCACAAATCGGGTCAGAGAGTTAATTCCGGTTGCTTGTCATGTAGCTATTCTTGTCGGTCCCGGTCATAATGGAGCAGATGCGTTAGTTGTTGCTCGTGAGTTATACTTTCGCGGTTATAAAGTTAGTATTTATTGTCCTTTTTCTCAGTTGAAGGAATTAACTTCCCAACATTTGGATTATGCTCGCAGTTTGGGTATTCCCTGCTATGAAGTTATTCAGCCATTACAAGATTGTGATTTATTTGTTGATGGGTTGTTTGGTTTTGGCTTGGAAAGAAATCTCAGTGAGGAAATTACAAGTGCGGTTAACGAGATAAATTCCTGGTCTAAGTTTGTTATTAGTATTGATTTACCTTCAGGGTTGCATACTGATACTGGTCAAGTTATGGGTACGGCAATTCGTGCAACCGTAACTTTGTGTCTCGGTTTATGGAAGCTCGGCTTATTGCAAGACCACGCTTTAGAGTATATCGGTAAAGCAGAATTAATCGATTTTGATATTCCTGGGGCTGATGTCCAAGCGGTGATTGGCGAACTTAGTATTAAACGTATCACAACTCTATCGGCGCTCTCGACTTTACCTTTACCCCGTCCAGCAGTCACTCATAAGTATAAAGAAGGACATCTACTCTTAATTTGCGGTTCTCGTCGTTATGCGGGGGGAGCGATTCTCACTGCTTTGGGTGCCCGTGCTAGTGGGGTGGGTATGCTGTCTATTGCTGTCCCAGAGTCATTGAAGCCCTTACTGGTAGCACAGTTACCGGAAGCGTTGGTTATTGGTTGTCCGGAAACAGAATCTGGCGCGATCGCTCAATTAAAGTTACCTGCAAAAACTGACCTGAATTCCTTTCATGCGATCGCCTGTGGTCCTGGTTTAACTACAGATGCGACGCCAGTGGTTCAGGAGGTATTAACTAGCACTGTTCCTGTAATCCTGGATGCGGACGGTTTAAATATCTTGGCGGCGATAGGAACTGTAGAGACGTTGCAAAAAAGACAAGTGGCAACAGTGATTACACCACACACAGGGGAATTTGTGCGGTTGTTTCCTGACAAAGAGTATGTCAAGCAAGATAAAATAAAAGCAGTGCAGGCAGCAGCAGCCCAAACAGGGGCGATAGTATTATTGAAAGGTGCGCGGACAGCGATCGCTAACTCCACAGGAAAAGTCTGGATTAACCCTACAAGTACCCCAGCTTTAGCCCGTGGTGGTAGTGGTGATGTGTTAACAGGGTTATTAGGAGGATTGCTAGCACAGTCTAAATTTCCTACAGAAGATGTAGTTGCAACTGCGGCTTGGTGGCATTCCCAAGCTGGTATTTTAGCAGCAAGCGATCGGACTGAGTTAGGGGTAGATGCCTTTACACTGACGCAATATTTAATCAGTGCATTGCGTAATTATGAACCACACACACAATTCTAGAATTTGCTATAATCATATTTTATATGGGTGACTAGCTCAATGGTAGAGCATCGGACTCTTAATCCGTTGGTTCTGGGTTCGAGTCCCAGGTCACCCACTATCTCCGAAACCCCTGTTAAGCAAGTCTTTCAGGGGTTTTTAATTTGACCCAAAACCCCAATGAGCGCTATTTGCGGAGGTCTAAATTTCGTGTCGCCTTGTCAAGTATCCAAATCTTTTAATACATAAGTACTAAAATAAATTAAGGACTAAAATTAATGCTACTAATTCTTATTTGTCTTCAAGAAAATAATCCTGTTCTGTAGTTTTTATGTACTACTTGCGATACCGAAGGTTGCCAAGGGCATCGCT
>Ga0224723_1000557_pt1 | contig 25310 bp, 4 predicted proteins | sample Balambano_FR2_Me_FD_161647 | JGI IMG/M metagenome (GOLD analysis project Ga0224723, IMG submission 161647) | Freshwater sediment microbial communities from Lake Towuti, South Sulawesi, Indonesia - Balambano_FR2_MetaG | ecosystem: Environmental > Aquatic > Freshwater > Lake > Sediment | place... | reverse complement strand
AGAACGACTCAGCACCCTGATTGGCTTTGAAGGGCTGAAGCTGGCGGCGGGGGCGGTGTTGCTCTCCCCCTATATCCCTCTTCTCTTGATGGGAGAAGAGTACGGTGAAACTGCTCCGTTTCTCTATTTTATAGATCACGGTGATCCCGACCTGTTGGCGGCGGTAAGCGAGGGTCGCAAGCGCGAGTTTGCCGACTTCCATGACACGGGTGAACCGCCCGACGCGGCTAGCCCAGATACTTTTCAGGCTTGTAAGCTTCAGTGGGAGTCACGAACCGAGGGCAAACACGATGCTCTGTGGCGCTTCTACCAAACGTTGATTCAACTGCGACGGCAAATTCCGGCCCTGAGGATTGGGGATCGGGCTAACCTGGCCGTCAAATGCACCCCCGCAAAAGGGTTGATTTGCTGGCAACGCTGGCAGGCCAACTCTGATGTGCTGGCGTTGATGAACTTTCAACCTGAAGTCGTCACTTATCAACCCGTACTCGATGGTCGCTGGCAGCGCCGATTAGACTCTGCCGATAGCGACTGGCTCGGCCCTGGCGCTCAAAGCCCAGTGTGGCTGGAAACTGCCGCTGAGCTACGACTCTGGCCCCAGAGCTTTGTGCTCTACAAGCGAATTGATACCGATTCCCCCCGTTGATGGGGGCTGTTGTCTAGTCTGAGTTGACGTTCTAGGTGTTACTGAATTTCTAGCTGACGTTCTCCGAAAAAGCCTGCCCTACTTTTTGGAGTCCGCCTATGGTACTTGAGTCAGTCATTCCGTTAGTTCACTGGGAAGGTATCAGGAGCGGCTTAACCTGGTCTCCCTATGGTGTGATTATTTGGCCTCAGTTAAGGACTGAGTGTCACAAGCGTCTGTCATCAGGCTGCATCCCTGAAGGTCACTAAACCTAAATCCCATCAGAGTTATTGCCCCATCACTAGTTTGTGCTATGAGAATTCCGCTTGCTACTTACCGCCTTCAATTCAACCCGGCCTTTGGCTTCCAGTCGGCCAGTCGTATTCTGCCGTATCTTCAGGAACTGGGGGTTTCTGATATTTATGCTTCACCGATTTTTAAAGCCCGCAAAGGGAGCAGCCACGGCTATGACATTGTGGATCCAGCCCAGTTGAACCCTGAGCTAGGCACTGAGGAAGACTTTGCTGCCCTCACGAGTGAGCTTAGTCAGCGGGGCATGGGCTGGCTGCAAGACATCGTGCCTAACCACATGGCCTACGACAGCGAAAATCCATTCCTAATCGACATCCTGGAGCATGGTCCCCACTCTGAATACAGCGACTTCTTTGATGTGGAGTGGGAGCATCCTTTTGACGACTTTAAGGGGAAGCTACTGACGCCGCTACTAGGCGACTTCTACGGGCGCTGTCTGGAGCGTGGCGAAATTACCCTCGACTACGACGAGGATGGCCTGACCGCCAACTACTACAACCTTTGGGTGCCGCTGCGGATTGAATCCTACGCCCGCTTCCTCAACCACGACTTGGATCGCCTGGCCCGCGTGCTGGGTCGCAGTAACCCAGATTTTGTTAAGCTTCTTGGCATTCTCTACATGCTCAAAAACCTCACGACTGAAACTGGCCGTGAGCGTCGGGATCAGGCTCAGTTTATTAAGGAGCTATTGTCGGAGCTATACAACGGCAACGCCGACGTACAGGAGTTTATTCAGCACAACCTGGCCATTTTTAATGGTCAAACTGCGGGCAATGGCGATCGCTACGATCTACTGGATAACCTGCTGTCTGACCAGTTCTTCCGGCTATCTTTCTGGAAGGTGGGGGCCGAAGAACTGAACTACCGCCGCTTCTTTACGGTGAATGAGTTAATCTGCCTGCGGATTGAAGATATCAAAGTCTTCCAAAAAACCCACTCCCTGATTAGCCAGTTGGTGAAGTCGGGCCAAATTCAGGGGCTGCGGGTTGATCACCTGGATGGACTTTACAACCCCGAGCACTACCTGCGGCGGCTGCGCACTAAATGCGGGGAAGACCTCTACGTAGTGGTTGAAAAAATTCTGGAGAAGGAAGAAACCCTGCCAGAGGACTGGCCGATTCAAGGCACCACCGGCTACGACTTTCTTAACCAGCTCAATGGCCTCTTCTGCAACCGCGCCAATGAGCGGGCTTTCAACGCTATCTATCGCCGTATGGTGGAACACGCTCCGCTCTACGACGACTGGATGATTGACCGCAAACGCCTGATTGCCGCCACTAACCTGGTGGGGGATGTGGATAATCTAGGCCACATGCTGAAGAGCATTGCGGGCAAATATCGCTACGGGCGAGACTTTACCCTCAGCGGTCTGCGAAAGGCCATTTTAGAGGTGATGGTGCAGTTTCCCGTTTACTGCACCTACGTTAATGAAGACGGGGTTAGCGATCGCGACCGGGCCTACATCCACCACGCGGTGTCTAAAGCCTATAAGCGCATTCCCCAACTGCAAAATGAGCTAGCGTTTGTAGAAAAGGTACTCAACCTGAACTACGAAGACGTACTTACTGAGGCCGAAAAAGCCGAATGGCTGCACTTCACCATGCGCTTTCAGCAGTTTTCTGGGCCGCTGATGGCCAAGGGAGTAGAAGACACTCTATTTTATGTCTACAACCGGCTGATTTCCCTAAATGAAGTAGGGGGGCATGCGGGTACGTTTGGCATTTCCGTTGATGAGTTTCATCGATTTAATCAACGACAATTGGCTCAGTGGCCTCACACTCTCAACACCACCTCTACCCACGACACCAAACGCAGTGAAGATGTCCGCGCCCGTCTTAATGTGTTGTCAGAAATTCCTGAAGAGTGGGATCAACAGGTGCGACGCTGGCAGGTTCTCAACGATCCTTATAAACTTGTCACCAAGAAACGGACGATCCCCGACCCCAACAACGAGTATTTTCTCTACCAAACCCTAGTCGGTGCTTTTCCAGTCAGCGATGATCCCCAGGAATATCAAACCTTTGTAGAGCGGATTAAAGCTTACGTGGTAAAAGCGGTGCGTGAAGCCAAGGTTTATACGGCCTGGCTGCGTCCTGATACAGAATACGAGGAAGGGTTTGTTACGTTTGTAGAGCGCATCTTAAAAGACTCAGAACAAAACGATTTTTTGGCTGAGTTTCGCCCTTTTCATCGCAAAATTGCTGAGCATGGCATCTATAACTCGCTCTCACAGACCTTGCTAAAGTTAACGGCCCCTGGCGTTCCCGACATCTACCAAGGCAGTGAACTGTGGGACTTTAGCCTGGTTGATCCTGACAACCGGCGACCGGTCAACTACGATGAGCGGCTGTCTTACCTGCAAGAAATTAAGCGGCGCTGCCAGACCGACCTTAAAAGCTTGCTATGCGACCTCAAAGCCACCCGCCATGATGGTCGCCTTAAGCTATTCTTAATTACCCGTGCTCTGGCGGCTCGCCAACAATATCGAGCGGTTTTTGAAAAAGGCGATTATGTGCCACTTGCGGTAGAAGGAGAACGAGCCGACCACATCGTGGCCTTTGCCAAAACCTACGAAGGGCAGAGCGCAATCACGGTTGTGCCGCGCTTTTTAACCAGCCTCATTACGCCTGACCAGGATCCCTATGGCAAAGCTGTTTGGGGCGATACGGCCCTGGTGATCCCCACTGATTTGAAAGGCCCCTGGCAAGATGCTTTGAGCGATCTTAACCATAGGGATCAAGCCCGTGTGCCAATTTGCAAGATTCTGCAAACCTTCCCAGTAGCCCTACTCGTTAATGGACGGAATGGTTAAGCTTTAAGGGTAGAAAATCTCAGCTTTGCCACCCGTGAAAATACCTGTTCTCTCGCCTGCCAGCGAGCTGACGTCCTGGCAGGTTCATTCTATTCGTGCTTATATCAAATCGTCCTGGCAGACCCTCTCGCGCTCTCTCAACCATGTGCTTGAAGCGGCCCAGGATGAAAAAATTGCTCATGAACCCGGAACTCCCTGGCCTGTCTACATTTCGGCTCAGGAAGATCGCTACACTGTGGAAAATGCCCTGCTGTCTGTGCTGAGCCCTGAGGAGTTTGCACAGATTGAACTTCGGGAACTGCCCACTGACTATGAGCAAATTTCTGACCACGGCTTGCTTTACCTGCCCCATGACTACGTGGTGCCTGGTGGCCGCTTCAATGAAATGTACGGCTGGGACAGCTACTTTATCGTACTGGGGCTGTTGCAAGATGACGAACTGCTCATGGCCAAGAGCATGGTAGACCAGTTTATCTATCAAGTGCAACATTACGGCACGGTGCTGAACGCCAACCGCACCTACATGCTCAACCGCTCTCAGCCCCCGGTGCTGTCACTGATGGCCATGGCGGTGTTTGAACGCACGGGCGATCTTGACTGGCTAAAATTCATCCTGCCGACAATTGAGCGCTACTACTACTACTGGATGGTGCCGCCTCACTTCAACCCCGTTACTGGACTATCTCACTACCACGCTTTGGGCCAAGGGCCTGCGCCGGAGGTGGTTAGCTCTGAACGGGACGAGGCCGGACGCACCCACTACGACCGAGTCCGCGAGTACTTCCGCACCTATGACATTGAGGACTACGACGTTAGCCTGTTCTACGACGCAGAGGCCGACGAGTTGACTGACTTGTACTATCAAGGCGATCGCTCCATGCGGGAGTCTGGTTTTGATATCACCAATCGGTTTGGCCCCTTTAGTGCCGATATTCTCCATTACTCGCCAGTGTGCCTCAATGTGCTTCTCTACCAGATGGAGCAAGACATTGCCCAGTTCTATCGCATTCTCGGCCAGGGTTGGGAAGCCAAAATTTGGGAGGCCCGCGCCCAGCATCGGCACCAGCTCATCAACCAATACCTGTGGGACGATGAGGCAGGTCTGTACTTTGACTACAACGCCCACACCGGTAGGCGTCGCCCCTATGAGTTTGTCACTACCTTTATGCCGCTTTGGGCTGGCATTGCTTCGCCCTACCAGGCCAAGCGGGTGGTGGATAATCTCTGGAAGTTCGAGACTCCAGGTGGGCTGCTGACCAGCACCCACGTCTCTGGCAACCAGTGGGATGCGCCCTTTGGCTGGGCTCCGCTGCAATGGTTTGCTGTGAGTGGGCTAGAACAGGCTGGCTATAGCACCGAAGCCCGTCGCATCGCTGCCAAATTTGTTGGTTTGGTGGTGCAGGAGTTTGAGAAAACCGGCACTATTCTGGAAAAGTATGACGTTGAGCGTTGCTCCGCCAATGTTTCTGATGACATCCAGTTTGGCTACAGCTCCAATGAAATTGGTTTTGGCTGGACTAACGGCGTGGTGTCAGAATTTCTCCATCTACTGGAAAATCGGCCCCAGGCATGGCTTGACCAAGCGGCCTAGGCAAAAACTTCAGGGTTCATTTCCCGCAGTCTAAGTAAATGCCTTGGGCCGCTATGTCTAGAGTTCATTACATGATGTGAAGTATCCAGGAATCTACTGAGGATACGGGCATCTTACGGGAGCAATCTTCAGCTTTGAGAGCAAAGCCCATGATTAATCCCGAATCTGCCCCCCTAGTCACCCTGGATGGAGAAACCCTGTCCATCGGGCAAGCCTTCTCCTACTTACGATTGTTTGGTCAGCTTCAACCCCTTATTCGCGACCTGCTGAACTACCATGTTCTGCAAAAAGAAATGCAGGCTAACCCAGCTCTGGTGGTCACTACCGATGAGCTGGGTCAAACCCTGTTAGAGTTTCGCATTAACCAAAACCTTACTGATCCTGGCCAGTTTGGTGAATGGCTGAGCCGCCAAGGGCTAGACTACGCCACCTTTGAAAGCCAAGTCATTGTCGGCCTCAAGCTAGAAAAGCTCAAGCAGCACATCTTGGAGTCACAACTCCCGGCCTACTTTGCCGAACATAGCCAGAATTTTGACCAGGTCGAGATTTCCTACATTGTGGCCGCCCGAGAAGATCTGGCCCACGAGATTAAAGGGCGGCTAGACAGCGGCACTAGCTTTGAGCAAATCGGCTACGACTATCCTGTGGATACTGACCAAACCGTTGTGGTCAAGCGCGACTTGCTGCGCCGCCACAAACTACGGGAGGAAATCAAAGCGGCTCTTGTGGACGGTGTACATCCTGGCCTGCTGGTTGGCCCCGTTGCTATGGGCCAGCGGTGGTGTATTTTCCGCGTTAATCAAATTCTTCCTGCCGTGCAGGATGACGCCCTTAAGCAAGAGCTTAAAACTCTTTTCTTTAATCAGTGGATGGCCGAAAAGATTGCTCAGGTACAGGTTGGCTCCAGCCCCAACGGTCAACCTCTGCCTGACGATGGTTCTGCCCTGCAATCCGAAGTCGAACCTGTCGAAGCACTTTCTGCGTAGGGCATTGTCCTGAGTTAGAAACCGGATTTCTGAGCAAAATACTTGAATTCGTTTCTATTGCTCAAAAAACCGGTTTCTTCCCAATTCTTTTGCCTCATCCATTGCTTGGCTTAGTTCTCCCCCAACATCTGAGCCATTTATCCGTTCTTCTCAGCATTCCAAAAGCAGCCCCACCTCGCTGAATTCTGCTTACCTCTAACCCATTATTGGATCCGCATCATGTTTGATACCACTGACACTTCCCTGCTCACAGGGTTGGTTTTTGTCGATTCGTCTGTTGGGGATTACGCCGGATTAATCGAGAGCATTGGAGTTAAGCTACCAGCTCAACAAACCCGTATCTACACTCTCGATGCTCTGGCCGATGGGGTTCAGCAAATTAGCCAGACTCTGGCGCTATATGGGGAAGAAACCGTGTCCTCCATCCACGTGTTTTCCCACGGGGATGTGGGGCAATTGCAGTTGGGCACAGCGGCTTTAAATAGCCACAGCCTGAGCGGATATCAGGATGATTTACTAGGTTGGCAAAGCGCCCTAACCACCGATGCTGACCTGCTATTTTACGGCTGTAATGTGGCCCAGGGAGAAGCAGGGCGCACATTTATTAATCAACTCAGTAGCTTAACCAGTGCTGATGTTGCAGCTTCCAACAACGTTACAGGAAACACAGTCTATGGCGGCGATGACTGGCTATTAGAATACCAAACTGGGGCCATTGAAGCTCAGAGCTTTGCTGGTGATGCCGGGCTAAGAACGACCTTAGGAAAGCTCTCTTTTACCAGCAATAAGCTTTTACTTGAGGATACTGGGCTACCAACGGATAATAACTTTTCGATTGAAGCTACCGCAAGTCAGCTAATCGTTACTGATACTAACTCGCTAACAGCCGGTACAGGAATTTCTGATTTAGACAGTTCCAGTAACTCCATTACCATTGCCTGGTCTGCCCTAGTCGGGATGGAAACTTTTGAAATTAATGGTGGCTTAGGTGAAGATAGTGTCACCTTTAAATCAAACCTATTCCTCAATGGAGCTAGCTTAAAGGTCGTAGCCGAAGCCATCGCCATTCAAGATAATGTTACTATTTCTACTCGTCAGGTGGCAGCTGGGGCCGACCATTTAATCGCCGCCTCCAGCGGAGATTCTGGCAGTATTCAACTGGGTAGCGATTCTTTTGGAGAAGTTGTTAAAACCATTAACATTGGGGCTGGAGCTAATTTGCTCAGCCACACCGAGGCTGGTTCTAGCTATCAGGCGGCGGATATTCAGCTCTATGCCAATTACTTAGCAGCGGCAGCGGCAGAAAATTTATCTCCCATCAATTGGATCACTAAGACTACAACGATTAATATCGGCACCAATGCCACGCTAAAGGCTGATGGTATTGACATCAAAGCTCAATCAGAAGATAAAACTATTGGGGATTTACTAGGAGCTGACGCACTACTTGACAGCTTTGTGATTGAGCCATTGCAAGAGAGACTGGCAGAAGAATTAGCGTTACCAGTGAAGTTCTTAGTCAGAAAATCTGAAGCTTTGGTTACGGTTGGCTCAGGGGCAAAACTGATTGGTAACGCTGATGTTAGCGTAGATGCTGTTGCCATTACCCAAAGTAAGGGAAAAGCTAAGGGTAGCTATGTCAGCATAGGCTATGTGCAGGCCAATTCGACAGCCAAAGTCAATGTTCTCAGTGGAGCCGTTATTGAAGCGGGTGGCGACGTTTCAATTGGGTCTGAGGGTCAAGCTGAAGCGGCCATTGCAACTGAAACCGAAGGCACTAAGAGTAGTTCTTTTGGGATTTCGCTAGCGGTTGATCACACCGACATTGTTTCCCATGCCACCGTTGCCCAGGGAGCTAGTATCACAGCTGGTAAGAGTGCCAACATTATTGCCTACGGTAACAATTCTGCCGAAGCAGAAGCAGCTTCTAAAACTGGTAATTCTGGCAAAGCCAGCTTTGCCTTTGGCATCACCCTGACTGATAGTGATATCAAAGCTGATGTAGATGGTGAAATTACCGCCTATGCCAATTCTGAAGAAGGTGAAGGTGAGGCGGAGGAAGAGGACGACGAAGATAAGCCCGAACCCGCTACAGGAATTGGCATTATTGCCAAGCTCAAAACAGCAGATAGTGCGGTCGCCGCCTCAGAAAGAAGCGATGGTGAAGAACCCAGTGGCCCCGATGCTAGCGTTGACTTGTTTGAAAAAATTGGCGAAATTTTCGGTGGCTTAGTTAACGGAGAACAGAACGGCAATGCTGCCGACAATTCAACTGCTGGCGAGAATACTGCCGGTACTGGGGGGCAGGGTTTGGCTCTAGCTGGTGCTTTAGGCTTTGCCTACACGAGCCATCAAGTACTCGCTAATGTTGGCAGTAACGCGGTGCTTAAGTCTGGGGAAGACCTGACGATTAACGCTACCCTTGAGCACGAAGTTAAGCTTAATGCCGATAGTGACATTGCCGGTGCGGCCTCTTCCTCTGGCAGTGCGGCGGTGGTTGTGGGAATCTACAACGACGATGCCAAAGCCATTGTTAATAGCAATGCTCGACTCGATGCTGACAATGCTACTCAGGTGGCGGCAACTGTAGAGTATCCATTTTTAACTAAGCCTGAAGAGTATATTCCTACTAGCTTAGAAGAGCTAGTAGGAATGCTTGAAGAGGATGGATATGGTGCCGTCAACGATTATTTAGATGGCACGTTAGGGCTTAAATCCAAGCTATTAAATACCTGGGCTAGAAGTACGGCCTCGGGTGAAAATGTCGGCGTTTCAGGGTCAGTTAACCTGCTGATTTTTAATAATGATGCCAATGCAATTGTGGCTCCTAATGTCGCTATTAACCAGGATATAGCATGGCGCACTCGTGAGGCTGATTTGCAGGATCAAAGCGTCTCAGTAGAAGCTACTAACCACATGCAGCTACTGAACCTGACCGGCGTATTTCAGTTTTTGCTACCATCCCTAGAAGTGGGTTTAGGCACAGCCGAGTTTAGCAAGCAAGACATCAAACTACTGGGAGCCGATGGTAAATCGGGCATTGGCGGCGCCTTTTTCCTGATGTTTTTGAATAACACAACTCAGGCACTAGTAGATGCAGGTACTGCGATTTTTACCGGCGATCGCGGCGCTTTCAGCATCAAGGCCGAAGAAGCGATTATGAACTTTAACTTTACCCAGTCGGGGGGTAAAGGCACTGGTAGCTATGGCATCGCCGGTAGCTTTGCCTACGTCAGCCAGGACAGCACCACCGTGGCGCGGCTGGCCGAGGGCGTGAGCATCACTGGCCCCAGTGTAGAGATTTCTGCCACTAGTCTGGATACCCACATCAACTGGGTAGGTGGCGTAGCGGTAGGCAAGAGCCTGGGCTTTGGGGTTACGGTCTCCATCAACGACATTGAGCGCAAGACCTATGCCATCATTGGTAGCGCTAACCCCTTTGCGGCAGGTTTTGATCCCACCAGCGTGGCTGGCTACCCGGCTCCGTCTGCCCTAACCTCCATTGCCGTTACGGACTTTATCAAGGTCAACGCTACATCCGACGGTTGGCTGGGGGCCTTTTCAGTCGCCGCGGCGGTGGCCGATGGTAATCCCAAGCCACCTACCACCACACAAACCGGCAGTACGGGGTCAGCAGGTGCCCCTACTGGACAGAGTAACCAGCCTACCTCGGCCATTGGTCTATCGGGCAATGTGTCCTTTAACCAGGTGACTGACCACGTTCAGGCCTTTGTCTACGATGCAGGAGTAATACAGGCCAACCACATGGAGGTTATGGCCTTTAACGATACTGGCCTCTACGCCATTGGCGGAGCCGTAGCCTTTGCCAAAGCCGCCCCTGGTAAAACCTCTGTGGGGCTGGCCGGAGCAGCTGGGTGGAATGAGGTTGATGGCACCACCAAAGCCTACCTCTATGGTCAGGGCGCTGGCCAAAAACTGACCCTTACTGCCGACGGTCTGCGGGTAGATGCCCAGAGCAATGGCAACATTTTTGCGATCACCGCCGGAGGCTCTGGGGCCATGGGCGGCCAGACCAACGTTTCCCTGGCTGGCTCTTTCTCCTACAACGAAATTAGTCGAGCAACGGCCAGCTTTGTAGAAGGTGTCAATGCCACCTTAAACGGCGGCGGCGGGGCTCAACCGGCGTTGCTTACCAGTGCCAGCCAATTGCAGACAGATGCTTCCGGCCTAGACACCATTGTGTTTGAGAATGACCTGGGCTGGACCACTGGCACGGCGGTCAAATACGACAATGGCGGCGGCACCAGCATTGCGGGCTTGAATACAAGCTCTACTTACTACGTAGTGGTTGACCCCACTAACGCCAATCGACTGCGGCTAGCGACTGATAGCGCCGGTAACAACATCATTAACATCAACCCCAGTGACGCTACGGGCACGGGCCATCGCCTTTACCTGGCCAGCACTCCCACCAGCACCACCGCTATTGACTTAGGGGGTGAGCACGGCTGGGCCAGCGGCGATGCGGTGGTCTACAACAGCGGTGAGGGCAAGGCCATCGGCGGGTTGGAAGACGGCGAAACCTACTACGTCGTTAAGATTTCGGATACGCAACTGCGGCTGGCAGCGACATCTGGCGGCAGCGCCGTTGTGATGGACTTCACTAAGGCGACGGGTGGCCAGCATTCCTTACATCGCAAGGCCAGCGATGGCAACTCCTACGCCCTGTTTGAATTTACCCCTGCTGAGGAGCGCACCTTTGCTCTGTACCAGGTGGAAGCCAGGGATAAAGTCACCCTCAGCCAGCCCCACGGCTTTATTGCTGGCCAAGCCCTCACCTACGACAACGGGGGTGGTACCAGCCTGGGTGGCCTGAGCCACGGTGACACCTACTACGCCATCGTCGATGCTGGGCAGCCGAATAGTTTCCGGTTGGCTGCTTCTAAAGAGGATGCGGAACTAGGGATAGCGATCGCGATGGATCCCTCTGCCATGGCGGGGGCGAACCATCAATTTCTGCCCCAGGTTCACGTCGTCAAAGCTGAAGACAGCTCCAGGATTTTCTCAGTAGCAGGTACGGCCAGCGTTAGCCTAGGTTCTACCCAAAGCGGCGGCGGCTTTGGCTTCGGCTTCGCCTGGAACGACATTCAAAACACCACAACAGCCGTGGTGAAGAACTCGCAACTGGAGTACGCTGACTCGCTACAGGTCTTGGCCCATAACGACAGCAAAATTCAGACGGTCAGCGCCTCTATTGGGGTTTCCCAGGCTCAGCAGACGGCGGCCACCATTGCCGGTACAGCCTCCGTCAACCAGATTGATAACCTAACTCATGCCCAGGTGTTGGGCAGCACCCTGCGCGGGATAGGCGGCGGTATGGGCGGAGCCACCAGCGTTCTGGCCCAGGATCAGGCGACAATTCAGTCCGTTTCGGGGGCTGTGTCCGTGGCGGTTTCGGGGGCGGGTCAGTCCCTGGGCTTTGGGGCAGCGGTGGCCTACAACGCCATTGGCAACCGGGCCGGGCACCAAACTCTGGCCACGGTGGAAAGTTCAACGCTAACGGTAGACAGCCTGACTGTGAAGGCCACGGGCGATCAGCGCATTCAATCCATTGCGGCGGCAGCGGCGGCGGCGGTGTCAGGTAAAGCCTCAGTAGCTCTAGCTGGAGCCGTCACCATCAACGACCTAGAAGGACTCAAGCTTCAGAGTTCAATTACTGATTCCACCATCACCACCGCTAAGGCCATTCAGGTAGTGGCCGACAACACCTCGGAAATCAACTCCATTGCGGGCCAGGTGGCGATCGCGTTTGGTTCTAAGGGCGGTGGGGCACTGGGAGCCGCCGTGGCCATCAACGACATTGGCGATGGCACCGACCCAGTACAGGTTAGTGCGTTCATCGGCAACTCCACCGTCACCTCAACCACAGGAGCCATCGACCTGCTGGCCACCTCTAGCGCCAAGATTTGGACGATTTCTGCTGGGGTGCAGGCGGCAGGCGGAGCGGCCTTTGGCGGCGCGCTAGGGGTTTCCCTCTCCCTCAACACCATCGAGACGCGGGTGAGCGCCTACATCGCCAATAACTCGGCGGTGACGGCGGAAACCAACCTCAACCTGCGGGCCGAGGATCAGTCGCTAATTCAAGCCCTGGCTGGGCAGGCGGCAATTGCCTTTGGCAAAGCAGCCCTGGCCATTGGCACAGCGATTGCCGAAAACGACATTAAAAACACCATTAGCGCCTACATCGCTAACAGTACGGCCCAGGCTACAACTGGCAGCCTGACGGTAAGCGCCAAATCCACCGCTACCATCGAATCGCTCTCGGCGGTGGGAGCTGTTTCCGCAGGTAAGTTTTCTGGCTCGGCGGCGGTGCCCGTATCCCACAACCAGATTCGCAACACTATCGAGGCTAGCGTTACCAACGCTGCCATGGTCAGTGGGGCCACCGGGGTTAGCCTGCTGGCGGCTGACGAATCCACCATCAAGTCGCTGTCGGGGGGGGCGGCGATCGCCATTAGCATCGGTGTGGGAGCCGGGGTAGCCAGCGCCTACAACAATATCGATAACACCGTCAGAGCCTACAGCAACGCCAGCAACCTGGCTTCCAGTGTCGGGAACGTGCTGATTTCCGCCGAGGCGAAGGGGACGATCCAAACCATCGCCGCTGCCTTTGGGGCCAGCGGCATTGCTGGCGTTGCCGGATCGATCGCCATCAACGAGATGGCCAACCAGGTAACGGCCTACGCCAGCGGCGGCACCATCACGGCCCAAGGCAGCGTCGGCATCTTCAGCCAGGGGCGCAACAGCATCGATACTAAGGGCGGCGCTATCGGCGGGGGTGTGGTTGGCCTGGGCGGCACGGTCGTCGTCAACAACATCGACAATCAGACCCGCACCTATAGCGAAACCACCAGCATGACGGTGAAGGGGCAGTCCACCCTTTCCCTGCCTAAGGAAAATCTTGCCGATGGCACCACGACGATTCGCGGGCTGGGGATCGTGGCGATCAACACCGAAACCGTCAACGTGCTGATTGGTACGGCTTCCCTAGGCGGCGTTGGCCTGGCAGGCACGGTCGCCGTTAACTCGGTGGAAAATACCACCCAGGCTTATCTGCACGGCGGCACTCTCAATGGCGACCTGAGCGGGGTACATGCCGAGCAGGCGGTGTTGGTCAAAGCCTTTAGCAACACAACGGCGGAGGTTAAGGCTGGAGCCCTGGCGATCGGCGTTGGCTCGGTTGGTATTGGTGTCACGTTGGATGTCACCAGCGTTAAGAACACAACTACCGCTGGCATTGGCGCTAACGCCGTAGTTAACGCCCGTGGGGATGTTGAGGTACTGGCGATCGCTAAGAAAACCGTAGATTCCACCGCAGTCGCCGGTGGTGGCGGTGGCTTTGCCGGGGTGGCCGGGTCGGTGTCGGTAATGAACATCGGCAGCGCCATGTCTGGCGATGGGGCCAGTGGCAGCAGCGGCACCAGCAGTATGTTGACGTCTCAAATTAGCGAGCTGAATCAGTACAGCAGCAAAATTCGGGTAGATTCCAGCATTACCAACGAGTTCAACACCAACCTGGCGGTTAACCACGCTACCCAGGCATACATCGGCTCAGGAACCACGATCAACGCCGGACGCGACATCACCGTGCGAGCCGAGGAAACCTCAAACATCCACGTGCTGGCTGGAGCGCTCAGCGTCGGGCTGACCCTGGGGGCAGGCGGCGCGGCTGGCGTGGTGAACATCATCCACAACGTGAAGGCATGGGTAGATTCTGGTGCCCAACTTAGCGCTGGGCGCAACATTACCGTGGATGCAAAGGGCAACGTGGGCTCAGCCAGAACGGTGGATACTAACCAGTCCATTGGCTCTGGGGAAATGATTGAAACCTACACCGGCAGTGCTGGGCTGGTGGGGCTAGGGGCGGCGGTCTCCTACCTGGATGTGAGAAACAATGTAGAGGCGGTGATCAATTCCACCCTGGCTAACCCCACCCGCATTGCCCAGGCCAATACCGTCAGCGTAACAGCTACCGGCAACGCCAATCTGACCACCAGAGCCGCTGGAGCTTCTGTGGGAGCCTTGGCCGCAGGCATCGTCTTTGTCCGCACGCTGGAAAGTGGCCAAATTCGCGCCGCTGTGGGCGACGGAGTGCAAATTGGCCAGGTCGATGGCTTAACTGTCAATAACCTGACCGTGCAGGCTCAGGATACTTCTACCGTGGGCGCTAAGTCCCAGGCGGCGGCGGCGGGGCTGGCCTCAGGTATTGGCTCTAATGCTAGGGCCAGTCTGGAACCTACGGTAATCGCTGAAATCGGCGCGAATACCGCCATTAAAGTCAGCAACGATGTCACCATCAACGCTCTGGGCAGTGAGCAAGCCAGGGCGGATGCCAGGGGCACCACGCCGATCAGCGGGGTAAGTGTGAGTTCATCTCAGGCGATGGCGATCGCCAGACCCACCTTGCGCACCAACATCGGTTCTGGCTCCACCCTCAACGCTGGCAACAACCTGACGGTGCAAGCCCTGCTTAATACAAACCAGAGCAACCTGGCCGAGGCGGTGTCCAACTCCTCTAGCGGGGCTCTGCTGGTGGGTATTGACCTGGGCACCGGGGCCACTACCGAAACCAACGCTACGGTCACGACTACAGTAGGCGGCACCCTCACCGTAGGGAATACCCTGACCGCCAAAACCGACGCCTACAACGGCTCCTACGCCAAAGCCGATGGCACCACGCGGGGGCTGCTGGCCGGTGGCGCGACCCAAACCACCGTCACCGCTACCACCAACGCTGTTACCACCATTGTCGCCAATGCGGTGATTAACGCAGGTAACCGGGCCGATATTACCTCGGTAGCCAATACCGTGGTCAGAACCTTCACCGAAGGCAACACTGGCACCAGCCTAACGGAGTTGTTTACCAACCTGGTAAACGGCAACTTCTCTAACATTGGCATGCCGTCTATTCTGGCTTCTGGTGGGGCCGGGTCTGGCATTACCGTCAACAACAAAGCCCAGACCATTCTGGAAACCAACGCCAGCGTCAACGCCACCAACCAGGTCAACATCACCGCCGATGCTGATACCAGCGTGCGCCCTGCCGACGGCCAGGAGTTCAGTGCCGCCATGACCACCCAGGGAGCCACCCTGGCCAACGCCTTTGCCATTACCGATGTCTTCATCGACTCGGACGCACTGATCGATATTCGCCAGGGAGCCAAGGTTTCCAGCCTCAATGTCAACATCGATGCTGATAACCAAATCAGCGCCCTGGCCGCCGCTAGAGGTAACGCCCTGGTAGATATTGAGGGGGCACATGGCTCAGCCTTTACCCGCCTCAACATTGGTACCGCCAATAATGCCAGTGAAGCGAAGATTTCCTTCGCCACCGGCACCGACATCATCGGTACCGACAGCCTGCGGATTGACGCCACCAACAGCCAGAAGGATGGCAATCTCCGCTCCCGTGCCCAGGGTCGGGGGGAAAGCAACCTGTTTGTGGGCATTGCCACAGCGCGCTCTGAAGGTACGGCCTACGTACAGTCCATCGTGGAGTCGGCCAATGGATCAGCCATGCGCAGTGGTGATTTGAGCGTCAACGCCGAGTCAAACTACGGACTGGATCGCGACGCTGAAACCATCTCCAGCACGTTGATCACCAAAACTCTGACGGTGATTAAAGAAGTCGTCAAAACCGTCGAAGAAAAAGTCTGCAAGTGGATGCCCTGGCCCCTGGATGCCCTGTGCAGCTTTGTCACCAAGACCATCACCAGCCTGGTGGAAGTGCTGGAAGATGTGTTTGTGGCAGCGGCCAGCTATCCCTCCCAGGGCGGCTTAGGGGTGGTACTAAACGGCAATGGCACCTACAAAGACACCATTAACCTCAACGGCGACCTGTACAACATTGGCTCGTCTAACCAATCTCTGAAAGTCAATGCCGATGGCAGCATCGACGCCACCAGCACCATTGGCACCACTCAGGACGCCAACAACATCTACGTCAATGACATTGTTTCCGACGCCAAGATGAGCATGACCTTTACGGCACTCAAGGGACAAATTATTGGCAACGCCGTCATGCGGGTCAACAAAAATATCGAGGAACTAACGGTAGAAAACCGGTCGGGCAAGAACCTGGTCTTCGGCAAAATCAATCTGGTCGGCTTTGACGAAGCCAAAAACGACTCGAAATTTAGCTCGGCCAACAATGGCAACTACGCCTTCGTCAGTGACGGCGGCCCCAGCACCGTCAACATTTTGAATGCGGCCAATGCTGGCGTGGGCAACTCCAACCTGGTGTTTAACCGCTCCTTCAGCAACCTGGGTGGGTTCACCAACATTACTAACCAGCGGGGCAGCATTCTGGCGGGCACTCCCACTGTGACCGTGGAAAGCGGCAACGTTGGCCATCTCAACCTGGCCGCTACCGATGGCGACATTGGCAGCAGCACCAATCGCTTCCAGGTTCAGCTGGTGCGGGGCAAGGTAGCCCCAGACGGTTCCTTTAGCAATCTACCGACCGAGTTGATTGCCGCTGGCCGGAACGTGTATCTGGGCATTACCGGCATCAATATCAACACCACTGCGGCCTCGGTGCCCGATGGCTTTGGCCTGCATCTGACCGCCACCAACGACATTGATGCGGTCATTAATCGCAGCCTGGTGCTGGATGGTTGGCCCAGAGTTAACGCTGACTTCCTGCTTGATGCTAACCACAGCAACTTTGTGGCGCGGGATGGCATTTACAACCTGGTGCGGGCCGATTCGACTAATGGCAATGTATCGATAACCGGCGTCAAGGGCGATTTAGTGCTTGGCCCGATTGGGGGCTTCCTGGGGCCAAATGGGGAAGTCGTGAGCAGCATCAGTGGCCTGCATCCCACTCTGCAAAACGAATTGAAGAAAGGGTTGGTTAGCGCAGCTCAGGGTCGGGTTAGCCTCCAGGCCACGGGCTCCATTCGCGATGATGCCGATGGCATTGCGCTGGATGTTCTGGCTCAGGAGGCCGTATTGCAGGCGGGCACTACCCTGGGCACCAGCAACAACGCCCTGGAAACTCAGATTGCTAACCTGGCGGCTCGTGTCGATGGGGCTGGCCTCTGGCTCAACAACCTGGGTAACCTGACCATCGCTAACCTGTCCAGCCAAGATGGAGTCACCAGTGCTGGAGATGTGGGCATTACGACTACTGGTTCCCTGACGGTGGATGCAGCGACGACAGCCACTAACACCCTCAACTTGAGAACCATTGATGCCGCTACTCCAGGGCAAGACTTACTACTCACCGACAGTGCCCAGGTTGAGTCCACCGCGGGTGTTGTTAACCTGCTGGCTGGGGATAACCTCACGGTGGCGGCAGGGGCTACGGTTACGGCCAGTGGTCTGCTGACTCTGGTAGGCGACCACACAGACGCTGACCCTGGCGTTGGCGTAGAAATCAACCTGCACGGCAGCCTGAACGCCCCGCAGGTGAACGTGTCTGGCGGCAGCGATGGGGATACCGTCAACCTCTCTAGGGCCGTGGGTAGTGTACCGCTGACCATTCAAACCCTGGGCGGGCATGATGTGGTTAACATTGGCAGCAATGCGTCCACAGCCTCAAATACAGGTGGGGTGCTGGATGCGATCGCTGGCCCCATCACCCTTGACCTGGGCACTGGCACTAACCGCCTGTCTCTGGATGATTCGGGAGACACCACCGCCAACAGCGGCACCCTCACCGCCACCACAATTACCGGCCTGGGGATGGCCGCTGGCATTACCTATGCCAATGTCAGCACTCTGGAGATGGGCTTGGGCAGCGGCAGCGACAGCTTTACCGTTGTCAGCACTCACACTGGCCAGACCCTTTTGAATACGAATGTCGGGGATGATGCTGTCACCATCCATGCTACGGCTGGGACTACTACGGTCAACACCAGTAGCGGCAGCGACATCATCACCGTAGGCAACCCTGGTGGGGTCGTCAGCGAGGTGGATGGCCTGCTGATTTTGGATGCTGGGGACAACAATGACCAGATCATTCTCAACAACGGTGGCGACACTACAAATAACAGTGGCACCCTGACCAGCACCACAATCACCGGGTTAGGCATGGCCCAGGGCATCCAGTATGCCAACGCCGAGAGTCTGGCGATTACTCTGGGCAGCGGTAGCGACACGTTCACTATTGCCAGCACCCATACCAACCAGACCACATTAAATTCTGGAGCTGGTAACGACACAGTTACCGCTCAGTCCATTTCTGGCCTGACCTTCCTCAATACCCAGGCCGGCAACGACACCCTCAACATCCAGGCGATGACGGCTGCGGTGTTTGTCGATGCCGGTAGCGAGAATGACACGATCAACGTCGGTAGTCCGGCTGGAATAGCCAGCACCATTGCCGCTCGCCTTACGGTAGATGGCAATGATGGTGTTGACACCTTAAACCTCAATGACACTGGCAGTCTGGCCAATAGCGTTGGCCTGTTGACCAGCAACCGCATCACTGGCCTGGGTATGGCCGAAGGCATCGACTACACCCGGCTCGAAAATCTCACTATTGACCTTGGGGCAGGCAACAATTCCTTCACCATTGAAAGCACCCATGCGGGTCAGACCACGCTCAACACCGGAGATGGAGCCGACACAGTGGCCGTACATGCCATTGCGGGCAACACCAACGTCAACACCGAGGTTGGCAATGACCAGATTACGGTGAGTAACCCCAGCGCCACGCTGCATGACATCAACGCTGATCTAAGGGTGGATGGCGGAGTCGGGTTTGATCGCCTCTATCTGAACAATTCTGGTGACACCGCAGGCACCTCTGGCGTTCTTACCCCAACTCTCTTTACCCTGGCCAGCATGGCGGGGCGCATCCACTACTTCAACCTGGAAGATTTACCCATTGACCTGGGCAATGGCGACGACACCTTCACCATTGAAGATACGCATGCGGGTCAAACCACTCTGCAATCGCGGGGCGGCCAGGATACGGTCTATGTCTACGCTACAGCCGGGATTACCAACGTCGATACCGGCACTGGAGATGACACCATTACCGTGGGCAATCCGGCCCAGTTGGTGGATAACATCCGCGCCACCCTCAACCTCTTCGGTCGGGAGGGTACCGATACTCTCTACGTTCTAGACAGTGGCGACACGAAGGACAACGTTGGCGTGCTCAACGACACCTGGATGGCCGGTCTGGGCATGGGCGATCGCATCAACTACAACACCCTTGAAGTTCTCTTTGTCGATTTGGGTCAGGCTAACGATCAGTTCACTGTCAACAGCGTTGGCACTGGCCTCAGTACCCTGAATGCCGGTAACGGTAACGATGTCATCTATGCCCACCTGCAATCACTGCCAGCGCCAGGTATCTTTGTGTTCAACGGTCAAGGTGGCCACGATTTAATCGATGCCTCGACCACAACCGTGGGCCTGGTATTGAATGGCGATGACGGCAACGATACGATTTTTGGCGGTAGCGGTCACGACCTCATCGGCGGCGGAGCCGGGAACGACTACTTGGCAGGCAGTGCTGGCAACGATGAAATCTATGGCGATTCCACTTTCCCTGGCCAGGCGACTGACTCTGACTATGAGGGCTTTACTTTCCCTGGCGACGCGATGACAGCGCCCCCAGCTACGCGCCCCACAGCCGTTAGCCAAGCCTCTCACGGTAATGACGTAATTGTGGGCGGCTCTGGTGCGGACACAGCCTACGCTGAGGGTGGCGACGACACCGTGATTGGCGGCAGCCTCAATGTGGAGGCTCCTGACAGTACAGACTATCTCTATGGCGGGGCAGGCAACGACGTGTTGCTGGGCGATAATGCCAACCTAGATGGCAGCGGCAACATGGTTCCCCTTGGCAGCCAAGGCGATGCCGATGTCCTCTTTGGAGATAGCGGCACTCTTATCGTCGATGATGGCATTACCCAAACGCTCCTTACGGCCCGACCCGATGCTGCACCCGGTAGCGATCGCGTCTACGGCGGTGTTGCCAACGACATAATCCTGGGTGATGAAGGTCATGTCATCCTGAATGCGGCTGGCGACCCTATTTACATTAAGGCTGAAGCTACTCTCGGCGGCAACGACACCCTGGCTGGCAACGAAGCCGACGATATTATCCTGGGAGGGGCTGGCAATGACCAGATCACTGGCGATGCGGGAGACAACCAACTGCTGGGTGACAATGGCCAAATTGTCTTTGTTGATGGTCACTTGCAGCAAATCACAGCGCTGACTCCAGACATCGGCGGCAACGACACTATTACTGCCGCTGAGGGCAACGACACTATCCTGGGCGGGGCCGCAGACGACAGCATCAACGCTGGGTCAGGCGATAACATCGTCCTGGGTGATAGTGGCCAACTGAGCTACACCGGCGGCATTCTGGCCAAGGTGGAATCCATCGCCACCGACCTTGGCGGCAATGACTCCATTGCCACTGGCGAAGGCAACGACACTATCTTCGGTGGGGCCGCAGACGACAGCATCAACGCTGGGTCAGGCGATAACATCGTCCTGGGCGATAGTGGCTTGGTAGACTACAGCCTGGATGCTGACTTAAATACGCTGGATGTCATCGAAAGCATCGCTCCGGCAATCGGTGGCAACGACCACATCACAACTGGCAGTGGTAGAGATACTATCCTGGGCGGCATCGGTAATGATGCCATCCACAGCGGTGCTGGCGACGACATTGTCTTGGGTGATAATGGCCAGGTTAAGCAGATCGCCAACCAGGTTCAGCGCATTACCACCCTGGCTCCTGAAATTGGCGGTAATGATGTTGTCTCTGGCGGTACTGGTAACGACATCATTTTGGGCGGCTCAGGTAACGATGTGCTGCAGGGCAACGAAGACCGCGACATCCTCCTGGGCGATAATGGCGTACTCGACTTTGCCTACAGCGGCGATGACAAAGTAGCGGCGGACAGCGACCTCTCTACCCTCGACTATGTGGCCTCTACCGACCCTCTCTTTGGTGGCAACGACCTGATTGAGGGCGGCACTGGCGATGACACAATCTTGGGTGGCACGGGTAACGACGTTAGCTTTGGTGATGGTTCTTTAGATATCGCCGATCCCGTATGGGCCTTGGTGGGCGTTGCCGACTTCAACCAGGATGGCCAGGGCGAAACGCTCTGGCGTCACCAAATCACAGGCCAAATGGTGATTCACTCTATCCGTGCGGATGGCCAGGCTGAAACTCGTAGCTTCAACCTGCCTTTACTAGATCTGGCTTGGGCGCTGGTTGGGGTAGGCGACCTGAATGGAGATGGCCATACTGATTTGCTCTGGCGACACAGCAATGGGCAAACCGTCGGTTGGTTGATGCAGGGGTACACCTTCCTTAGCGGCAACTTCACTAGCGCTACAGCCAGCTCTGAGTGGCAGGTGGCTGGCCTGGGTGACTTAAATGGCGATGGCAAAGCCGATATCCTCTGGCGACATAGCCTCACCGGGCAGGTTGTGGGCTGGTTGATGGATGGCCTGACCCTTACCAGCGGCGGGTTAATTCACTCTCCTGTACCGCTCGAATGGCAGTTGGCTGGAGTAGGCGACCTGAATGGGGATGGCAAAGCCGATTTGCTCTGGCGGCACAGCATCACTGGCACTGCTGTAGGCTGGCTCATGAATGCCTTTTCGTTAGTTGGTAGCGGGGCTTTAAGCACATCCCCAGATTTAGGCTGGCAAATTAAAGCAGTCGGCGATTTGAATGGCGACGGTAAAGCCGATATCCTCTGGCGGCATGTTGCCAACGGTTCGCCAGTTGGCTGGCTGATGGATGGCCTTACGATGGTGAGTGGAAGTTATCTCGTAGATCCCACTCAGCAACCCCGCAACTTTGACTTGGCCTCTAGCCAGTGGGTACTCAAGGGCAGCACTAACCTAACAGCCGATGGTCAGCCAGGTGTGCTGTGGCAAAACACCCTCACAGGGCAAACACGAGTTACCTCAGTGTCTGACTACAAGTCCTTCAGCCATCTGCAACTGGAATCGGCCACCGCACTGAAGAGCCAGGTAGATAGCCCCCTCTGGCAGGTTGAAAGCACGGCCGACTTCAATGATGATGGCCACAACGACTTACTCTGGCGCCATCAACTCTCTGGCGAGGCTGTGCTCTGGTTTATGGCCGAGCAAGCCCTAACAGGTGGCGGTTTCTTGAGTATGTCTCCAGACCTGAGCTGGCAAGTGGAGGGAGCCGGAGATTTGAATGGCGATGGTCGTCCTGAGATTATCTGGCGGCACAGTGTTACTGGCGATCTGGTCTACTGGCAGCTCGATGGCACCCAACTCCTGAGTGGCGATGTCATTACCCCCAACCCAGGACTCGACTGGCAACTTCAGGCCATTGATGATTTTAATCAAGATGGCAAGGCCGATTTTCTCTGGCGTCATCGCACCAGTGGCCAGGTTGCCGTTTGGTTTATGGATGGCCCCCAACTCACTAGCGGTGCCCTGCTCAGTACGGCGGTTGGCGATCTCAACTGGCGCATTGCCGCCACTGGTGATGTCAACGGCGATGGCCATACGGATCTGGTCTGGCAGCATACCAACGGTGCTGCCGCTCTCTGGTTAATGAACGGTATTGCGTTAACCAGCGGCTTTGGCCTGACCGCCAACACCGACAACGACCTGATGTTGGGCGATCAGGGTGCCATCTATCGCAACCTGCCTGCCGATCGAAATTACTTCTCGACTTACATCACTTTGTCCGAGGCGGGTGGCCAGGATCGCATCTACGGCAATGGCGGTAATGATATTATCCTGGGTCAGCAAGGAGCCGATACCCTGGATGGCGGTAGCGGCGACGATATGATAATTGGCGGCCATAACCTCATCGGCGGCTACGATGCAGGTGATGTTATTGAGGGTGGCGATGGCTCCGATGCCATCCTGGGCGACAATGGGCAGATTACTCGCCGATTCCTTAGCCCCAATAGTTGGGAGCGTTACTACAACGGCGACACCATTCGAGACATCACGCGCTTCGACGATGTGGAAGCCATGAATGGCTATGCGGCCACCTTCGGCCACGATACGCTATCGGGTGGAGCTGGGGATGACATAGTTCACGGTCAGCGAGGCAACGACTTCGTTCGGGGTGATGCTGGAGACGATGAACTCTATGGGGGTCTGGGTGATGACACCATTAGTGCAGGTACCGGCAATGACACCGTTTTGGGCGATGTTGGCATCATTACCCGCGCTTACAATCCCGATGGTAGCCCTCGCTTAAATGCCGACGGCAGTTGGCATCGGGACGTTATTCTCACCCCGGTTGGCATTGTCACCAATACCCTGACGCTGGGGGCCGTCTTACCTGAGATGGCTCTCAACGCCGACGTACTGCTTCTGACTGGCGCGTCAGGATCTCCGGCTAATCTGCAAATGATTACCTTGCTGGCAGACGGCAATGATGTGATCTACGGCGATGCAGGCAACAACCAGATCTTTGGCCAGGGCGGTAACGATACTATCTGGGGCGGTACCGGCAACGACCACATTGAAGGCAATGCCGGTCATGACCGAATAGAAGACAACGCTGGCGATAACCTAATCATCGGTGATAACAGTCGTAACCTGGCCTCCTTCAATACCCAGCGTCCGTTGGTACAGCAGGGCTTCCATCTGATTCAGGCCAGCCCAGAATCGTCCCTGGCTCTGGATCCCTTTGGCAATGTGGTGCTTCCACATCTAGAGGTAGTTCCATCTCTGTTGCAGGGATTGCTACCTGAGATAGGACTGAGCCGTACTCTAAGCCGAGATAATTCGCCTGTTCCAATCCTGGGGAATCTCCAACAGAAGGATGGCACCCGCCTCACTGCGCTAGCTTCCATTGTTCCTACGCTGACCAGGCATCAATCGCTTCTGCCAGGTAACGATACGTTGATTGGTGGCACCGGGCACAACACTATCATTGGGGATAACTACACCCACATTACTCCGCTACGCACAGGCAATGCCGCCCTCGACCTGGAGATGGATCGCCTGATTCGCGACCTTCAGCAACTTGGTGTTTATCTGCAAGACTTAGCGCTTCAGCGCGACTACCACTATCGTCCCGCCGCCCAGACCTATCACATTGGGGTAGATACCATCAACGGCGGTAGTGGAAATGCCTTTATTGTGGGCGACAATCAGTTGGTTCAAGGGCCATTCCGGGTTGAGAACCCTGCCGCTGAGAATAACCTAAACGCACTAATTGGTCAGCTTCGTCAGGCGTTAGTTAGTTCTAGCACGGCTATTAACGGGCTGCGGCAAAGTCTACCAGTTAGCGATCCGGCTTACCAACCCCATACCTTTGTAATTGGGGCAGACAGCATCGGTGGTCAGGGTGGCAACAACACTATCACGGGCGACAATAGCTATCTGTTCATGCCTATTCTGAATCAGCTAACCTACCTGCGTGATAGTTTCTGGCAGTACGGCTTTGGGGATCAGCTCAGCCTCCGTACTCAGCCCTTACGTAACTACAACCTTAACCTGGGCAATGACACCATTACTGGCGGCACCGGCAACGACTTGATGATTGGCGACTACAGCGTTTCGCTGACCCCACTGGTCAACCCTGCGCCCCAAACGCCCGCTGAAACCATTCAACTTCAGCAAAGTCTCGATTTACTGCTGAGCGATTTGCAAGCCTACATTCGAGACCGGCACAACGACATCTATGGCATTGACTTTAACCAGGAAAATCAGGCCAACAGCCTACGGGCTGGTAACGATGCGATGGCCGGTATTGATGGTAATGACTTAATGATTGGCGACAATGCCACCCTGGTGCTGCCCTTCATTGCTGGGCAATTAACCCTTACCCTGCCACTTCAGAATGGCAATCTGGATTTGCGCGTGTCAGACCACAACTTCTACCACAGTCTGCCACGACGATTCCAGCAGGCTTACCGCAAGGATGGTGTAGGTTACACCGAATTTAGTCGAGATACTCTCTATGGTGGCACCGGTAACGATATTCTGTTTGGCCTGCGCGATAGCGACGTGCTCTTTGGGCAAGAG
>Ga0224723_1000556_pt1 | contig 25310 bp, 24 predicted proteins | sample Balambano_FR2_Me_FD_161647 | JGI IMG/M metagenome (GOLD analysis project Ga0224723, IMG submission 161647) | Freshwater sediment microbial communities from Lake Towuti, South Sulawesi, Indonesia - Balambano_FR2_MetaG | ecosystem: Environmental > Aquatic > Freshwater > Lake > Sediment | place... | reverse complement strand
ACAGGTCAAAACTGACCGTTCCATTCAGGGAGGCCAGGGCCGTATAGCGGGCGTTGGGCTGCTGAATGCTAGTCAGGTAGGCTTGCACAATATCGGGCGTGATGCGGCTGGGGTCGGCAAACAAAATGTTGGTCAAGAAGAAGCGCACGGCTAGCTCGTTGGCAGCTCCTAGCCAGTAGAGCCAGGCATCTAGACCGGGTGTGCTGGCCAGCAGAGCCGGTAGGCTGAGGCTGTAGTCTCGGCCAAAGTCACTATTACCAGAGGGGGATACTAAGAAGAGTCCCTTAAACAAGTCTGGTCGCTGGATGGCCAGCCGAATCACGATTCCCGCCGTTAGCGAAGTGGCCGCGACTAGGGCAGGCGGCTCGGCTAGGGCTTCGAGCAGATGGGTAATCTGGTAGGCGTAGTCGCTGACCTGGTAGCTGCGTACCGGGTGGGTAGATTGGCCCCAACCAATTAAATCGGGGGCAATGACCCGATGAGAAGCGCCAAAGTTTGCATACACCTTAGACCACTCAAACGCCGAAGACCCACCCCCCAAGCTGTGTAAAAAAACGAGAGGAGATCGCGGCTGCTCGGCTTGCTCGGTGTTGACCTGGGGGGCGGTGTAGTAGGCCATCACACCCAGGTTGGTCGCTAGTGCCTGTTGAATAAAGCCCGGTGGTTGAAACTGAAGCACGGATTTGGGGGTAATAGAGGTTTATGGGTAGATAGTTTTGATTATGACAGGGTAGGGAAAAGGGTCTAGGGGTTAAGGTTTAAGGTTTTGGATTTGAATACAGAGCTAGAACCCGACACCTGAAGTCTTCTTTAAGCAACGACGGTTAGGATAGATTGATAGCCGTCGTTATTGAGCATAAAGTTGAAACTATGGCACCGCAGCGCATCTTTTCGGGTACTCCCTGGGAAGCCACGGTTGGCTACTGCCGCGCCTTGCGGTTGGGTCCGCAGATTTTTGTGTCGGGCACGGCTTCTAGTGATGGGCAGGGAGGCACCTATGCCCCTGGCGATGCCTATGCTCAAACCAAGCGCTGCTTTGAGATTATCGAAAAAGCGTTATTAGAACTGGGGGCCAGTCTGAGTGATATTGTCAGAACTCGCCTGTATGTTACGGATATGGGCCAGTGGGAGGCGATCGCCAAAGCCCATCAGGAGCTATTCGCTGAGTATCCCCCGGTCAGCACTATGGTGGAAGTGGCTGGGCTAATCAACCCCGACATGATAGTCGAAGTTGAGGTAGATGCCTACTGCGAACCTGCGTCGGCCTCGGTTCCGGCTCCCATTGCTCGTCGCACTATCCTTGGGCGACCCATTGACCCCGCACCTGGCGACTACGGGGTTAGGTCTCCTAAAGAATTAGACGAAGGGTGTTTGGATTAAGCAGTACTGGGTTTCGGATGTCAGGAATGGCTGGCCATTGATGCCAGACTGCACTAGTAGTAGTTGGCCAATCTGATTCTGACAAGGAAGACTTAGTAAGGGTAGGTATTGGCGGGCATCGGGTACTTGGCACCCGGTACCTGGCATCTGTCGCTTTTCCTCTGGCCAAGTACTAGGTTAAGAGCAGACAAAACTGGGCAAGAGACGCTGTTATGATGCATCTAAATATTACGCTTAGTTGATCCTTACTTCTGGTTAATCAGAGTAACCTTTCACCTGAGCCAGCTTAGAGTAGATGAGCTACGCTCACTTTGCGCCTGAGGACAAGTCTGACACGAACCCAATGAGCCAAACTATTCTTGATGTTAAGCATCTTAGTGTCCACTTTGAAGTAGACAACTCGCTAATTAAAGCAGTTAACGATATTTCTTTTCAGGTGAAGCGGGGGCAAACCCTGGGGATTGTAGGGGAATCGGGCTCTGGCAAGTCTGTAACCTCCCTTGCCATCATGGGGTTGGTGCCCTCCCCCCCTGGCAAAGTTGTGGCGGGCGAAATCTGGCTACAAACAGGCGAGGGGCCAGCGGTGAATGTGTGTACCCTCTCCGAGCGGCAGCGGCAAGACTATCGGGGTGGCCAGGTAGCGATGATCTTTCAGGAACCGATGAGTTCCCTCAACCCGGTCTATACCATTGGCTTCCAGATAGTAGAAGCTATTTGCCAGCATCAGCCTATCACTAAAGATGAAGCCCGCCAGCAGGCGATCGCTCGACTTCAGGAGGTAAAGCTGCTGCCTACAGATGCGGCCCTACGTAGCGATATTTTGATGGCTAAACCTGGCTTAGGCGAAGCGGCCATTCAGGAAGAGATTAACCGCCGCCAGCAGTCTCTCCTCAACCGCTACCCCCATGAGCTATCGGGGGGACAAATTCAGCGGGTGATGATTGCGATGGCGATTTCCTGCAACCCGGCTCTGCTGATTGCCGATGAACCCACCACAGCACTGGATGTGACGGTGCAGGCCACAATTTTGGACTTGTTGCGGGAGCTGCGAGATCGCCGGGGTATGTCCCTTATCTTTATCACCCATGACCTGGGCATCATTGCTGAAATTGCCGACCAAGTGGCGGTCATGTATCAGGGCGAAATCGTAGAAACTGGGTCAGTCTGGGAGATTTTCGCTAACCCCCAGCATCCCTACACCAAGGGGCTACTGGCCTGCCGTCCCCGGCCCGACCAGCGGTTGCGCCTATTGCCTACCGTGGCAGACTTTATGACTGTAGACATCAACGGCTCTCATCCAGTGATTCGGGAGAAAACCCCGGATGAGGCAGCGCTAGCGCGGTTTGCCCCAGTCAGCGATGCCGAATTAGCTGCACGAGCCGAGGCAATGGCGACTAGCGGCCCACTGCTGGCGGTAGAGAATCTCCAGGTCGGCTACCCAGTACGGGGGGTGTTTGGCAAAACCCGTCGCTATCTGATGGCCGTTAACAACGTGTCGTTTCAAATTCGCCAGGGCGAAACCTTTGGTTTGGTGGGCGAGTCGGGCTGTGGCAAAACCACGCTAGGTCGGGCAATTTTGCGGCTGGTGCCTGCCCTGGGAGGCAAAATTTGGTTTGAGGGACGCGATGTGCTGAGCTTAACAGGCAGCCAACTGCGTCAACTCCGGCGCGACATGCAGATTGTCTTTCAGGACCCTTACAGTTCTCTCGATCCGCGCATGAGTATTGGCGCGGCCATTGCCGAACCGCTGAAAATTCATGGTGTGGTCAAAAGCACGCACAACCAGCAAGAGCGAGTCGCCTACCTGCTAGAGCGGGTGGGCCTCAACCCCAACTGCATGAACCGCTTTCCCCACGAGTTCTCAGGCGGCCAGCGGCAGCGCATCTGCATTGCCAGGGCGCTGGCTCTCAACCCCAAGTTCATCATTTGCGATGAGTCGGTGTCGGCGCTGGATGTGTCGGTGCAGGCCCAGGTGCTCAACCTGCTGAAGGAACTTCAGGCCGAGTTTAACCTCACCTACATCTTCATCTCCCACGATTTGGCGGTCGTGAAGTTTATGAGCGATCGCATCATGGTGATGAACCAGGGCCAGGTGGAAGAAATTGGCCCTGCCGAAGAGGTGTACCTGAATCCCCAACGACCCTACACCCAGCAACTAATCAGCGCTATTCCGGTGGGCAGCCTGGAGCGCATTCAGGAGTTGCAGAGCAACCGAGCGTTGGCGAGTTAGAAGGGGATGTTTTTTCCGATAACTTCGCAGTCTCCTAATGCTACCTCAGCTACTCCTGAAGCTTCTTTCCACAACACAGATGTTCAAGGCCGGTTGCGTTTGAACTGTATTGGTACAGTTGAAGATTTAGCGCGCCAAAATACAGCCCCAACGTACCCCCAACCACCGAGAGTTTATTAGTAAGTATCAAAAGGTCATCTGCGGCGGGTGATTGGAAATGTTATGCAGTGGCAGGGGTACCCCGGAAATGTATGCAGGTCTTCATACAGACCATAGGGATGAATCAGCCAGGAAGCCTGTCGCCATGGCAGCGGATAGTCAGAACGCCCACGTCCTAATGCACCTCCCTGAGGTAAAAGAATATGCTGGGCAGCTGAAGGCACAACCATGTTCTGAACTGGAGAAAAATCCCGGTGCATGCGCAAAAGTTATCCTCAATTGCTGAGCCGGAACACTAAAGATTCGTCGAAATCGCCTGTACCGGACAGGTGGGAATGCACTGCTCACAGACAATGCAGCGGGTGCGATTAAAGGTGAGTCGAAAGGTGATTGGATCCAATGTTAGGGCGCGAGTGGGACAGACGCCGGTACAAAGGCCGCAGTGGACACAGAGATCCTCATCGATCACAATTTCGCCGCTGGCTACAGAAACCTCGATATCCTGCGCCTCCAGCCAATCGATGCCGTCATTGAGCTGGTCAATATCGCCAGAAAGCTCCACCACCAGCGTGCCGACCTGATTAGGGGCCACCTGAGCGCGGATGATGTTGGCGGCAATGTTAAAGTCCTTGGCCAGCCGGTAAGTAATCGGCATATGCACGGCGCGCTTGGGGAAGGTGAGCTTAACCCGCTTTTTCATAGTTGGCTCAAGTATTCGGCTAGATTGGATCGGGGAAATCCTGCGACGGCTTGGCCCAAAGACCCTTTACACTGAGAAGCAGAGGGGTGATGCCCCCTCTGTACATCATCCTAAACCAATGCCCTATGACAGAGAATGCCATGCCGCCATCTAACCAAATTCGTAACCTAGTCGTGGCTATGGCGGCAATCGCTCTGACCGTGCTGGTTTTTCTGGGCATTCGCACCCAGTCGGCTAGCCCCTCTTTGGCTGCGTTAGCAGAAACGGCTGTGCCTTACGATGTAGCCCAAACCAACGGCAAGCCTAGCCTGCTGGAGTTCTATGCCGACTGGTGCACCACCTGTCAGGCGATGGCGGGCGAAATGGCGGAGTTACGGGAGATTTATGGCGATCAGGTCAATTTCGTCATGCTGAATGTAGACAACAACAAATGGCTGCCCGAAATGGTGGAGTACCGGGTAGACGGCATCCCCCATTTCGTTTATCTGGATCATGATGGAACTCCTATAGCCACGGCCATTGGCGAACAGCCCCGCCCCATCCTGGCAGATAATCTGGAAGCCTTAATTGCGGCAACCCCGCTACCTCACCAGCAAACCCTGGGTCGCACTTCGGAGTTAGTCAATGCTCCGCTCAGCCGCTCCACTACTATCACCGACGACCCCCGTGCTCACGGTAGTCAGGTCGTGAACTAATCCCTAGTTGAGGGAAGTGTGGAGTGGTTTACTCCTGCTGGCGAAAACTGAAGTCGTATCCGGCGTACTGGTCGCCTTCGTAGAGCACCACCAGCCAGGTGTTGGGGTCAAACTCCAGGGGGTAGGCTTCTCGCTCGGTTTGTCCACCACTCTCGCCTGTGATGGGTTCTAAAACGCAGTGAGGTTCGCTGAGAACTTCGCGAATAGCGGTTTTAGGCGCTTGAGCTTCAACTTCTAATAGCTTTCTGAGCTTGTCGCGAGACAGAAAGTTTTGAGTTTGCTCGATTTTAATGCAGTTATCTTGAACAGCCTGATCCACCGACAGAGGAGTGAAGTTTGGCGTAATCCACAGAGCCGCCGCCAGCACAGAGCCACCGGCCAGCACCGAACCACCGGCCAGCACCACGTTTCGTGAACCGGGCTGTTTTGAGACAGGCCGCTGAGGTTGAGAATAGCGCGGCGTGGTCGGCCTCAACCCTGTGGGCTCAAACTGGGTGGGACGAGTGGGATAGGCCGTTGAAGACTGCTGTTGCTGATAGTGAGCAGAAACCGATTGGCGGGGATGTTTAACCATAGCCGTATCTCTTAGCAAAAACCGCAATTAGCTCTAACCTCTTGCCGATCTTCTAAAGAGAGCAACCTGAGCTAACGAGGTCAGAACTTTCACAAACTTAGTTTAGTACATAAATACTATATCAGTCATCGGTTGAGAGGCTGAATTTTTGTTACGGTTTGAAAAGATGGTTTGCCTATGCTGCTCTGGGTAAAAAAGCACTCAGCCCCTATGAACAGAACTCTGGTTTGGTTTCGTCGCGATTTGCGGGTGGCTGACCATGCGCCGCTGGCGCGGGCGGCTCGCCGGGGACTGGTGATTCCGGTTTTTGTGTTTGATCGCTCGCTGCTGCACCATCCTGAAACCGGGTCGGCACGGGTGGCATTTTTGCTGAGCGCGCTAGCGGCGTTGGATGCCGACTTGAAGCGGCTGGGTGGGCGGTTGATTTTGAGGTCGGGCGATCCGGTAGCAGTTCTCCCCGACCTGGTACAGGAAGCTAATGCCGAGGGCATCTATGCCTATACCGACTGCGAACGCATCTACGGGCGGGTGCGAGATGCCCGGTTGAATCGTGCCCTGGCCACGCGCCAAATGAAAATTCGCTGGTTTGAGCCGCCTGCTAGCGTTAGCGACCTGATGGCATATCCGGATTATCGGGAGCTTTGGTATCAAGACATGGGTCAGCCTTTGGAGCCAACCCCTCAGCGAGTTGAGGTGCCGCCCGACCTGCCTAGCGATCCCTTCCCCAAGCTTGAACAGCTTGGACACCGGGCTGATGATAAGCCTATTCCCCCGGCCAGCACCGCCGATGCCAAAGCGCTTTTGCAAGACTTTCTAGCCGACAAAGCCGATCGCTACTACTGGCAACTTTCCTACCCCAGCGCTGAAGCCACCACCGGACTCAGCCCGCATATCAAATTTGGGGTTATCTCGGTGCGTGAATGCGTGCAGACCATTCTTCAGGCTCCCGATGGGGGAGATACCCGCCTGCGCCGCAGCCATCAGCAGTTGATTTCACGATTACGCTGGGGCAATGGCTTTACCCAACGGTTTCGCTATCTGCCGCAGTTGGAGTTGCGATCGCTCTACCGCGTCTTTGACGATGACGGCTGGGAGTTCGACCCTGACCTTTACCACGCCTGGCAAACCGGGCAAACCGGTTTCCCCATAGTGGATGCAGCGGCCCGCTGCTTGCAAGCCACAGGGGGCTATATGGCTCTTAATTTTCGGAGTCGCGCTATCTATGCCAGCTTTTTGAGCAATCTCATCGGCATCGACTGGCGCTACGGAGCCTTGCACTTTATGCGCCATTTAATTGATGGCGATTGCCCCATCGACCACTATCAGTGGGCTATGCAGTCTGGTGTTACCCACTGCCTCGACAAAACCTGGACTCGCATCTACAACCCTGGACAGGTGGCGGTAGACCGCTGCGACCCCAATGGAGACTTCATCAAGCGCTGGGTGCCCGAACTGGTCAATCTGCCGCCAGAGAAGCTGGGCAATCCGCCACTGATGACCAACTATCCGGCTCCCATTCTCGACTACAAAGCCGCTCGCCAGCGCCGCATTAAACAGCTTGAGGCCCAGCGAGGCAAATTCCTGAATACCACCAACCTGCTGCCCTATTTGGCGCTTTTACCTGAGGATGTTACCCCCTTTGGGGCCGACCTCTATGGTGGCGAAATGGCCTGGGCTACTCAGGGCGATTCAGAGATGTTTCCCCCGCCGCTGCCCCTCAGCCAGCTTAGCGTTGAGGACTCTAAAATGCTGCGAACCTGGTTTGTTGCCCACGTCAACATCCTGCCCGCCAAGCCCCGGCGACGACCGGCAAAAGCCGATATGCCTGACCCTAACATTCAGCAACTCAGCCTTCTTGGTGATGCCCAGTAATCTACGTTCGGGTGTCAACCTAAGCCAACGTCTGGGCATCGGGAATTCAGAAGACAGGAGCTAGAAGACTGCGCGCTCCCATCTCCTGATCTCTTGCTTCCCATCTCCCAGGCCACTTCGCTTGGAACAATACCCCTGCGCTCTATTCCCCATTCCTCCTGATTTTCCCAATAGAACTCGATTTTTAGCGATTCAAAACAGCAGATCGTTTATATCATCAGGAAGGCAAAGGCGAACCCTGACGGTTTTATCGCCTGGGCTTCCTGATGATTGTCGTCTAGCTTGTTAATTTTCTGAATCAACCCCTAATCCCCAAATTCGAGACATCTGGGCATGGACATCTTAAATTTGCTCACCCGACTCTTGCTGTGGTTGGCCATTGGCTATTTCCTCTGGTGGGTGATTAAGAAATTCATCCCGGCGGTCTTTCTGACCTGGTTTGGAGGCGCCATTATTTTGGGCCTGGTGGCGGCCTCCTTTGTCGCTCCCAACGACCGTACCATTAGCACCTTCTGGGATTTTATTTCCTTCCCGTTGTTGCCATTGGGCGCGGTCATTACATTTCTAACTGTGGCACTGGCAGCTGGTCTTAAAAAAGTCAATGGCCGGTATGTGGCGGCGGCTCTGGCCATTTTATTCTTCGCCAGTATGCCTCTAATAGCGCGTAGTCTGGCTGTTCAGTCCGAGGGAGCCGTGCAACGAGCTTATGCCACCCAGCGCCGCCTGTGTAGCGACATTTGCCCCAGTGTTGACTCGGTGCCGGTAGATCGCGCTAGAGCAATGGTCATTCTTGGAGAAAATGCCGATGCCTATCGGCTGTCCAGCACCTTGCCTAGCCAGATTGACTCGGATGTGCCCCTTGACCCAGTTCTGGTGTCTCGATTGAATAGTGCTGCCGATGTTTATCAGCGAATTAGTCTGGCTGCTCCTTTTGTGACAGTCTCGGCAGGGGCGCTGGATAGTAACAGCGACGCAGGGCAGCAGCTTAACGAATCCATTCGCCAGCGCTTAGTGAATCGGGGCATACCTGCCGAGGCTATTCGCATCACCAATAACGGTATGGATATTCGCGGGGCGGTAGAAGACCAGGCTGAATTTTTGGCCTCTCAAGGTCTATTCACACCAGCGCAGCGCAGTGCCCGCCGAGCCGAAGGGCTAAACAACCGCGATGCCAACCGGGTAATTTTGGTTGCTCCGGCATTGACCATGCGTCGGGCTGCGCTTGCCTTTGAGAAGGAAGAACTAGAAGTAGTGGCCTGGCCTACTGAACTCTATGGAGCGCCCCGCCCTAACAATGCCGATAGCCTGGCTCGCTTGGCCGACTTAGTGCCCAATGTTGAGGCGTTGCGGTTGAGCACTCGTTACTGGCAGGAACTGCTGTCGTCTCTTTACTACTATCTGCGGGGTTGGCTGCCGCCCTTTAGCGTGCAATGGGAAGAGGTGGTTGAGACCCTGGAGTGAGGTGGATTTTGGATTTTACGATTGGGGTCTCCTTCTCTCTCCTTATGCCCTTCCTCCTCTGTCTTCCTTCTTTCGTCTAGGATGAGAAAGCAGTTAGGGCAACGGCTATGGCACGATCTCAGCTTCAAAAATTAGGCACCTACCTTGGCCCGCACTGGCCTAAGGCTGTCTTGGGGATAGTTGCCCTGTTTATTGTCAATCTGTTAGGCGTGCGGATTCCTTTGCTGATCCGCGATGGTATCGACGAGCTACAGGTGACGTTCAGCTATGGTCGGGTGGTCTACTACGCGCTGATGGTCATATTGCTGGCCTCAATCATGTGGGCGATTCGCATGGTGTCGCGGATTATGCTGTTTGGCGTGGGTCGCCAGGTGGAGTTTGACCTCAAGCAGCGCATTTTTGAACACCTGCTGGGCATGGAGCCAGCTTACTTTAGCCGCAACACCGCTGGCGAACTGATTAGCCGAGCCACCAGCGATGTGGATAACATTCGGCGGCTGTTGGGGTTTGCCATCCTCAGTTTGGCTAACACGGTTTTTGCTTACGCCCTGACGGTGCCAGTCATGTTATCCATTAGTGTACGGTTGACGCTAATTTCTCTGGCTATCTATCCGTTGATGCTGGTGCTGGTGCAGTTGTTTAGCAATCGCCTGCGTCAGGAGCAGCTTGATGTGCAGGAGCGCATTTCTCGCCTCAGCGACCTCATTCAAGAAGATATGAGCGGCATTGCCCTGATCAAAATCTACGCTCAGGAAGAGAATGAGCGACGCGCCTTTAGGCAATTGAACCAAAACCTGCTGACCGCCAACCTAACGCTGGCTAGAACCCGCACCACGCTGTTCCCGTTGCTGGGCGGCTTAGCCAGCATTAGTCTGCTGGTGATTTTGGCAACCGGGGCCAGAGCCATCGCCGAAGGCATGATCACCGTGGGCAGCTTTGTTGCCCTCTTGCTTTACGTGGAGCGGCTGGTTTTTCCAACGGCACTGCTAGGCTTTACCATCACCGCCTACCAGCGCGGCGAAGTCAGCATCGACCGGGTAGAGGCCATTCTCAAGGCTGAGCCGCAAATTCAAGATATCCCGCCGCTGCAACCCCTGCCCCTAGAGCAGGTGCAGGGCAAGCTCGAAGCCCGCGACCTGAGCTACACCTACCCTGGCAGCGCCATCCCGGCCCTCGACCAGGTGAGCTTTACAATTTCGCCGGGAGAGCGGATTGCCATTGTGGGGCCAATTGGCTCTGGCAAATCTACTCTGGCCAATGCCCTGCCCCGCTTGCTTGAGGTAGAACCGGGCCATCTGCGCCTGGATGATTACGATGTCACCCATCTGCCGCTCCACGATTTGCGACAGGCGATCGCCTATGTGCCCCAAGACAGTTTCCTATTCAGCACCAGCATCCAGAACAACATTCGCTACGGCACACCCCTGATGGAATTTCCAGACGTACAGTACGCGGCCAAGCAAGCCCAAATGGATGCTGAAATCCAAAACTTTCCCCAGCAGTACGACACCATCGTTGGAGAACGGGGTATTACCCTATCCGGTGGGCAGCGGCAGCGTACAGCCCTGGCCCGCGCTCTGGTGGTTGATGCGCCCATTCTGGTGCTGGATGACGCTCTCTCCAGCGTCGATAACCGCACGGCCACGGCCATCCTCAACGCTCTCTCTGAAGGCACCCGCCAAAAAACTGTGCTGTTTATCTCCCACCAGATGTCTGCCGCCGCTACGTCTGACCGCATCTTTGTCATGAATCAGGGCCGTATTGTGCAAACTGGCACCCACACTGAGTTGCTACGTCAGGGCGGCCTCTACCGCCACCTGTGGGATCAGCACCAGCTTCAAGCTGACCTTCAGTAAGCAGCGGAAAACCAAGAACGAAAACCAAATCCCACTTCCTCTTTGACTATCGTTCTACTCCCCCACTAACCGATAGGATAGAACCGCACGGCTGCTGACAATTGACAATATTTAGGAGAGTTATGGGTTCCGCTGCGGCTACATCCTATGGGATTATTGGTTGGCGCGAGTGGGTAGCGCTGCCAAAACTGGGGGTTCACGCCATCAAAGCCAAGGTTGATACGGGGGCTCGATCCTCGGCGCTCCATGCCTTTGAGTTAGAACGGTTTGAGCGCGAGGGTATAGCTATGGTGCGATTCCAGGCTCACCCTATGCAGCGGGATGACCGCCACATTGTCACGGCTGAGTCTGTTCTGCTGGAGGAGCGTATGGTACGAAACTCCGGAGGACAGGAGGAGCTGCGCCCGGTTATTGAAACCACCGTGCAGATTGGTTCCCAAATTTGGGCCATTGAACTCACGCTCACCAACCGAGACCAGATGGGATTTCGCATGTTGCTGGGTCGTCAGGCTGTGCGTCGTCGCTACTGGGTTGATCCTGGCCACTCTTACCTGCAACCCTTACCGGAGGAAAATTTGGCCTATGTCTATCCCTAGCTTCTTACCTACCCTAGCTCGCCCCTACCGACCCTAAGGCCCCTATGAAAATTGCGATTTTGTCCAGGGATTCGACGCTCTATTCAACCCGGCGGCTAAAGGAGGCTGGGGAAGTGCGGGGTCACACCATGCAGGTGATTGACCACATGCGCTGCTACATGAACATCACCTCTCACAAACCTCAGGTCATGTATCAGGGCCAGCCCCTAGAGCAGGTAGATGCGGTGATCCCCCGCATTGGCGCGTCGAATACGTTCTATGGCACAGCGGTGGTGCGCCAGTTTGAGATTATGGGCGTGTTTACGGCCAACACCTCGATGGCGATTTCGCGATCAAGGGATAAGTTGAGATCGCTCCAAATCATGGCTCGCCGCGGCATTGGCTTACCCGTCACCGGCTTTGCCCACTCGACAAAAGACATTGATGGCCTGGTGGATATTGTCGGTGGTGCGCCTCTGGTGATTAAGCTGCTGGAGGGCACCCAGGGCATTGGTGTGGTGCTGGCCGAAACCCAACAGGCGGCTAAGTCCGTTATCGAAGCGTTTCGCGGCCTGGATGCCAACATTCTGGTGCAGGAGTTTATTAAAGAAGCCGGGGGGATGGACATCCGCTGCTTTGTCATTGGCGACAAAGTCGTCGCCGCTATGAAGCGTCAGGGGGCACCAGGAGAGTTTCGCTCTAATCTGCACCGAGGCGGCTCGGCCACTAAGGTGCGCCTCACTCCAGAAGAGCGTAGCACCGCCATTCGCGCCGCTAAGGCGATGGGTCTGCGGGTAGCCGGGGTCGATTTGCTGCGCTCTAACCACGGCCCGGTGGTGATGGAAGTGAATTCTTCCCCAGGGTTAGAGGGCATTGAAAAGGCCACCGATATTGATGTGGGCGGCAAAATCATCGATTTTGTGGTGAAGCACGCGGCACCGAATAAGTCAGACAACGATCGCATCAAGTACTAACGATAGTTAGTAAACTGAAGTGCCACTGGCCAGTCTTCTTGCTTCACTAACTGCATGGCCTGCTGGAGATCGTCCTTCGACTTGCCCGATACTCGCACAGCGTCACCCTGAATGGAGGCTGTAACCTTCTTCAGGGTGTCGCGGATGAGCTTGGTGATTTGTTTGCCCATCTCCTGGCTAATGCCTTTTTTGAGAGTCACTTGCTGCCGCACCCGGTTGCCGCTGGCAGCCTCGACTTCGCCATAGTCAAAAATTTTGAGGGAAAGATTGCGCTTGGCGGCCTTTTGGTGAAGCAAGTCCTTTATCGCGTCTAACGTCATGTCGCTGGCGGTTTCAATGGTGAGGGTATTTTCTCCCAGTTCGAGGCTGGTTTTAGTGTCTTTCAAATCGTAGCGGCTGATCACATCCCGGCGGGTTTGATCGAGGGCGTTGACCAGTTCTTGCCGATCAAAATCACTGACGATGTCGAAGGAATAGGTAGAGGCCATAGGTCAGCTCTCTTAAACATGCAATGCAACCAACAGCCTACCCCAATGCTGCTCGACAACTCAAGAAATAGAGCGTAAAAACGCCGATATTGGCAATCGCGAACATCAGCGATCGCAAATTTGGCACATCCAAAATGTAAAACAGTGGATAGAACAATCTCGCTACCAGGTAAGCCAGTGCAGCTCCCAGCGCCACCGTCGATTGTTGCTGGGTAATGTAGGCCATCAACGCCGCCGGGACATAGAGAATCATTGACTCAAAGGCATTTTCATGGGCCCAGGTAGCTCGCTGGGCATAGGGCGGCAGCTTGGGCAGCATGGCACGCGGGGCCGAGCGATCGTAGCCTAGCTGAAAGCGACCATAGCCCACTACTAAAAAGGGCACATAGACCAATATTGCCCCTAGACCAATACTGACCAGTAAAAAACCGGGCATCGACAATAGGGAAGGCATGGCCTAGTCAAAATAAAACAACGTCACAATCTTGCGCTGATCTTCAGCATCCTGGCAAGTCTGGAGCAGAGTAGTGCTGTCGTGGAAGGCAAAGCAGATTAGTTGTTGACAGCGGGAAATAATTTCCTGATTGCAGATTGAGCTGGCTTCGGCCAGAGAAAGGGTGTCGTTGGCAGGGCTTTCTACTAGGTGCATTACCTGCTCTAACTGCTCGCGCGACTCGTGAGGCTGGCGGGCCAGACTTTGCGGCAGAATGACTGTTAGTAAATTAGGATCAGCCTTCATAGCCCCGCGAATGGCCGCCGAGTTTGTGCCGGTTGCCCCAGAGGTAATAATGCGGTTGCCGCTTAAGACCAGGGCATAGGTCATTAACTCAATTAGCTGCTGGTGAGTGATAGGCACATGGCGAGAGCCCAAAATGGCAACTCGCTTAGATCCTGATTGTTGGATGGCGGCCAGTTCTTGGAGGAACGTATCAACTTTGGAGGATTCGAGCGGAGCTTCAATGGACTGACTCAACGGCTACACCGAATAGGAGAATGAGAATAACGCGCTTAATTGTATCAGACCCCTGTTCTACCTGAGCAGGGTTGGGGCGCTGATTCGTAAGTTAGCCAGCCGATACTGGCAGTTTCAAATCAAGCAGGGTGAGCAGGCGATGCAAGTCAAGATGGGCCGCAACCAAATCTTGCAGGCACTGTACCTTAATGGGCTGATGCAAACGCACTTGACCAAACAGTTCGTCAATGCGCTCAACCGTAGAGAGAGTATCTAAGTCTACAGACAAAATCGGTACTTCCAGATCCGTAGCTCGCTCTAAAATGGCTGCCGCTGGAGGAATTTGGCCCGTTAGCACCAGGCACTGAGTAGAAGTTTCCAGAGCAGCAAACTGAATATCAGTGCGGTCTCCGCCAGTCACTACCGCCATATTAATTCCCTTACGGAAGTAGCGCAGAGCAGAGTTGACGTTCATCGCGCCAATGGTTAGTGTTTCGACCATTAAGTCCATCCGGTCGGGGCAGCAGAGCACCTCAGCATGCAAGCGAGCCGCAATTTCACCCACAGTAATGCTGCGCATAATGGGCGATCGTGGAAACAGGGCCAACACCGGAATACCCTGGCTTTCCAGAAATGGCTGAGCCACGGTAGCCGCTAGCCCTGCAGCAGTCTCTGGAACATCGTTAATAATCACCCCCAGTAGATGGGAGCCTAATTGAGCCTTGGCGGCCAGCAAACGATCCACTAGCAGAATGGAGTCGTAGCGGGTTACTAACAGCACAGAGGCATCAATGGCAGCGGCAATACGGGGTAGAGATAAATTGAGCAGTGTGCCCTCGGTTAAATTGCCAGGGCCTTCTAATAGCAGCAGGGCTTCTCCCCGGTTTTCAATAAAGGGCTGCAAACTCGGCTCAATACTGCTGTGCAAGGCCAAACTTCTCTCTACAGCGGCTTCGCTCAGCGAAACGGTAGGCGGGTAATAGCGAGACTGTGGCAATTGTAAAGTAGCCACAATAAAGTCCAGGTCTGGATCTTGGGTGTCGCTATTAAGGGCGTTACCAATCGGTTTACCAAAGGCAATGTCAAAGCCCATGGCCTGAAGTTGGAGCCCTATGCCCAGTACTGCCGCCGACTTGCCACTATAGGGCTCGGTTGATCCAACTAACAAACGCTTTGCTGAACAGGGCACGCCGCAACTCCTCCGAGGGTGATGAATCCACTGGCCTTAGGGGAAAACGGTTCTGAATCCACAACTCATGGACGCTACCCTTAGCCAGTCAGGGGCACGATATCACACCCGTAGAATTATTTTAACGGTTGCCGCATTAAATATTCATCCGCTCTGGCCTGGGCCAGCTCTGCTAAGAGGGTTTAGTCTTCAGCCCGGAGCAGCTTACGGTAGAACGCCTTAGAAAAGTCAGGCGGGCGTTTGCTGCGAAGAGCCACAATCACATCAAATAGAAAGTCGATAAATTCAAAGGTGGCCATCACAATTTCATAGCTGAGGTCAGCATCGCCATCAAACTGCATGCGGCAGCGGGTCAAATCGGCTGGCAGCATTGAAACATTCCAGGTAGCAATAAAGGGAATACTCTCGCCGCCCTCAATGTAGCGTTCGCCCTCTAAATTTCCCTGCTTGTAGAGGGAGATAGCATAGGGCAGAGCCGTGCGTTTGTTTCCCTGGTAGTAGGGCATGTACACGCCAACGTCTTGCTTACCTGCCGGTTGAATTTCCTCAAATGTCAAAGGCATGATGTGACCTTAAACTCATGGCTAAGCTGAATAACCCTGGGGTGACTTTACCCCTTGTTGCAGCATATAGAGTACCCCGACTTGGCAACAGGACGAGCATTGGTAGTGTTCCCTAATCCTGGAATAGTTGAGGACTTAGTAGTACATCTGGAGCTAGCATTCCCCAGTTTTAGCGCCAGGCATCATTCTAAATTTTTCATCAAAATCAGGGATGATGGAACTAGGTTAGAAAGGCAGGCTCGATTAGCTAGCCGAGCTCTAGCCAAGCCCTAGACCAGATTCTATATCGCACTGTGCTCCCTGAATGAGTTAATGGCTGACTTTTCCAGATTTGTGTTTCAACCCTTAGACGAGCTTGAAATTGACGATTTTCCCGGATATTCTGGTCGTCGCCGCAAGGCCGCTCTAACCTTAACTATGCTGTGGAGTAGCACAGTGGCCCTGCATTGTCTCTCTTGGGGAAGTTGGGTGGTTGTGGGGCTGATGGTTATGCTGACTACCCATGCGGTTAGGGTGTTGCTAGCGCGTCCGGTGGAGGCTCCTCAGCCATTGCCTTCTACCCGCAAGCCAGACACAACCCAGGCACTGGCGATGAGTTCGGCCTGCTGGCCCTATGTGTCGCTGCTAGTGGCTGCTAAAAACGAAGAAGCCGTGATTCATCGATTAGTCGCGGGGCTGTGTAATCTGGACTATCCGCCCAATCGGTACGAGGTCTGGGTGATTGATGACAACAGTACCGACGGCACCGCCCAGCGCCTTCAAGAATTGAGGCAGCTATATCCCCAACTGCGGGTATTACGGCGAGGGGCAGGAGCTACAGGGGGGAAATCTGGAGCGTTGAACCAGGTGTGGCCCGACAGCCAAGGCGATATTATCGGGGTCTTTGATGCCGATGCCCAGGTTCCAGAGGATATTCTACGCCACATTGTGCCTGTCTTCGAGTCGGAGAGTGTAGGTGCGGTGCAGGTGCAAAAGGCCATTGTCAACCGGGCTAAAAATTTGCTGACCCGCGGCCAACAGGCTGAAATGGCAATGGATAGTTATTTTCAGCAACAGCGCATTTGTCTGGGCGGCATTGGGGAACTGCGCGGCAATGGCCAGTTCGTCAGGCGTAAGGCTCTGGTGCAGTGCGGTGGCTGGAACGAAGAAACCATCACCGACGACCTGGATTTGACCCTGCGCCTGCACTTTAGTGGCTGGTCGATTCAGTTTTTGCTGCATCCAGCGGTAGGCGAAGAAGGGGTAGAACACGCTATGGCGCTATGGCATCAGCGTAATCGCTGGGCCGAAGGAGGCTACCAGCGCTATCTGGACTACTGGCGATTTATTGCCCAGGGTCGGCTAGCGCCTGCTAAAACGTTGGATATGGCCGCTTTCTGGATGATTCAGTACGGACTACCTACGGTGGCCCTGCCAGATTTTGCAATGGCCGTGCTGCGTCACCGTCTACCGATGTTTTTGCCGGTATCGGGCTTGGCTCTGACCCTGTCGATGGTGGGCATGTTTTGTGGGCTTAAGCGCACCCAGCGCCAATCAGTTTGGGTGAATAGTTTACAAACAGTCTGGGGCAATGTCTACATGCTGCACTGGCTGCTGGTAATTGCCACCATGACAATACGGCTCTCAGTGCGGCCTAAGCGGTTGCGCTGGGTCAAGACAACTCACCTTGGGGAAGAGGATGAGCTACAGGCAGACCTATCTTAAGCCACTAAGAGTAGAAGATTTTTAGATTGAAACCTGGAGTTTAATTTAGGCTTCTACTTATTCTTGTGCCGGTAACTGCCCCAGGTGATTTTGGGCTTTTGCGGCCCAATCGGGGCTACCCAGGGTGATATACAGGTTTTTGGCATACTCCAGAACGGTGCGGGCTTCGTCAAACTGGCCTAGCTGAATGAACGCCAATCCAGCACTGTAGTAAGCATCGGCGTAGCTGCCGTTAAGCCGAGTTGCGGTTCTAAACGAATCTAGCGCAGCCTCAACCTGCCCCTGGTTGAAGCGGGCAATCCCCAAGTTGTAGTGGGCTTCAGGGTATTGGGGTTGTACCTGCAAGGCTTGCTGTAACGCGGCTTCTGCCTCAGCATACTTTTGCTGTTGCAGGTAAATAATCCCCTGCTGAAAGCGCGATTCAGGGGCACTGGGGCTGTATTCAGCCGCTTTTTCTAGTGCCGCCAGGGCATCTTCGGTGCGGTCCTGGGCCTGAAGCACCAGCCCCAGATTATAGTAGGCGTTCCCTAAATCGGGCTGAATTTCCAGCGCACGGCGCAGGTAAGCTTCGGCCTGTTCCAGGTTGTTGCCTTCAATTAGCGCCCCGCCCAGGTTGGCGTAGGCCATAGCAAACTGCGGATCAGCCCGAATAGCCTGCCAGAAAGCCGAAGCCGCCTCCTGAAGCTGCCCCTTTTGACGTAGCACTAGGCCCAGGTTATAGTGCGCCGCCGCTAGGTTAGGGTCAAGGGCAACCGCCTGCTGAAACTGAGCCTGAGCCTGGTCTACCTGGCCCTGCTGAATTAACAACAACCCCTGGTTCAGCGCGGCTTCCGCCGCCGGGTTATTGCTGGCAGGCGCTGGAGGCAACGCCTGAGCATACCCAGGCGCCACTAAACTCGGTACCGTACCACTGAGCATTCCCAACAGGCTAGCTAACCCAGCCCCCATCACAATTGGCCTGAATATCTTTGTCATAGCCCTATCTCAACTTTCAACTCCTGACTTAGCCCCCCAAGACGCCCACCACGATATACAGTTGCACCAATTTTTTCAACTCTTTTCGCTATAGTGCTAGCCAGGACTTGCCCTTCCGCTCGATTTGTAAACCAGGCAAAGCCCCAAATTACTACCTGTTTCCTACCTGTTGGTTTTCCTGCTGCATTTCCTTTCTATGAGCCAAAATCAGTGGACTTCTGCCAGCCATGCCCTTGCCTACCTGGCCAGAGCGGATTCTATCCCTCACCGTACCGAAGGAGAAGCTGTGCTGCTCGACCATGTGCCGACTCAGGCCCAACGCATTCTGGATTTGGGGACAGGTAACGGTCGCTTGTTAGGGCTGCTGAAGATTGACCGTCCCAGGGCAGATTACGTGGCGGTGGATTTTTCCCCCACCATGCTGGCGGCAGTCCGGCAGCGCTTTGCCGACGATGCTCAGGTGACGGTAGTGGAGCATGACCTATCGCAACCTTTACCTGACCTGGGCTGTTTTGATGTGATTGTATCCAGCTTTGCCATCCACCATCTCGACCACGATCGCAAACGGGCGCTCTATAGGGAAATCTACACAGTCCTGGAGCCAGGCGGCTGGTTCTGCAATTTAGAGCACGTCGCCTCGCCCACTGAGCACCTGCATCACCAGTTCCTGGCGGCCATTGGCTATACGCCGGAACAGGAGGACATCTCTAACCAATTGCTGGATGTCGAAACCCAGCTTGGCTGGCTGCGCGACCTCGGCTTTGAGGACGTGGATTGTTACTGGAAGTGGCTGGAAATGGCCCTGCTAATCGGCGTTAAACCGCTGGCCTAGAGGAATCTTGAAAAATCCGTGGCGGGCTTGTCCGCTATCCTGGATAATGGGAGGGTTTTGAAAAATTATTCTTCAGTCCTATGCGTACCCACTACTGCGGCACTCTCCGGGCCAGCGACATTGACCGCACCGTTACTCTGTTTGGCTGGGTGGATCGTCGCCGCGATCATGGGGGCGTAATTTTTATTGATTTGCGCGATCGCACCGGCGTTGTTCAAATCGTCAGTGACCCAGAGCGCACGCCCGCCTCCTATCCCCAGGCTGACCCACTACGAAACGAGTACGTCGTTAAAATTCAGGGTCGCGTTAGCCAGCGTCCGGCAGAGTCCCTTAACCCTAAGCTACCGACCGGGGAAGTGGAAATCTACGCCGACTCCATAGAACTACTGAACGCTGTTCGTAAACCTCTGCCTTTTCAGGTTTCTACCGCCGACTCTGAGACCGTGCGCGAAGATCTGCGCCTGCGCTACCGCTATCTGGATCTGCGACGGGAGCGGATGGCCAACAATCTGCGAATTCGCCACGAGGTGGTCAAAGCCATTCGCCGCTTCCTAGAAGACCAAGAGAGCTTTATCGAGGTCGAAACGCCCATCCTTACCCGCTCTACCCCAGAAGGAGCGCGGGATTATCTGGTGCCCTCGCGGGTCAACCCCGGTGAGTTCTACGCCCTGCCCCAGTCGCCCCAGCTTTTTAAGCAACTGCTGATGGTGTCGGGGGTGGATCGCTACTACCAAATCGCCCGCTGCTTCCGCGATGAAGACCTGCGGGCCGATCGCCAGCCTGAGTTCACCCAGCTCGATATGGAAATGAGCTTCATGACCCAGGATGAAGTGCTGGCCCTCAACGAAGCGCTGGTGGCCTATATTTTCAAAACCGTGCAGGGCGTGGAAATTCCTCGTCCTTTCCCTCGCCTTACCTACGCCGAGGCAATGAATCGCTACGGCAGCGACAAGCCCGATACCCGCTACGGTCTGGAAATGGTGGATGTCTCTGACCTGGTGAAGGATTCTGGCTTTAAGGTGTTTTCTGGAGCCGTAGCTGAGGGCGGCATCGTCAAGGTGTTGCCAATTCCCAACGGCAATGAGCAAATTTCCAACGTTCGCATTAAACCTGGTGGCGACGTGTTTAAGATTGCCGCAGAAGCCGGGGCCAAAGGGCTGGCCTACATTCGAGCGCGGGCCGATGGTGCGGTGGATACCATCGGTGCGATTAAAGATAACCTCTCAGCAGACCGCATGCAGGAACTTCTGACCCGCACCGGAGCGCAGGAAGGGCACCTGCTATTGTTTGGGGCCGGGCCAACAGACATTGTCAACGCCACGCTAGATCGAGTGCGGCAGGCCATTGCCAGGGAAATGAACTTGATTCCGGCTGATTGCCTCAATCTGCTGTGGGTAACGGATTTCCCTATGTTTGAGTGGAACGCCGACGAGCAACGTCTGGAAGCGTTGCATCATCCCTTTACGGCTCCCAACCCAGAGGATCTTGACGATCTTAAAACTGCCCGTGCCGTGGCCTACGATCTGGTGCTTAACGGTTACGAAGTTGGTGGGGGCAGCCTGCGAATTTACCAACCCGAAGTGCAGCAGCAGGTGTTTGAGACAATCGGTCTCTCCCCAGAACAGGCCCAGGATAAGTTTGGCTTTTTGCTAGAAGCCTTTGAGTACGGTACCCCTCCCCACGGCGGCATCGCCTACGGGCTGGATCGCCTTGTCATGCTGATGGCAGGGGAAGAGTCGATTCGGGATGCGATCGCCTTCCCCAAAACCCAACAGGCCCGCTGCCTTCTAACTCAGGCTCCTTCTAGTGTGGATGAAACCCAACTCAAGGAACTATCAATTGCCTCCACTTATGAGCCAGAGGACGAGGCGTAGGCCACTCCAGATTGGCTCAACTCTGCCAGCATTCGGAATATGCTCACTCCAAGGAAGCAGCCCCTAATATTGCGCCCTACGCCTAGACCATTGCCAGTAGCTTATCCACGTTTTTGGCGGTTTCAAAAAAGTAGGCGGCATTTTCTTCGGGGGTGCCGGGTAAAATGCCGTGGCCCAGGTTAAGGATGTGGCCGCGATTCCCGGCTTTTTTGATGGTGTCAAGGATGCGATCGCGAATCAGTTCCTTCGAGCCAAACAGCACCGCCGGATCAACATTGCCCTGCACCCCAATACCAGGCCCCAGGCGACGACGGGCTTCGGCCATATCCACCGTCCAATCGACACTGACGATATCCACCCCAGAATCGCCCATCAAGTCAAAGATCCCAGCACTGCCACTAATATAGAGAATCAGAGGGGTATCGGGATGAGTTTGCTTCACCTGCTGCACCACCTGCTGCTGGTAGGGCAGGGCGAAGGTGCGATAGTCCATTGGGCTGAGTTGCCCTGCCCAGGAGTCAAACAGTTGAACCACCTGAGCGCCGCAGTCAATTTGATAGCGCACATAGGTGGCAATGTTGTCAGCCAGCTTGCCCAGCAGAGTGTGAAGCATGGCCGGTTCCTTAAAGGCCATGCCTTTGATATTGGTATAGCTTTTGGAGGTCTTACCTTCCACAGCGTAGGCCGCCAGCGTCCAGGGAGAACCCACAAAACCCAGCACGGCTGCATCATTGCCCACTTCCTGGCGTAGAGTTTGCAGGATGGTGTGAATGTAGGGCAAGGCTGTTTCTGGGTCTAGCTCATGGACAGCATCAATCTGGGCTTGAGTGCGAATGGGCGGGTCAATAATTGGCCCTTTGCTTTCCACAATGTCAAAGGGAATGCCCATTCCCGGCAGCGGGGTAAGAATGTCTGAGAACATAATCACCCCATCAGGCCGAAAGGCACGCCAAGGCTGTAGGGAAATTTCAATCGCCAGGTCAGCATTCTCAGAGCGCTCCCGAAAGGAGGGATATTTGTCGCGCAGATCTCGGTACACCTTCATATAACGCCCGGCCTGGCGCATCATCCACACTGGCGGTCGATCCAGCGCCTCGTGGCGAGCGGCGCGGAGTAAGTAGGGTACCTGGTTAACTGCGGTCATTGAGGCGTCACCAATTTACAAGAACGGTTTTAAGCGTAATGGCTAGCTTATCACTCTGTGATGCTCTAATTCTTATGGGAAAAAGATACTCATTGCGTGCCTAGGGCTTCACGCACTAAAGGATGAACGAGTTCATTTTCAGGGTAATAAGCTTAGCCGGATTGCATACGAGGTCTTCCCAACCTGAGAGTGGCCAATCTTATAATTGTGGTTTGAGACTTCAACCAGAAAGGGGACGCTTCACCGTAAGATTAAAAACTGTGACTGACTTGGCGGAACGCAGATTAACCTCATGGATATCGTAAACTTTTTTGAAAATCTGGCCGGGAAGTGGTTCTCTCAACGCACCACCCACAACCTGGCTAACCAGAGTTCCCAAGCCGGACAGTCTAATCTGCTAATTGAGTTGTTGCCTGCGTCCGATGTCAGTCTCGTTCAGGTGTGCGAACAGCTTGGCCATTCGCCTGAGCAAATTGCCTGTGGCCTCAAAGTTAACCAAGATAGCCGCATGGACGGCGACGCTCAGAACACCCAACGTTCCACTCTGATGGTCATTCTCCACCCAGATGATGAGGGGCGCGGAGTGCTGCTGCAATCTGATTCTTCTACGCCAGCAACTCAGGGAGAGTATTGCCTTATTAACGAAGTTTTGACACTAACCACCCAAACGGCTGACGGTTTGACTGAGGAGCGACTGTGGTTTGTGAACCCCAATCTACGGATGCGCACCAGCGTCCTCAAGGTGGATGGAGCCGAACAACTAGCCTCATTTTGCTCAGAAATTCGTATGGGTTTGGCCCAGCCCACGTCTACCGGATGACCGCTGCAACAATAGTTGTAATGGTAGCCGTGGCCAATAGACCAAAAGCCAGATTGCCCACCCACTGAGAGGCTTGCTGATAAACCGCGAAGCGAATAGTGAGTTCTTTGCTCTCTTCAGTCAACTTTTGGATGGCTCTGCTGTTGTTCTCAATGGCTTTACTATTTTTCTCTACTAGGACTTCAATGCGGTCTAGACGATCAGAACTTGCAGTCATCGGTACGTTCCTGGCTCTGTAGCTATACAGAATTCCCCAGCCACAAGGCCATACAGATATTATGGCCAAAAAAATCCCCCGGTTGTAGCCAGGGGATACGTGTTTGCTGGTGTTGCTCGTTGTCAAACTTTAGGAGGGTAGATGCAATGGCTTAACGCTGGTAGCTACGGCCCAGGAATTGCAGCGATTCGCTTTTGCCAGGAGCAGCAGCAATCTGATAACGCTTCCAGGCAAAGGGGACACCACGAAACATACCTGGTTCAGTGGTGACTACTGCTTCAACAGCAGGAACATAGTTGGCATAGCGAACGCCGCGATAGGTCAGGTTCATGGTCAGGCTCCTAATGGGAAAGGGCAAGTTGGTTTGTCAGCCCCTGAGGTACTGACAGTTCCTATCTTCCTTTACGAGTCGGGATAGGGCGGTGACGATTATCCTCCCTGGCAGGTGATAGATTAGGGCTGTTTTTGTGATGCAGGCAAAGCCATGTTGTGCTTTAAAGCAGTCTCAGGATTGATTAACATCACAGTGAATGCCAATAAGGACGTTGTCGAAGCGGCTGAAGCCTCCTTTAACAAGCTATGTAGAGATTCCGGACGAACTTTATCTGGAGCTGAGGCGATCGTAGGCTGTCACCATTGATCATCACCATTTATGATTGTTCAATCAGCGGTGGCCATTCCACCAAACGGCAGGTATGTGAGGATAGTAGGCACTATGGCAAGGTCCCAGCTTGAACCGTCCCAGGCATCAGATAGGCCAGAGCGGCAGCCCATAAATACCCCGGCAGCCGCAGCAGCGATTACTGTGCGGCCAAAGGCGAACTTGTCTCCCGAACCTCGACCCAAATGGCCACGCTGGTTGGCGATCGCGGCAGCAGCTAGTGGGGCAGGCGGCCTGGCCTGGCTGCTATGGTGGGCATTTCTGCGTACCCCTCCCCGTCCTTATGTGCTGGAACTTTCCCCCTCAGCCAGCCAGTACGCCATTACCGACCGAAAGACACCCTTACTGAACTGGGAAATCAGCCACCCCCGCCAGGTAGACACGCTAACTTTGCGAACCCTTACGGCTGACGGTGCCCTGGTGGGCGAGCCTCGCGAGTACGATTTGTCTGGATCGCTGCCGGTTGAGTTGCTGGCCTATTGTCAACAGACCCGCCAGCGGCTGACCTGCCAGAATGTGCCCACTGACCTGCTTGAACCCGGCCAGTACCGCTTTGAGCTAACGCTGTTGCCTAGAGCTGCGCTCAACCAGGCTCCGGTACAAGCCAGCAGTAGCCTGGTCACCATTACCGACATTCCTACCCCTATTGCGCTGGAACTGGCCCCTCAACAGGTTATTTACTCTGAAGCGGGCACCCAGGTGACTCCCAACACGCCCAATCTGGCCCCGCCAGTAAACCAGGGTGGCATTCAGGTTAGTTGGATTGTCACCCATCCGGATGCCCTGCAAGATTTGCTCCTAGTAGTCAGAGAACCAGGCGGCACCAGCCTTGGGGGTCGTCGGTTTACCTTCCGCGATCCCCAGAACCCTAGCAAGGTAGCCATTCCAGAAGAGCTAAAGTCCTTTTGTCGCTTGGGGGATGATCTAATCTGCGAGGGCGTACCGACGGGCATGACTGAAGTAGGCAAATACCAGTTTGAGCTAACCCCAGTGCCTATCAACATGGGAGATGATAATTTTCCGACGGCCAAGGTTAGTGAAGTAGTAGAAATTCAGCCCCGCCCGGTGCGGATTGCGTCATTTACGATCAACGGTCGTGAGGCAGAACCCAAGTATCTGGTTCCGGTTGATCAGGGGCAACCCATTCCAGCATTCCGCATCGGCTGGCGGGTTGAAGGCGGTTCTACCACCAAAGTCGAACTTTTGCCCTCTCCCGGCACCGTAGGTCTGGAGGGAGTACTGCCTCTGCCCCTGACACCTGCGGGCACAACAACCCTAACCTTACGAGTAACGGATGGCCAAAACCCTCCAATTATTCGCGCAGTCACGATTGAGACCTTTGACCCAACCCCCAACACTCCGGTGATTGTGAATCCAGGTGGCCAAGGCCAAAGCGGACAAAGCACACCCAGACC
>Ga0224723_1000555_pt1 | contig 25314 bp, 20 predicted proteins | sample Balambano_FR2_Me_FD_161647 | JGI IMG/M metagenome (GOLD analysis project Ga0224723, IMG submission 161647) | Freshwater sediment microbial communities from Lake Towuti, South Sulawesi, Indonesia - Balambano_FR2_MetaG | ecosystem: Environmental > Aquatic > Freshwater > Lake > Sediment | place... | reverse complement strand
CGCTTTTTGCAGGGCATGATCGATCATCATCAGATGGCGCTCATGATGGCAAACCATTGTCTTGAACGTGCTACAAGCGAGGAGGTACAGGCGATCTGTACCGCCGTGATCGCCGCGCAAACGCCGGAGATCGAGCAGATGCAGGCGTGGCTGCTGGACTGGTACGACATTGACTCTCCCGACATGCCGATGATGGGCATGGACGGTATGGGGGGTATGGGTGGCGATATGCCCGGCATGATGGGCATCATGGCGGGACTCGATGACGCTGAAGGCATTGATTACGACATTGCCTGGCTGGAAGCGATGATCGACCACCACGACGACGCGATCCATATGGCACAGCGCATTCTTGCCCGCGCGGAGCATCCAGAACTGATAGAACTGGCACAAGCTATCATTCGTGCGCAAAGCGCTGAAAACGAGCAGATGGAAGCGTTGATCATTACGCTAGGTGACTGAACTCTCGAACGATACCGTCTCAAGTTTTCTGGATAGGGTTGGAGTCTTGTCATGGCAGAAGTGGTCACACAACAAATCGATCTCCCCGTCACGGGGATGACGTGCGCGAGCTGTGTGCGCAATGTCGAACGCGCGCTCAAGAAAGCTCCGGGTGTAGAAGCAGTGACCGTTAATCTTGCGACCGAGAAGGCGTCGGTCAGCTATGCGCCTGGCAGCCTGCGCCGCGTCGATCTGGTCAAAGCGGTTGAGGCAGCGGGTTACGGCGTGCTGGATTTATCGCAGGCGGCGCAGCCGGAAGACGCCGAACGCGCCGCGCGCCAGGCAGAGATCGACCGTCAACAGCGGCTGCTGTATATCGGGTTGGTGTTCAGCGTGCCGCTGTTCCTTTTAAGCATGGGGCGCGACCTGTACATGGCGAGCTTTGCCGGGTCGTCGATGGCGAGCCACATCATAAGCGGCAGCATGGAAGGGCCCAATCCGGCGCTCAACTGGCTGCTGTGGGGCGGCTTCCCGTTCCTGTTCGGCTTGCTGGCGACACCTGTGCAGTTCATTGTCGGGCGGCAGTACATGATCGGCGCGTGGAAGGCGTTGAAGAACGGCAGCGCCAACATGGACACGCTGATCGCGCTTGGCAGCGGCGCGGCGTACCTGTACAGCGTGGCGGTGCTGATCGGCATTCTGACGGGAACGACTGCCCAGATTGGCGATCATGTCTACTTCGAGACAGCGGCGGTCATCATCACATTAATTACCCTGGGCAAGCTGCTGGAAGCGCGGGCAAAGGGGCGCGCCAGTGAAGCGATCAAGCGGCTGATGGGGCTGGCTCCGCGCACGGCAACGCTGCTGCGCGACGGGCAGGAAGTGGAAATACCGGTCGCTGAGTTGATGCCGGGTGATACGCTGATCGTCAAGCCCGGTGAACGCATCCCGACCGACGGTACGGTGGTGGATGGGCGCTCGGCGGTGGACGAGTCGATGCTGACGGGCGAAAGCCTGCCCGTCAACAAGACGCCCGGCAGCGCGGTCATCGGCGCGACGATCAACAGGCAGGGGCGGCTGATCATCCAGGCGACGCGCGTCGGCGCAGAAACCGCGCTGGCGCAGATTATCCGGCTGGTCGAACAGGCGCAGGGCAGCAAGGCACCGATTCAACGGCTGGCAGATCAGGTGTCGGCAGTGTTTGTGCCGATTGTGCTGGTGCTTGCCGTGCTGACATTCATCGGCTGGCTGATTGCAGGCGCGGGCGCGGTCGAGGCGATGGTTCATGCAATTGCCGTGCTGGTCATCGCCTGCCCGTGCGCGCTCGGTCTGGCGACGCCGACGGCGATCATGGTCGGTACAGGGCGCGGTGCGGAGATGGGTATCCTCTTCAAGAATAGCGAGGCGCTCGAAAACGCCCACCGTTTGCAGGTGATCGCACTCGACAAGACCGGGACGATCACGCGCGGCGAGCCTGGTGTAACAGCGATTTATGCGTTCAACGGCTGCGATGAGGCGGGGCTGCTGCGGCTGGCGGGCAGCGCCGAACGCGCCAGCGAGCATCCGCTGGCGGCGGCGGTCGTGGCGGCGGCACAGGCGCGCGGCGTGGCGCTGACGCAGCCGGAGTCGTTCGAGGCAGAAACCGGGCGCGGCGTGCGCGCGGTTGTGGATGGTCGGCAGGTATGGGTGGGCAGCCCGAACTGGGTGTTGAACCCTCACCCTAAATCCCTCTCCCTTATGGAGAGGGACTTTAATCCAATTTTCGCTTCATCCGTACCTGTACGGACGCCATTCATGGCGTCCAATGCGCCGCCCACAGAAACGTCTTCCACCGCCACCGAATCAATCAACCGCCTGCAAGCGCAGGGGCAGACGGCGGTCGTGGTGGCGGTGGATGGCGCGGTCGTCGGCGTGATCGGCATTGCGGATACGGTCAAGCCGGAGTCGTGTGAGGCGGTGGCGGCGCTGCACGCTGCCGGGCTGGAAGTCGTCATGATCACGGGCGATAACCAGCGCACAGCGCAGGCAATCGCGCAGGAAGTCGGGATTGAGCGCGTGCTGGCGGAGGTGCTGCCCGATCAAAAGTCAGCGACGGTCAAGCGGCTGCAAGGCGAAGGCAAGCGCACGGCGATGGTCGGCGACGGCATCAACGATGCGCCCGCGCTAGCACAGGCGGATGTGGGTATCGCCATTGGCACGGGGACGGATATTGCGATGGAGGCGAGCGATGTCACGTTGGTCAGCGGCGATCTGCGCGGGGTGGCGCGGGCGGTCACGCTGAGCAAAGCGACGATGCGGACGATCCGCCAGAATCTGTTCTGGGCGTTCATCTACAATATCATTCTCATCCCGGTCGCCATGCTGGGCTTGCTCGTCCCCATGCTCGCTGCTGCGGCGATGGCAATGAGTTCGATGTTCGTGGTAAGCAACTCATTAAGATTAAGAAACGTATCGCATCTGCTGCTGGAGAGCGGATTCAAGTTCGACCAGCAGCAAAGAGAGGGACTCAGACCATCACGACACCACCGTTGACATCCAGCGTAGCTCCCGTGACCCAGCTCATTTCGGGCTGGCACAGGGGCAAGATACCTTGTGCGATCTCCATTGGCAGCGCCAAACGCTTCAGCGGCACGGTAGCAACATAAGCAGCAACCTGATCCGGTGGAATCGCCTCAAACATACGGGTATCGACCGCGCCGGGTGCGACAGCATTAATGAGGATATTCCAGGGGGCATAGTGCCGCGCCAGTGATTTTGTCATCGACAGGACTCCAGCTTTGGTGGCGCTATAGACGGTGGCATTGTGGATGCCGCCGATGCGACCACCGGTGGAGCTTACATTGACGATACGCCCGAAGTGGTGCGGCTTCATCGCTTCGGCGGCGGCGCGACTAAGGAAAAAGACCGATTTCATATTGATACTGGTGATGCGGTCAAACCATTCCTCGGTCATTGCCTCAACCGGGATACGCGGGCAGATGCCGGCGTTGTTCACCAGAATGTCCAGCTTCCCCCAACGAGCGACCACATCGGCTACCAGTTGATCAACCTGCGCGGGCTTGGCGACATCACAGGGCAGGTTAGCGGCTTCCCCGCCTGCCACAGTGATTTCCTCTACAACTGTCTGGGCGAGCGCCTCATCAATATCAGAAACGATAACTTTTGCGCCGTACTGTGCAAGCAATGCAGCTGTTGCTGCGCCAATCCCGCGTGCTGCACCTGTCACGATGGCTACACGATCCGTTAACATGGTCCATCCTTAAAGCGTTCTTGAAACAGGGAAGATGCTCAGGCAATATAAGGCGTCAGGCGCTCGAGTGCGACGGCGCTTTCATAAAGTGTGTCATTGCGATTGACTTCAAACCAGTCTGCGCAGACATATTCAACGGTGAGCGCGCCCTTGTAGCCGACAGCTTTCAGTTGTGTGATGAGTGCTGGAAAGTCGATACTGCCTTCGTCATAAGCCACCTGCAACTTGCCCGGTCGTGCTTGCCGAACATGGACATGACCGGTATGCGGAACAAGGGTGTTCACTCGTTCAATCGGGATGTATTGCAGGCTGAAGTGACTGACATCCAGCGTGACTTTCAAATCTGGCACTGAGTCCACCAGTTGCAACGCGAGTTCAGGCGTATCCGCTACCGCCCCCATGTGCGGCTCAAAGCGGATTTCCACACCATATTCACGTGCAATGTCCACCGCTCGGCGCAGATAATCTATGGATAGCGCCAGGTTCTCCGCCAGCGAGCGTGACGTATGATCCACCCCCGGCAGGATGGTCATGCCGGGGCTGCCAATCAACTGGCAGAAGTGGGCTGCCCCGCGCACATAGCGCATGTTCTCCTCGCGGATGCTGGCATCCGGGTCGTTCAGCGAATGCACGCCGGGCGCTGTTCCAAACTGCGGAAAGAAGTCATTGACTTGCAGATCATATTTCTGAAGCAGGGGATTGAGTATATCCGCCTGCTGCTGCGGATTGGCAGCGACTTCTGCTGGCTCAAAGCTGCATTTGCCACGCTGGTGGAACCCGGCAATATCGACAGAACCGTAGCCAAGCGCGCGGCTAATCATCAACGTCGCTTCCAGCGGCAGCACCTCAAACGAAAAATTGGCAACACCCAGCCGCATAACCGCTCCTTTTCACAAAACAGGCGCACTTTTCATCGATAAAGATCAGACACCAAAACAGGCAGCCCATCCTGCGCGGCGGAGCGAGCGGCTGCTTCCAGCAGTTCGACGGTAAATAAACCATCGACCGCGCCGGGGAAAAGCGGTTCCGCACCATCGAGCAGAATTTCGACAAATTTGGAGACTGGCACTGCCAGCGGATAAGCCGGATGATGACGCGGGATATGCTCCTGACGCCCATCGTGCAGGTGCATGAAGAACTCTCCCGTGAAGCCATCCACCATGAGTCGCCCTTTGCTGCCATGCAGATGAACCTCTACCGAAGAAGGATCGCCGGGGCGCAGGTTACCACTGCTGCCCACAGTCGCCAGCGCCCCAGTGTTCATGCGCACCGCCATCGCATCGATCACATCGACTCTGGCATTCAGGTTGTTCATAAAAGCGGTAACTTTTTCCGCCCGCATTCCAGGAGCCAGATGAAACATCATGGCTGCCAGATGTGTGACCTGGAGGACACCTTGCCCGCCCCCTGCGACAGTCGGTTCACTGTAAGTCTCGCGTGCAGGTCCGGTGACGAGATAGCCACCCGCCGGTTCAAACTTTTCGGGATGCCCAAGCAGCAGGTCATAGGTGACAGAGGACATATTGCAGGCAACATACTCAACTTCCCCGATCAATCCGTCGTCAATGTAACGTTTTGCCTGGGCGACTGGCGCAAGATACGGGAATGTATAGCCCATCAGGATTTTGAGACCGCGTGCCGCCGCGAGGTCAACCAGGGCTTTAGCCTCACGGGCGAAAATGGTCATCGGTTTTTCGATTAAGGCGTGCAGCCCTTCTTCGAGCGCCTCTTTCGCCGCCGGGTAATGCGCATGGTGAGTGGTGGCGATAATCGCCCCTTGCAGATCAGGATGGGCGCGCCTGGCGTCCGTGATACTGCTATGAACCTGGTTCTCCGGGATGTGATATTTGGCGGCGGCAGCGCGGGCAGCCTCTTGACGCTGGTCCACCAGAATGATTTTGCCTACACGCGGATGCTCCAACAATGCAGGAATATGGGCGGTCGTCGCCCACCAACCCGTACCAACCACTGCAATAACGGCTTTTTCACTCATAGAAGGCGTCCTTAATGCACATGAATTGATCCATTTTGTTGATTTCTGTTGAATATTGTCTATACTTGTTGAAGTTATACCGCATTTCGCAAATTTGTCAAAGCACCCCTGCAAAGGTCATCCGCTATGACTTGGCAAAGACCATCGCTTACGATTCAGGCAATTGAGACGGAGGCGCTTCGTGTCCCCTTGAACAAGGTTTACCGAGGTAGCAAATACTCCATGCAAAACCGCTGCACCATCATTACGCGCGTCCTGACGCATCAGGGCGTCATTGGGGAGGTGTACACGGGCGATACGGACGACGAACAACCCGTCATCCGCAAAATCATTCATCAGGAACTCGCCCCGGCATTGAATGGCATGGATGTCTTCAACACGGAAGGGTGCTGGGAAGCGATGAAACCCGCCACCTATGACATCCTGCGCGATCGTGGCGTGGTGATGCAAGCTATCTCCGCAGTCGATACCGCCATCTGGGATGCGGTCGGCAAGGCGCTGGAGATGCCGCTTTACCGCTTGTGGGGTGGCTACAGCGGGCGGCTGCCGATGACCGCCATCGGTGGATATTATGGGCAAACGCTGGATGAACTGGCGCGTGAGATTCAGGATTACATCACCTACGGTGTGATCGGCATGAAGTTCAAGGTTGGCGGAGCCACGCCGGAAGTTGATCTGGAACGATTGCAGGTTGCGATCCAGGTCGGCGGTCCGGGTTTTCGCTTGATGGTGGATGCCAATCAGGGCTATGACCTTCAGCAGACCATTCGCTTTGTGCGCCTGGCACAGAATGCAGGCATTGACCTGGAATGGTTTGAAGAGCCGGTGCGCTGGTACAACGATAAGCGTTGGCTGCGTGATGTGCGGCTGGCAACGGGCTTGCCTGTAACGGCAGGGCAAAGTGAGTACCGGATGGATGGAATTCGTGATTTGATCGAGGGCGGGTCGATAGATTACTGCAATTTCGACTCCTCGTGGGGCGGCGGTCCGACGATCTGGCGACGGGTGGCAGCCATGTGCGCCCTGTATGGAGTCAAGATGGCACATCACGAGGAAGCCCAGGTTTCCGCCCACTTGCTCGGCAGCGTCGCGCATGGCACGTATGTCGAGTGTTTCCACCATGACCGTGATCCGATCTTTTGGGACATTCAGACCGAACCACGCCCGCTGAAAGACGGCTATTACACCCTGTCCGATAAGCCCGGACTGGGAATTGAACTGAGTCGTGATTATATCGCCCGTTACCGTGTGGATTAACCATCATGATCGTCAAAAAACTGGATGTTTACCCACTTGAGTTTTTGGAAGCCGTTGATAACTATTCTACCCGCTACGTGGTACTGGTGCGGGTGGAGGCGGACGATGGCACAGCCGGTTGGGGTGAATGCTTCAGCCTGTTCCGGGAAGCAACCGCCGCGATTGACGCGCTTATCCGCAACGGGCTGGCGGACCTAGTCATTGGCAAGGATGCTTACGACATCGAAACACACTGGCAGGCGCTGCGCGAACGCGCCTGGTGGTATGGCGATGTCGGCGGGATTGCCGCCTTTGCCATCAGCGCTATCGATATGGCGTTATGGGATTTGAAGGGCAAGCTGCTCAAGTTGACTCTTTCGCAGATGCTCGGTGGACAGCAGGTGGCGTCTTTGCCTGTGTGTGCCAGCTCTCACCCCAAAGCTGCTCGCATTGAGGATATGGCGCTGGAGCTTGCCGGGCAAATCCAGGCGGGATACCAGGTGGTCAAGGTCGGATTTGGCAAGAAGGGCGAAGCGAACCTGGGGGTTGACCCGGAACGCGACATCCATTTTGTCAAAACAGTTCGCGAAGCAATTGGACCGCAAGCCGGGTTGATCATTGATGTCGGCGCACGCTGTCGCTGGGACATTCCGCGTGCCGTCTATACTGCCAGGGCGATGAGCGAGTATCACCTGACGTGGCTGGAAGACCCCTTTCACCCGGATAACTTCACTGGTTTTCATCATCTGCGCGCCGCCGTACCCCAAATGAGGGTCGCTTTTGGTGAGCGTTTCTACAATGTCTATGATTACAAGCGGCTGCTGGAAGCCGATGTGTGCGATGTCATTCTGATCGATGCTGGTCGTGCTGAAGGGGTTACTGGCATGTGGAAGGTCATTCAGATGGCAGCACGGCATAACGTGGCGATCAACGCACACAGCTTCAGCAGCGCCGTCAATACCGCCGCCAGCATTCACCTCTCATTGTGCGCGCCGCTGCGCCTGCTCTTTGAACTCAAGCCTATCGAAACCGCCATGCATCACGAACTTGTGCGCAATCCCGTCGCTCATCATGGCGGCTTCGTGTCAGCGCCAGAGGGCTACGGGTTGGGCGTGGACGTGATGGAAGACGCTGTTCATCGCTTCACCATTCGTTTCTAGCGCCCTCCGTTTTCGTTGGGGTAGTAGCGATCGACATTGGCTGGCGAGATGAAGGTGTGGTCGATATAAGCGGCGGGCGGGACAGGCTCGCTATTCAAAATCCTCAGCGCAATGTCGATGATGCGCTCGCCATACCGTTCCGGGTGGAAGGCGGTTGAGCCGACGATGGGCGTGTTTTCTCGTCGCAGTTCGTCCCGCAACCGCCGATCTGCGCCCTGCCCGACGATCAACACTTCGTGCGTCCGGTATGCTTTGCGGGCCGCTTCCAACGCGCCAATGGCAGCGTCGTCATTGAAGCATATGACCGCTATGCGCTGATGACGCGGCAAGGCTTCCAGCGTGCGGCTCATGGCGGCTTCGCTGATGCTGCTCGTGTTACCGCTTTCCAGCGTAATCATGCGCTCCGGCGCAAGCGGACCGATGATCGACTCGACGCCATCCCGCTGTCCCTGTATCCGGCTGGCAGGGAGTTGACCAGCGCGCGGGTGTTCCAGTATCACCAGCGTATCCAGGCTGCCACCCCATTCGTGCTGGATCGCTTTGCCCAGTTCTTCGCCAGCCAGGAAGCCCGTCTTGTAGTTGTCCACGCCAAAGTAAGTTGCGCCGACCATCGGAATATCAACAGCGATTACCGGAATGCCATGCTGCGAAAACTGATGCATGATTTGGCTGCCAACCGTTTCATCAATCTGGAATTCGATCATCAAGTCGATGCCCTGGGCGATGAAGTCATCCGCCAGCGCCAACGCCTGTGCGCCGCTGAGTTGATTATCGGCAATGACCAACTCAAGCTGGGCATGAGCCTGTGCCGCCAATTCCAGACCCCGACGAACATCTCGCCCAAACGGGATTTCTTCGGTCAGGTTGGCAAAACCAATCTTGTAACGACTGTCGCGCAGGTGTTCCGGCGTGTAGGTCGTGGTGGTATGGTCGCTGCACACCGTCACGGTCAGCCCGGCTTCACACACCCGCTGCACGTTTTCCCTGGAAACCTCGCTGTCCGTCAGCAGGTGGTTGATGTCGGCTATTCCGGCGAACGAGGTCAGCGTCACGCGGTCGAACTTGGTGTGATCCACAAGTGCGACGACCCGCTGCGCACTCTGTACCATCAGCGCCTTTAACTCTGCCTGCGCGACATCCGTTTCCATCAAGCCAGCATCGAGCGAAAACCCGGCGCAGGAGACAAACGCCGTTCGCACATGCAGCTTGTCCAGCATCTGCTGACTGAGCAAACCCGTAATGACATTTCCGTCTTTTCGGACGATGCCGCCCAGCAGAATGACTGTATTCTGCCGCTGCTCGGCAAGCCGCCGCGCAACCTCCAGCCCGTTGGTGATAATGGTCAGGTCGCGCCGGGTTGAGAGGTAATTGACCATGTGGAGAACGGTGGTGCTGGCGTCCAGCACGATGGTATCGCCGTCTTCGACCATCGTTGCCGCCCATTGCGCGATTCGCACTTTGGCATCGGCGTTAGTAAGCACCCGTTCTTCAAGAAGCTGCGTGCCGATCGCCCGTTGCACGCGAGCGACCGCACCGCCGCGCACCCGTTTGATCTGGTTTTCTTCGTCAAGCACCGCCAGGTCGTTGCGAACTGTACCTTCAGAGACATTGAGCATGTCCGCCAGGTCTGTGACCTTGATGCCTGATTGTTCTTCGAGGATACGAACGATCAACTGTCGGCGTTCATAGGTGGTCAGTGTTTTCAAGCGTGCGCATCCTTTCCACAGATGGTGATTGTGCCGTATTTACGTTATTTGGCAATGTCACCTTTTGCTATTTGACAATCCCTTTTAACCGTGTTACGGTATCAGCGAATTTCAACAATTTTCGACAATTTTCGACAAAGATACACACAGATAAGGAGAATAGCTACTGACTAAACGCACCCGCGCAGCAACGATATGAAGTCTGAACAAATTACACAACTAGGGAGATAGATGTCATGTATTTGTCACGCAGATTAGTCCTCCTCTTCGCCGTGCTCTTGATGGTGCTTGTTCCACTCGTTCCGATGACCTTGCAGGCACAGAGCGATTGCGCCACAGCACAAGACAGCTACACCATCGGCTTTGCTAACCTGACCGAAGATATTGTATTCACCCAACTGGTGCGTGAAGGCATTCTGGCTGCGGCAGAAGAAGCCGGAAACGTGGAAGTTATCCTGGCAGATAACCGCCTTGATGGTGCAACAGCGCTCGCTAACGCCGATAACTTCATCGCTCAGGGCGTGGACGGCGTGATCGAATTCCAGACGGATGAAGCGTTTGGCAACGTCATCATGAGCCGCTTCCGACGCGAAAACATCCCCGTCATCGCGATTGACATTCCGATGCCCGGCGCGACCTTCTTCGGCGCAGACAACTACAACGCGGGACGGCTGGCGGGTGAAGCGCTGGCTGAATGGGTCAATGAAAACTGGGACGGCGAAGTGGATGCCATCCTGGTGCTGGAGCTGCCACAGTCAGGACCGATTCCCGCAGCCCGTATGCAGGGTATGGAAGAAGGCTTGCAAGAGAACATTTCCAGCCCGGTTCCTGAAGAAATGATCTTCCGTCTGGATAGCAAGAATACGCAGGAAGAATCTTTCCAGGTCGTCAGCGATACCCTGCCGACGATCCCGGATGCGGACAAGATTGTTGCTGTCACCATTAACGATGGTACTGCTCTGGGCGTGATTGCGGCTGCCGAAGCTGCGGGACGCGCTGATCAGATTATGGTGGTCGGTCAAGGCGCAGACCCCTCCGGGCAGGAAGCGATGCTTGCCGAGAACAGCCGTTACCTGGGTGCGACGGGATACTTCCCCGAACTGTATGGCTTCCAAATCATCCCCGCGATGATTGACCTGCTGGAGTGCCGTCCGGTGCCGCCCGCCATCTACGTGAACCATGTGTTCATCACCAAAGACAACCTGTGCGAATTCTACGCGGATAGTTGGCCCGATTCTTGCCCGTAGCCAACCCCCGGATCGTAAATAGAGTGACTTCGGCTGCCCTGACCGTTACGGCGGGGCAGCCGCTTCAGAAAAATGTCTTGCAAATTGATAAGGCTATTTCCATGCAGCAGACTTTACCGGTATCTCCCCCATCCAACAAGGTGGTGCAACTTGGGCGTTGGCTTCGGGGGGAGCGATTGACGACGCTCAATCTGTTCGTCACATTCGTCATCATCTGCATCATTTTTGCGTCGCAGGCACAATACTTTCTGACGCTGGAAAACTTCGTCAACATCGGGCGCACACTGGGTGTGGTAGGCATCGTTTCGATTGGCATGACGCTGGTTTTAATTACAGGTGGCGTGGATATTTCCGTCGGCTCGGTCGCCGCGCTTTCCGGGGTAATCACCAGCATCTTGTGGCTGCAATCCGGCGTGCCGCTGGGTTTTGCGACGTTGATCGGTCTGGCTGCTTGCACGCTGGTTGGCTTTATCAACGGCTACCTGATCGCCTTTGTGCGCATCAATCCGCTCATCACAACATTAGCGTCCTTTTCGATTGTGCGCGGGTTGGCATTCGTCCTCAGTAACGGACAGACGAACCAATTGAACGATGATACGTTCAAGCTGCTCGGTCGCGGCGAAATCGTGGGCATCCCGATCTCATTGTTACTGATGATCGCCCTGTATGTTGCCTTTTTTGCCCTGATGCACTTCACGCAGTTCGGGCGTAACTTGTATGCGATTGGTGGCAGCCCGGACGCCAGCCGCTTAGCAGGTATTCCAGTGCGCCGTCACTTGCTCATCGTCTACACGCTCTCCGGCTTTCTGGCGGGTCTGGCAGGCATCATCATCGCTTCGCAGCTCGCTTCCAGCGCGCCGCGTGCTGCGACTGGTCTGGAATTCACGGTGATCGCTGCGGTGGTTTTGGGCGGCACCAGCCTGAGCGGGGGTAAAGGGTCGCTCATCGGCACACTCGTCGGTGTTTTCATCCTGCGCGTGCTGGATAACGGACTGGTGCAAACGCGCGTGTCCTCGTTCTATCAGGATGTCATCAGCGGAGCCGTGTTACTGCTGGCGGTTGGGTTTGACCAGATTCGGCTCAAACTGACGTCTTCACTGGGGGGGAAACCGTGAACACGCCCCTGCTGGAAATGCAACATATTCAGAAGAGCTTTTACGGCGTCAAGGTGCTGGATGATGTCTCGATTGATCTGGCAGCCGGAGAGACGCTGGCGCTGCTGGGCGAAAACGGAGCGGGCAAATCGACCCTCATCAAAATCCTCAATGGCGATTATCTGCGCGATGACGGCGAAGTCCTGATCGATGGAAAACCTGTGCATTTCAGCGAACCGCGCGATGCCGAAGCGCATGGCATCCGCATGATTTACCAGGAATTGCACTACGCGCCCGAACTTTCTGTGGCGGAAAATCTGTTATTGGGGCGTTTGCCGCGTCGTCCAGGCGCGTTGGGATGGATTGTCGATTGGAACCTGACGCGCAAGCAGGCACAGGATGCCCTGGCGCTGCTCAACGTGCAGATCGACCCGATGACCAAAATGCGCGACCTGAGCGTGGTCGAGCGTGAGATCATTGAAATCGTCAAGGCACTCAGCCGCCACGCCCGCATCATCGTGATGGATGAACCGACAGCCGCGCTGACCCCGCCCGAAGTTCAGCAGTTGTTCCAGATCATCCGCAATCTGCGCGAGCGTGGCGTAGGCATCATCTATATTTCGCACCGCCTGGATGAAGTATTTCAGATTGCTCAGCGCGTGACCGTGCTGCGCGATGGCAAGCATGTGGGAACGCGCGCTATCGCTGATGTGACCCATAAGGCGTTGGTTCACATGATGGTCGGGCGCGAGATTGAAGAACGCACACAGGTACGGCAAGAGCTGGCTGCCGTCCAGACGGGCGCGCCTGTGCTGGAAGTGCGCAACCTGAGCAAGCGTGGCGCTTTTGAGGACATCAGTTTAAAGGTGGCTGCCGGGGAAATTGTCGGGTTGTTCGGGCTGTTGGGTGCCGGGCATAACAATCTGACGCAGGCGATCTTCGGCATCGAGCGGGCAGAGCGCGGCACGATTTACATCAACGGGAACGCGGTAGAGGTGCGCTCGCCGCGTGACGGCAAACGCGCGGGCATTGGCTTTGTGCCGCTGGATCGCAAGATCAACGGACTGGTACTCGGCATGAGCGTTCGCAAGAATATCACCCTGTCTAACTGGCGGGTGTTGGCTCCGATGGGCGTCTTCTGGCACGGGCAGGAAATGCAGCATACCCGCCACTGGGTCGATCAGTTAGGCATCCGTATGGCGGGCGGGATCGAGACACACACCCGCTATCTGAGCGGCGGCAACCAGCAAAAGGTTGTGCTGTCACGCTGGCTGGAAGCCAACGTTCGGGTGCTGCTTTTGAATGAGCCCACCTGGGGCGTGGACGTAGGCGCACGTTCCGACATTTACGATCAGCTTGAAGCGCTGGCGGCGCAGGGGTTGGCGATTTTGATGGTGTCGTCCGACATTGACGAAGTGCTGACGGTCAGCCACCGCATTCTGACCATTTACAAGGGGCGGCTGACGGGAGAATTCATGCAGGCGCAAGCCACACAGGAGAAGCTGCTACAGGCAGCAGCGGGAGGCGGTGCATGAATACCATGCGCGTAAGTGGCATCAGCGAAATCATGAGTCTGGTGATCATGCTGGTCATCATCATTGTGTTTATGGGGCAAGCATCGCCAGTCTTCATGACGACGCGCAACCTGGAAAACATGCTGCTAGACATCAGCACGGTTGGAATTCTCGCCGTCTTCACCACGCTTTTGATGATCGGCGGCGGTCTTGATCTGTCGATTGGCGCAACGCTTGCCCTGTGCGGTGTCGTGATCGGGGCATTGCAAACGACGCTGGGGATTCTGCCAGCGGCGGGTCTCGCGCTCGTAGTCGGTGCGCTGGTGGGTCTGCTCAATGGTTTTCTGGTGACGTATGTCGGCATTAACCCACTGATCACCACGCTGGGCATGCTTTCTATCGCGCGCGGACTTGCCTTCGTCTTCTCGGATGGCTTGACGATTCCCGTTTTTGACAATGATGGCACACAGCAAGCCGCCTACGATGTCTTCACGCAGTTTGGCGAAGGGCAAGTTCTGGGCATTGCTACGCCCGTGTTTGTCATGCTGCTGCTCTTCGGCATCGGCTTGCTGATCTTGCAGTTTACCGCTTATGGGCGCGCCATGTACGCGATGGGCGGCAATGCTCAGGCGAGCCACCTGGCGGGGCTGGCAGTGCGCCGCTACCGCATGATCGCCTACACATTGTCCGGGTTGAGCGCGGGCTTGACCGCTGTCATGCTCACCTCACGGCTCTATGCGGCGGACCCGCGCGCGGCAATGGGCATTGAACTGACGGTCATCACGTCGGTGGTGCTGGGCGGGATCAGTCTGGCAGGCGGCAAAGGCACATTGATCGGCACTGCGCTGGGCGTGCTGGTTCTCAGCACACTTCTCAATGGCATGAAGCTCCTCAGCACTTCAACCGATGCCCAGAATATTGCGCAGGGAATTGTCTTGCTGCTGGCGGTCGGTCTCGATCAACTGCGCACACGCAACATCAACTGGTCAAAGTGGCTGCGCGGCAGCCGCTTGCTGCCCGGCGCGGCTACGCCCTCCAAGGCATCTGCATCAAGCGGGAGCGACTGAGATGGCACTGACTACAGACCAGCAGTTTGCGATTGATTTCAACCTGCATGAAATCGCTGTCGCGGCGAACCTGCCGATTGGGGATGAAGCGGCAGCCGCGATCTACGGGGTTCCGCTGACGGAACTCACTGCTTATCAAACGCAGGTGGACGCGGATAACCGGGCAGCGGCGCAGGCGCTGGCAGCCTTGCCGGAGATGCACACCTTTCTCAGGCGCTTCACGCCGGGGCAGCGCGTGCTGTTCCTGGGCGACTCCATCACCACCTACCGCTACAGTTATGCGCGTGTGCTGACGCTGCTCCTGGAAGAGCGCGGACTCTATGTCCACAACCGAGCCTATTCGGGCTACACCTCCACTCATGGGCTGGAACTGACTTACACTCAAGGTCTGGCGCTCCAGCCAGATCATGTATTCATCAAGTACGGGGTGAATGACTGCAAGCACTTTGGTTCGGCAAGCGCCAAAATGCTCACCAGTCTGGCGGAGTATGAGGCAAACCTGCGCGCGATCGTCCACGCGCTGCGCTCCCACAGCACCGCCCGGATTGTCCTGCTGACCCCCACTCAGGTGGTGGAACCGATTGTCGCGCTGGACTCCGTAATCCGTACCATGCACATCACCTGGCGCAATGAAGACCTGACCGCGCGCGGTGATGTCATTGCTCAAATTGCCATGTCAACGGACGTTGAATGGGTTGATTTGCGCGGTTGCCTGGGGCAGCCGCAGGATGTGACGCTGTTTTGCCCGGATGGTCTCCATCCCAACGCAGTCGGTGAACAACACATGCTGATGCACATCATTCGCAGCCTTACCAGCGGGGGATCACCTGATGGCACTCAATAAGAAGGCAAGAGTCGGAGTTTTTGGAATTGGTCTGGCAGCATACTGGCCGCAGTTTGACGGTCTGAAGGAACGGCTGGAAGGGTATCAACGGACTGTTGAAGCGCAGTTGACGCGCATGGGTGCGGAGGTCGTTTCGGCGGGACTGGTGGATACTGCGCCGGGCGCACAGGCGGCGGGTGACTTGTTTGCGCGTGAGAACGTCGATATGCTCATCTGCTACGTCGGCACGTATGCCACTTCGTCACAGGTGCTGCCAGCGGTGCAGCGCCGCCGCGCCCCGGTCCTGATCCTCAACCTGCAACCCACCCCTGCCCTGGCTTATCTGGATACCGACACGGCTGAATGGCTCGCCAATTGCTGTGCCTGCTGCGTGCCGGAAATTTCCAATGCGTTTGCGCGCAGCCACATCCAATTCAACGTGGTTTCCGGCTTGCTTCATGAAGCGGATGGACATGCCGGGCAATACTACCAGCGTGCGTGGGCGGAGATTGCCGATTGGGTACAGGCAGCATCCGTCATGCGCGACCTCAGCTACAGCCGCATCGGGTTTCTGGGACATACCTACCCCGGCATGTTGGATATGTATTCAGACTTTACCATGCACCATGCGCAGTTAGGCGTTCATATCGAAGTGCTGGAAATGGACGACCTGCACAAACGGGTCGCCGCTGCGCAGGAGGCTGAAATTCAGGCAAAGATTGCCGAGATTCAAACCACATTCGAGATTGTAGGGCGCGGGCGCGACAAAATCTCGCAGGATGTAACGCCAGAAGCACTGCACTGGTCTGCCAAAGTCGCCGTCGGGCTGGATCGGCTGGTGGCGGATTTTGACCTCAACGGGCTGACCTACTACTATCGCGGGCTGGATGCCAATCCCAACGAAGAACTTGGGGCGAGCCTGATTGTAGGGAATTCGTTGCTGACCGGGCGTGGGATACCCGCTTCCGGTGAGGGCGACCTGAAGACCTGCATCGCCATGCTGATGATGGATCGCTTGAACGCAGGCGGCTCCTACACCGAATTTTACGCGATGGATTTCAATGAAGACTTTGTGCTGATGGGGCATGATGGTCCCGGTCATGTTGTCATTGCCGAAGGCAAGCCCGTCCTGCGTGGCTTGGGCTTGTATCATGGCAAGCGGGGCTATGGGCTTTCGGTGGAGATGAAAGTAAAGACCGGACCGATTACTATCCTCGGCTGCACACAAACGGCTGAAGGACGGCTGAAACTACTGGCTGCCCAAGGCGAGTCGCTGGCGGGTCCGACGATGCAAATCGGGAATACCAATTCACGGCTGAAGTTCAGCCTCGACCCAGCGACTTTCATGGATCGCTGGTGTGAGCATGGACCGACCCATCATGTCGCCTTAGGCGTGGGTCATCAGCTAGGGCGCATCAAAAAGCTGGCGCGGCTGCTCAATCTGGAACTGGTGATTGTGGACTAGGGAGATGCATTATGCAACGGGTAGCGTTCCTCTTACAGGTGAAGCGGGACAAGCTTGAGGAGTACAAGAAACATCACGAAGCCGTGTGGCCTGAGATGATTGATGCACTGCGTCGCACAGGCTGGCATAACTATTCCCTGTTCCTGCGTGATGATGGCTTGCTCTTTGGCTACTTCGAAGCCGCCGAAAGTTTCCAGGCGTCGCTGGACGGTATGGCAAGCGAAGCGATCAACTTGAAGTGGCAGGCATTTATGGGTCCGTATTTTGAGTCGATCAGCGGGCGACCGGACCAAAACATGATTCATCTGGAAGAAGTTTTTCACCTGGATTAAACCATGCCAAGTGATGTTGTGATGCCCAATCTGGGCTTTGATACTCAGAATGGACGCTTGATTGAATGGCTCAAGCAGCCCGGCGAGACCGTGCGCAAAGGCGAAGCGTTGGCAGTGATCGAATCTGACAAAGCGAATGTCGAGCTGGAAGCGGTGGCAGCCGGAGTCTTGCTTGAGCATATCGCCAAGCCGGGCGATGAGGTGGTGGTGGGTGCGGTGCTGGCGCGGATTGACGACATTCGTGACCAGAAAAGCGAATCGGCAGCAAAGCCTGTCTCAATCGCCGCGCCTGGCACATCCCAACCATACCAGCGTCCGCGCAAGACAGCCACCGCGTCTGCTGCTCGTCTGGAAGGGATCATGCCGTTGCTGCCCGCTGCCCGCCAGAAGGCGCTCCAGCACATGCTTGCCATCCGCCTGGCTGAGGAAAAAATTCAGGAGTTATTTCTCCTCAATCTGATACGCGGCACCACCCATCTGGCGATTGGTCAGGAAGCCTGTGCAGTGGGGACAGCGGCGGCGCTGCGCCCCGGCGATCAGGTAACCTGTACGTATCGCGGTCATCATCACGCCATCGCACTGGGAATGAGCCTGCGCGCGATGATCGCGGAGATGATGGGCAAGGCTGCGGGCGCGTGCAAAGGCAAGGGTGGCAGTATGCACATGACGGATGCGACGATTGGGCTGCTCGGTGCTAACGCCATCGTCGGCGCGCAGCTGCCGATTGCGCTGGGCGCAGCGCTCACGGCGCAGATCAAACGTACTGGCACTGTGGCGGTCGCCTTTTTTGGCGAGGGCGCGTCGAACATCGGCGCATTTCACGAAGCGCTGAATATGGCGGCGGTCTGGACTTTACCCGTCCTGTTCATCTGCGAAAACAACCTCTATGGGGAATACAGCGTGTGGAGCAAGACGACCCCCGTGCAGGATATTGCTGAACGCGCGGCGGCTTATGCCATGCCGGGCATCGTTGTGGATGGGCAGGATGCCGAGGCGGTCTACACCGCCGTCAAGTCGGCGGGAGACCGGGCGCGGGCGGGTGAAGGTCCCAGCTTGATCGAATGCAAGACCTACCGCTACCGGGGACATTCGCGCACGGATACTGCGCCCTACCGTCTTGCTGGCGAACTGGATGCCTGGCTGCAACGCGACCCGATTGCCGTTCTGAAAGCAAAGATGATCGAAGATGGGCAGCTGGATGAAGTGGAATTTGCCGAGATGCAGCACGCCGCCGAAGTTGCGGTTGTCGATGCTGTCGAATGGGCACAGGCGCAACCCTACCCCTCCACCGAGTCCCTGTATGAGGATGTGTTTTACGAAGGATAGCGCGTATGGCGGAAATCACTTATCGGGAAGCGGTTTGTAAGGCGCTGGCAGATGAGATGGCGCTTGACCCGGACGTAGTCTTTTTTGGCGAGGATGTCGCTGAAGCGGGCGGCGTCTTCAAAGTTACGCCGGGATTGTACGAGCGCTTCGGACCAGCGCGCGTCCGCGATACGCCCATCAGCGAACAGGCGATCATCGGCATGGCGCTTGGTACTGCGATTACAGGGCTGCGCCCGGTGGCTGAATTGATGTTTGCCGATTTTGTACCCGTTGCGCTAGATCAAATTGCCAACCAGGTCGCCAAATATCGGTATATGTCGGGCGGGCAATTCATAGTACCGCTCACCATTCGCGCAGCGCAGGGAGGCGGCAATGGCTTTGGCACTCAGCACAGCCAGTGTGCCGAATCCTGGTTGATGAGTTTTCCGGGGCTAAAAGTGGTGTCTCCGTCCACGCCCGTCGATATGTACGGGCTGTTGCGCGGGGCTATCCGGGAAAACAACCCGGTCGTCGTGCTGGAACATAAAGGGCTATACAACCTCAAAGGTGACGTACCGGAAGACACTCCCGCGATGGCGCTGGGCGAGGCGCGAGTCGTGCGCTCCGGCGGACATATCACCGTCGTTGCCAGCCAGTTGATGCTGCATCGGTCGCTGGAAGCCGCTGCCCTACTGATGACAGAAGGCATCGAATGTGAGGTGATTGATGTGCGTTCGTTTGCCCCGCTGGATATTAGAACCATCCTGCGCTCAGTGAAGAAAACGCATCGTATGGTGATTGTCGAAGAAGCACCGCATGGGGCGGGCTGGGGTGGTGATATTGCGTCGCTGGCGGTTGACGAGGGCTTGTTCTGGCTGGAATGCCCGGTCAGACGAATCAATATGGGCAACGCGCTCATCGCCTACAGCCCACCGCTGGAAGATGCCGCCCTGCCGAACGTGGAACGGATTTGCCAGTCGATCCGCGATGTGATGGCGTCATGACCGGTTTACTCTTTCTTGCTTTGCAACTTATGCCACGAACCCATACAAATCGCTGAACTTGCTGCGCAGATAGGCGAGATATGGCTGCACACTGATGCCGCCACCTGTGCTGCGTTCCAGCAGTTCCGTCGCGCTGAATGCCCGCCCATGCCGATAGATGTTCTGCGTCAGCCATTCGCACAGCGGTGCATACTCGCCGCGTGCAAGCGCATCATCCAGCCCGGCGACATCGCGGCGGGCGGCGGCGAGGAACTGCGCCGACATGATATTGCCGACCGTGTAGCCGGGAAATGAGCCAAAGCCACCGCCTGACCAGTGAATATCCTGCAAGACGCCTTCACTATCGGTTTTCGGCGTCACGCCCAGACACTCCTGCATCTTGGCATTCCAGATGTCCGGCAGGTCGTCCACATTAAGACTGCCGTCGAGCAGCCCCATTTCGATTTCGACGCGCAGCATGATGTGCAGGTTGTACGTCACTTCGTCTGCCTCGACACGGATCAAACTTGGCTTGACGCGATTGACCGCGCGGTACATCAGTTCCGCGTTCGCCCCTGCCAGTTGTTCGGGGAAGATCGCCCGCATCTCGTCGAAGTGTGCGTTCCAGAACGCGCGGCTGCGCCCGATCTGGTTTTCCCACAGCCGCGATTGCGACTCGTGTGCGCCGTAGCTCGTGCCGCCCACTGGGTACTTGCCGAGGAAGTCGATGCACAGCGCCGTGCGCGTCAATGTCGGGTCAACGCCCTGCTCGTAGAGCGCGTGTCCGGTTTCGTGCAGCGTGCCATAGAACGCCATCGGAAAATAGCGCGCGTCGTAGCGCGTCGTGATACGCACGTCCTGGCGTGTGAACGAAATCTCGAACGGATGCGGCGCGATGTCCAGCCGTCCGCGATTTAGGTCATAACCGAAGCGCTGCGCAATCGATAGACCGAACGCCTTCTGTTTGTCCTGTGGATACTCGTGTTCCCATAAAGTGTGCTGCAAACCGTCATCATGCGCGACGATTTGCTTCAGCAGCGGCAGCAACCCCGCCTTCAGCTCGCCGAACAAGACTTGCAACGATTTGGCGGTCACGCTCGGCTCGTACTCGAACACCAGCGCATCAAACGGATGATCAGTGTAACCTATGGCGTCCGCCTGCCGTTTTGCCAGTTCAAGCTGCTGCTTGAGATAGAGCGCGAAACGCTTGAAGTCATTATCGCGCTTTGCTTCTGCCCACACGCCTTCGGACACAGGTTCGAGCGCTGCCTTCTCCCCGATCAGGTCAAGCGGTAGGCGACGCAGGATGTCGAAATACTGGCGCGTCTGCTGCACCGCGCGCAGACGATAGGAGTCCGTCGCTTCGCCCGCGACCTCACGCTCTGCCCCGTCAAGCAGACGCGCGGTCGTATCGCTGACAAAATGCTCCTGCGCGATCTTCGACAGGCTCGCCAGTTGGTAGCCGCGCGTTTGCGCGCCGCCCGGCGGCATCTGTGTGCGCGCGTCCCACTTGAGGATCGAGATGGCATTCAAAATATCGCTCAGTTCGGCAATGTGCGCCTGAAACGCATCATAGTCGGTCATTTTGTTTTCCTTCCACTTGGTCTATCCAAAAGTGCAAAGTACAGAGTACAAGGTGCATTTTTTCATGCCCCAGAAAAACTTTGCAATCTCTCCACAGCTGCGACTCTGGATCGCCCAGGATACATCCTGCCCCCACGTTGTACTCTGCACTTTGCACTCTGTACTTTGCACTCTGCACTCTACACTTTGCACTTTGCACTCTGTACTCTGCACTTTGCACTTTGCCTTTTGCACTCTGCACTCTGTACTTTGCACTCTGCACTCTGTACTTCCTACCCCGACACCGAACGCATCATGCCGCCATCCACGCGCAGCGACGCGCCCGTGATGTACGACGCCGCCGGGCTGAGCAGGAACGCCCCCGCCGCGCCGAACTCTTCAATCGTGCCGAGCCGCTTGAGCGGAATCTTCGTCAGGCTTTGCGCCCGCACATCTTCGATGCTCAACCCGCTGCGCTGCGCGGCTGCCTGGTCAAGTGCTGCCACACGATCCGTATCGAGACGCCCAGGAATCAGATTGTTGATGCGGATGTTCGGCGCGAGTTCGTCCGCCAACGTTTTGACCAGACCCAGCACGCCGGAGCGCATAACGGTTGACAGTCCAAGTCGCTCAATCGGCTCCTTAATCGACGACGAGGTGATCGTCAGGATGGCGCTGCCTGGCGGCATATGCGGCAACGCGGCACGGATCATACGCACGGTACTCATGAGCGTCAGTTCAAAAGCCGCCTGCCACTGCGCATCCGTCAGGTCTTTGATCAACCCGCCCGGCGGACCGCCCGCGTTAATCAGCAGTGCGTCCACACGTCCCCACTGTGCCACTGTTGCGTTCACCCAACCGTCGATCTGTTCGGCGCTGCTGACATCGCAGGGCATTGCCAGGACCTCGGCGTTTGTCTCAGCCCGCAGCTTCGCGCCCGCCGCCTCGACTTCCGCCTGCGTCCGGCTGCATATTGACACCCGCGCCCCTTCGCGCGCCAACGCCTGCGCCACTCCGAATCCCAATCCTTTACTGGCGGCTGCCACCAGCGCTACTTTGTCCTTCAATCCCAAGTCCATCGCACCTCGCTCCTGTCCCAATTGTATGAATTGGCTCCACAAAAGACACATGAAAGTGCTTATTCAAGAGGCTAGAGAGGAAGAGGTTAGAGAACTATTCTTGGCGTCCTTTGCGTCTTTGCGGTTCAAGAGTATTGGATCAAACCGCAAAGACGCAAAGGACACCAAGAATATTTTGGGAGGGGCGGTCCGGCGGGTTGTCACCGCAAATCATCCCTCCAACCTCTTCTTCTCTAACCTCTTGAATAAGCTTTTTCTTCGCTTTTCTTGCATCAAAACGGATACTTAAATAGCTCGAAATCCAGCTTTACCATCGGGTCGTTAATGTCCACACGCCGCAATACCCAGTCGATTTCATCGTGCGTCACCTGCTGCACAGGCACGAATGGCTGGCGCAGCCCGGCGTGCGCGATTGCGCCGCGTTTGTGCAGCAGCAACTTGCGAATGCTCAGGTTGATCAGAGCCTGGTTCTCGTAGCGGATCAGCGGCAGGTAGTGATCGAAGATGCGTTCCGCTTTGTCTACCATGCCGCCTGTATACGCCTGGTAGACAGCGACGAGAATCTCAGTAAAGGCGAAGCCCGTCATCGTGCCGGACGCGCCCGCGCCCAGTTCTTCGAGCAGGAACATGCCGCCTAGCCCGCCAAAGATAGCGAATTTGTCTGTGCGGGCGCGCACAGCGGCGACCTTTTCCATCAGCGGCGGGTCTTCCAGCTTCAGATAGCGGCAGTTGGGAATGCGCTCGGCAATCGCCGCCAGCACATCGGCGGACATGATGACGCCGTTCACAGGCGGGTAATCCTGCACGACGATTGCTGTATCTACCGCATCCGCCACCTGCTGATACAGATCGATCAAGACCTGATCCGGCGGCTGCGCTGCCATGCGTGGCGGGGCAATCATCACGCCGGCTGCCCCCGCTGTCTGTGCGCCGCGCGTCAAGGCGATGACCGTCTCGATCTGGTCGTGGCTCGCGCCTACGATGACCGGGACACGCCCGTTGACCGTCTCCAGCACCACGTCCATCACATGCTGGCGCTCGTCCACCGTCAGCTTGCTCGCTTCGCCCAACACGCCCAGGATCGTCAGCCCGTAGCAGCCTTTGTCGAGTTGGAACTCGACCAACCGCCGCAAACTCGCCTCATCCACCGCGCCGGACGGGTCGAACGGGGTCGCCAGAATATTGAAGATGCCACTCATGCGCGGATCCATAAATGCCTGTCTCTCTTTACTCACCTACGCCGATCATCTTCTTGCCCGCGATCATCGTCATTTGCACATGGTTGAGCGCGTCCAAATCTGCCAGCGGGTCGCCATTGACGACGATCAGGTCGGCATCTTTGCCCGCTTCGAGCGTGCCGAGCTTGTCCTGTACGCGGTTGATGTGCGCGGCGACGCTGGTGGCGCTGCGCAGCGCGGCATAGTTATCCTTGACGACGCCGATCTGTACCATGAACTTGAGTTCCGGCGCAACAACTTCATGCCCGACCGCCGGGCTGCCTGCGTCTGTACCGAAGCCAATCGGCACGCCCGCCGCCGCCGCCTTGACCAGCCCGGTGTAACGATTGGGATCCGCCACCGCCTTCTTGCGCTCAGCGATCTTCCATTCGGGAATATTGAAGCGCCGCGCCACATCCTCCTGCGCCTGCATCACCAGCGGCGCGAATGTCGTCACAATCGGGATTTTCTTGTCCACAAGCATCTGGATCGTGCTGTCGCTCATCGCGCCGCCGTGTTCGATGCAATCGACACCGAAGTGCGCCGAACGACGGATGCACTCATCAAACGTAGCGTGCGCGGTGATCGGTACGCGCATGTTGTGGCTCTCGTCCACGACTGCCTCGAACTCGGCATCGGTAAATTCGCAGGTGTCGTGGCACGCCATAATCTTGATCAGATCCGCACCGCCGCGCACCTGGTCGCGCACCGCCCGTCGCATCTCGTCCGCGCCGCTCGCCTCGCGGCAACACCAGTAGGTATGCCCACCTGTCTGCACAATCGCCTGACCGCACACCAGCAGCCGGGGACCGGGGAAGATGCCCTGCTCGACCGCTTGCTTGGCGAACAGGTTACTCGTGTTCATGCCCAGGTCACGCAGCAGCGTCACGCCCGCGCGCAGGTTCTTGAGCATGTTGGACGCGCTCTTATAAGCGCTGATTTCGACCGCATCATTCATGGACTGGTTCGCCAGGTCGTGAATGCCATCCCACGCCAGATGCGCGTGCGAGTTCATCATGCCGGGCATGATCGTCATCCCGCCGCAGTCGATCACCTGCGCATCGGTCGAGCCGCGATCGCTCATCGCGCCAACGGCTTTGATTTTGCTCTTCTCGACTTCGACAAAGCCGTGTTCGATCACCTCGTCACCGACGCACGTCAGCACGCGCGCGTTGACGAAGATGCGCTGCGGTGACGGCAGATCGAACATCGGCAGCAAGACTTTTTGAAAGCGCCAGGGTGCTTGCTCAGGCATAATTTACGTTCCTTCCACTCGCAGTTCCCAATTCTGATTTTTAGTGCAAAGTGCAAAGTACAGAGTGCAGAGTGCAGAGTGCAATCAATGTCTGTGTTCGATGTTCTGAGTACACAACTTCTACCGCCAAATGAACACAGAACCCAAAATGCACTTTGCACTTTGCACTCTGCACTAAATCCCCAACATCCGTTTCTCCGGCGGGTTTTCGGCTAAAAAGCGGCTTGGCACATGCGCCGCGCCCGCTGTGACGATCATGGTGTTAATCGTGCGGTAGCCATCGATGCCCGGACGATAGATGCCCGGCTCGTTCGAGAAGACCATGCCCGGCGCGAGGAGTGTGTCATCGCCCGGCGCGAGCCAGGGACTTTCATGCCCCTGCAAGCCCATGCCATGACCGATGCGATGGCGGATGGCATCGCCCAAGCCCGCGTCACGCAGCACCCCCAGTGCCGCCTCGTTGACCGATGCGCAGGTTGCGCCGGCGCGCAGCGCGTCAATCGCGGCTTGGTCACAGTCCGCCGCCGCGCGCAAACAGCGCATGACTTCGGCGGATGGCTCACCCACGATGAACGTCGCGCCGC
>Ga0224723_1000554_pt1 | contig 25321 bp, 26 predicted proteins | sample Balambano_FR2_Me_FD_161647 | JGI IMG/M metagenome (GOLD analysis project Ga0224723, IMG submission 161647) | Freshwater sediment microbial communities from Lake Towuti, South Sulawesi, Indonesia - Balambano_FR2_MetaG | ecosystem: Environmental > Aquatic > Freshwater > Lake > Sediment | place... | reverse complement strand
AGCTTGGTGTCCTTCAAGGCCTCTTGTGTTAAACGGATGTCACCAGGATTGTCCTCAATGAGCAGGATTTCGACGGTTTCCACTTGAGCCATCCTCCCACCCCCTGTATCGTGCTCGTGGAGAAAAAGTTAGGATACAGGGATTGTAAAGTAGAACGTTGTGCCTTTGCCAATTTCCGATTCCGCCCAGATACGACCACCGTGGCGCTCGACTACTTTCTTGCAGATCGACAGCCCGATGCCCGTGCCTGGATACTTTCCTTTCGCGTGCAGCCGTTGAAAAATAATAAAGATGCGGTCGAGATACTGGCTTTCGATGCCGATGCCGTTATCCCTTACACAGAACTGCCAGTAATTTTTGCCTTTCTCCGCGCCGATGTGAATCTGCGGCGGCGCGTCGCGGCGATATTTGATCGCGTTCCCGATCAGATTTTGCAAAAGCTGGCGCAGCAGCCCTTCATCGCCTTTGACCACCGGCAGCGGATCGTGCGTGATCATCGCCTGATTCTCTTCGATCGTGGCGCTGAGGTAATGTAACGACTCGTCCAGCACCTTTTCCAGGTTTACAGCATCAAGCGCCTTCTGTTGTGTCTGCACGCGGGAATAGGTCAGCAGATCGGTGATCAGCGACTTCATACGGGTCGCGCCATCGACCGCATAGCCTATAAATTCGCGCGCGTCGTCGTCCAGCTTATCGGCATAACGGCGTTCGAGCAGCTGAAGGTAGCTGGCGACCATACGCAGCGGTTCCTGGAGATCGTGTGAAGCAACGTAGGCAAACTGTTTGAGTTCCTCGTTGGAACGCATCAGGTCGAGCGAGTAACGCGCCAGCATATCTTCAGCGTGTTTGCGTTCGGAAACGTCCATCATCACGCCGCACGCGCCGCGCGGTTCACCCTTTTCATCCAACAGGATGGAGGTGTGCGCCTCGACATCGATCACGCGCCTATCTCTGGTGATGCATCGGAACTGCATTGACCCTGGCTGGCCGCTCTGGTAAATGCTGGTTGCCTGTTCGATCGCGGAGGGCATATCGTCCGGGTGGACGATCTTCTGCCAGATGTCGGACGATGAATTCATCCACTCCTCGGTCGAGTAACCGAGCATCGTCTCCGCATAACTATTGACAAATTCCACCTTCTGGCCGCCTGGTTTGCCGCGTGCTTCCCAGACAATGCCGGGCACATTGTCCAGCAGGTTCTGAATTCGCACGCGCTGTTGTTCGACCAGCATGAGCAGGCGCAGGCGTTCGGCCTCGGCCCGTTTGCGTTCGGTGATGTCGCGCGTGATGTTGATTGACATCATCGGTCGATTGTGGTTGTCAAAGACAGGCGCAGACTTAATCACGATCCACCGATCGTCCTGTTTGCCGTCCAGCCGTTGCAGCCGTACCGTCATCTCGCTGGCGACTCCTTCGCGCAGCGCGCGGCGGCTAGGCAGATCGTCCAGCGGGATAACATCACCACGCTCATCCAGAAACCGGGCGTGCCGGTAAAAATCTTCGATCGGTCTTTCAACCAGCTCGCGCACCGATTCCAGGCCGAGCATCTTCACGACTGCGGGGTTAGCGTAGATCGGCTGGCCGGTGATGTCCTGCGCGGAGATGCCATCCATCACGCCGTTGAGGATGATCTCGCGCTGTAAGTTTGCCGCGCGCAGAGCGCGTTCTGTGCGCAGGCGTGTTTCCTCAATCCAACTGATGAATACCGAAACGCCAAAGAACACCGTCATCAGCAGCAGCGTCGCTGTGTCGGCCAGGATCGAATTGAGAGGTTCGAGCAGGAAATAATCCAGGAGCAGCACAGAAAAGAGAGAAGCGACGATTCCCGGTCGCCATCCCCCCACGTAGGCAGCCGAGATCACGGCCACGACGAACAAGAATGTCTTCTGCTCATGGACGAGGTGTTGAATAGCGCTGGTGGTCGCCAGCGCCAGCAGCGGCATCCCCAGGGCCACAATATAATGAAAAATGACAAGATCCTGGCGTTTTGATGTTTCGTCGTAATGCATAACAGGCTTGTTGTCCGCAGAGTTATCGTGACCTCTGCCTGAATTGTTCGATTCGGAGCGCAGCTTTCGGGATAACTGAGGCACAGCAGAATAAAGCGTGCCTTTCACCCGGCCAGATAGCGCCAGTATGAATGAATCCCACAATTTCATTATCCATCGCATCGTCACACGACACCGGGTGATCTGGGTAGACAATGCTGTCCACCCAGCCTAGATCGAATGTTCAGCCCTGTGATCCTACTGCACGATCCGCCACCTGTCCTAGTAGGAAAAGCGCCGCCAGGCACAGTTGCGACGTGTGGAGATAACATATTCTGGAGACATCGCCATCGTAGTGAACTGAGGAGGCCGACATGGCAGGGCTTTGGGATCAGATTGCTGGCAAGTGGAAGCAGCTTCGCGGTGAAGTTCGGTCGCAGTGGGGCGAACTCACGGATGACGACATCGAGCAGGTGAAGGGCGAACGCGACAAACTGGTCGGCAAGATTCAGGAACGCTATGGCGTGGCTAAGGAAGAAGCCGACCGTCAGATCGATGACTGGGCGGATCGTCTGAACGTTTAGTCAGACACTTCCGTAACCTGCTGTTTGCTGCCGTATGATCGGCGGCGACACAGAAGGCCGCTGAAAACAGGCGGCCTTTTTGTTATCGCATCACACACGCGCAGGACGCACACACCATATGGAAAATTACACCTTTGATCTGCAACGCATCCTGATCGGCGAGATGCCCATCTTGTTTTTTGTCGAGATCGCGCTGCGAACGACCATCCTGTTCATCTACACGATCGGCATGATGCGTTTGATCGGTCATCGCGGGTTAAGTGAGCTGTCCGTCGCAGAACTTTCCGTAATCATTGCGTTAGGCTCGGCCGTTGGCGATCCGATGTTTTACCCGGAAATCCCGGTTATTCACGGCATGACAGTGGTCACGGTGGTCGTCGTTCTTCAGCGGCTTCTTACGCTGCTGATTGTGTACAACGCCGGTGTCGGTAAATTGATGGAAGGCGAGGCGCATCGGCTGGTCGTCGATGGAATGATCGATGTGGATGGAATGGCCGCCGTGCGGATGAGCTGCCGCGAAATTTTCGCTGAATTGCGTCTGAAAGGGGTGCGCCAGTTGGGAGAGGTGCAGCGCGCCTATCTGGAACAGGATGGCGAAGTCAGTATATTTCGCTTTCCAGAGGATCAGGTTCGCCCCGGTCTCCCCCTGATTCCCGCCGGCCTTGAAGCCGGGCCGACCATCGACCGGCACGAACGACCGGAGCCGGGTCTGTACGCCTGCGGCTACTGCGGCTTTACGCGCGAGAGCAATGGCAGCCTATTGGAGACGTGCCCCCGCTGCGGCGAGGATCAGTGGCGGGCGGCTGCCGGGACAAACGCGGGCTAAACACGCTCAGCCCGCTGAGCCACCTGCTGAAAGAAACCCACGAAAGCGTTCGCGCGGCTTCAACCGGAGTGCGCCTGAAACGCGAACCTTGTTGCCAGGCAATTTTCGCGCTTCGGCTCAGACAGGTCAGGTGGCCTACGGAGGGCTGACAGGTCTTCCCATGCGGGAATGCGCCCTCCGCCTCATGAAGGATGTGCGCCCCAGGGTTACGATCAGCATGTTTCATCAGCCATTCGACCCTATATTCAAGGAGCTTGAGGATGAACCAGCGAATGTACTACAGCCAGGAAGCTGCCGAACGCGCCGCCCAGCAGCGATTGATGATGGCGATCGCAGTGCTGGCGCTGGGCCTGGGCATGGGGACGGTGCTGGCGATGCTGTTCGCGCCGCGCACGGGCGAAGAAACCCGCCGGTCGCTTGCTGAAGGCGCGGCTTCGGCGGTTGATGGTGGCCGCGAGGTGGCGGGCAAGACGATCGAAAACCTCCAGCGCGAATTTGACAAGCTGCGCAAAGAAGTTGAGGAGCGTGTGCGATGATCAAGCTGCTGGTGCTGCCATTCAAAATTATCGGTACGCTGGCGAAACTGGTGCTTCAGGTCATCGCTCTGCTGCGTCGTTCCGTGCGGCTGGCAGCCTGGATCGCCGCAGCCACGTATTTCTACCGCAAAGTCTTCCGCCGTGAAGAGCGGGTGATCGCCCCCACGTCACTGGAGTCCATCCAGACCGATCGCGCTGTCTGAACGTCGTTCAATTCATAGCTTGGGGCGGGCTGAAGGCTTGCCCCTCACCTGTAAGCTGCCTGGCTGATGCAGCGCTTTTCTTGTGTCTCATGTTCAGTACAAATGATGTTCTGTGGCGGCACAGCACGCCGCACCCCTTTAACAACGCGCCTTTCACTTAATATAAACATGAACTTTCTTGTTGTGGCGCTTTATTCATTTTCGGAATCAAGGATTCTGCCTAGAGGAGACGGTTTATGGAATTACAGGGACGTGTCGCGCTGGTCACTGGCGCGGGCGCTGGCATTGGCGAAGCGGCTGCTAAACGCCTGGCAGCGGAAGGCGCGAAGGTCGGCGTGCTGAGCCGCACCAAAGACGAAGTGGAAGGGGTCTCCAACGGCATCAACTGGAACGGCGGGGAGGCGCTGCCTCTGGTCGCGGATATTTCCGATCCGCAGGCCGTCGAGAGTGCCTATCGTCAGGTGATTGAGCGCTGGGGTCGCCTGGACATCGTGTTTGCCAACGCCGGGATCAACGGTGTCTGGACATCGATCGAAGACCTGACGCCGGACGAATGGGATCAGACGCTGGACATCAACCTGAAAGGGACATTCCTTACAGTCAAATATGCAGTGCCGCACCTGAAGACGCGCGGCGGCTCAATTATCGTCACGTCGTCCGTCAACGGGACGCGGATGTTCAGCAACACTGGCGCATCGGCTTATGCCACCTCCAAGGCCGGACAGGTGGCCTTCACCAAAATGGTGGCGCTGGAACTGGCGAAGCATCGCATTCGCGTCAACGTGATCTGCCCCGGCGCGATCGAAACGCAGATCGACGAAAATACCGAACGCCGTGAACTGGAAAAAGTGCAGGAGCCGGTTGAATTTCCCGAAGGCCAGATTCCTCTGACCGACGGCACGCCTGGCAGTGCGATGGATGTGGCCGAACTGGTGCTGTTTCTCGCCAGCGATCGCTCGCGGCACATCTCAGGAACCGAAATGTGGATTGATGGAGCGCAGTCCTTACTGCAAGGTTGAGTGTGAGATGCTGTTTCCTGTCACTGCGCCAGAAGTCTACGACGACAATCAGCTGGCCGAGGACATGATCTACTATCGTCACTGGGGTTCAATCAGTGAGGCGTTCGCCGGGGCGGACAATCTGCTGACGGCCCTGGAGCGCGGCTGGAAGGTCGAAAGTGTGGAAGAAAGTGAGTTTCGCTTTCGCAGCCGCGCCTGCACCACGATCTACGATTTTCGCCTGGCGAGCGCGCAGGCCCGTGTGCTGATGCGGGTTATCTCCAACCCGGTAGCGGCCAAGCTTGCCCGTGAGTATGGTCAGAGATAACCCCGATCAGTCATTGACTGGCGACAGATAGAAGGGGTGGCAAACCGCCTTATCTGGGTTGATCCGGCGACCAGACGGACGCCGTTTGCACATCGCTGTCGCGTGGCGCGTCGCGCAGCAGCACGCCGCCTTCCACCCGGATCGGCGTCACCTCTGCCTTGCGACGTTCCAGAACGAGATGCTTGAGGACGATCGCCACAGTCCCGGCGACTGGGATAGCGATCAGCGCCCCAGTTACTCCATTGAGTGTGAAACCCATCGCCACGAACACGAGGACCAGAATTTCGTCGAAGTCTGTGTTGCGAGACATCACGCGCGGCGAAATGATGTAATTTTCGATCTGCTGCATGATGATCATGACAACCAGCACGGTAACGGCTGATTGTGGCGACGACAGCAGCGCGATCGCGGTGGAACTGACAACGCCGATGAATCCACCGATGATCGGGATCGCGGTGGCGGTCCCATAAAAGAGCGAAAGCGTGGCCGCGCCGGGAACCCGCAGGATGGAGAGTACCGCAAAGCTCAGGAGACCGACTGAGAACGAGATCAGAATGATCCCACGCACATACGCGCCCAGGCGGCGATCAATTTCTTCAAGAATTTCGCGTGCCAAAGGCTGCTGACCCAGCGGCAGCAGGCTGACGAGAAATGTTTCTGCCCGCACACGCGACGTCACCCAGTAGACACCCATCACGATTACCAGCGCGAAATTGCCCAGGAAGCTGCTGATGTCATCGATCAGGGTTGGCGCGGTGATCCGCACCTGGTCAACAAAATCGCGCACAGCCTCGCGGATCTCATCGGGCGGGATGCCAAGATCGACCTCAGAGCCGGTCACGTCCGTCAGAAAACCCTCAGTCCAGTTCTGGGCGATGATCAATCGGTTCGCCAGCCGGTTATCGTTCTGGATATACTCGATAAACTGGTTGACGATCGGCGGCACAACGGCCACAAGTAATGTCACGCCGATGACGGCGATCATGGCGTAGACCAACAGCACCGCCACGGTCTGGGGCAACCCAACACGCCGAAGCTGCATCACAGCCGGGCGGACGGCAGAAGCGATCAGGATCGCAATCCACAGCAGAATCCAGATGTCCAGTGTCACGACCAGCAGGTAAGCCAGCCCGACCGTCCCCAGGACGATCAACGTGTTGCGGAAGACCACGTAGCCGTTTGCGTTGTTCATAAAAGCTCCAGGCGGCATGTTTGGCGCACGAGCAGAAATTGTGATGTTCCCGATGCGCTGAAAATGAAACTCAGTCGTGATCGAACCCAGGATAGAACAGCCAAGTCCCCGTTCTGGCACGGGGACAATAAGGTTCACAGCAGATTAACGGGGCGCGGCGCAGGGTTGTGATGTACGGATTATTATAGCGCACAAATCACGGTTGTCTTGGCGCAGCCTTCGCTTTAGTCACCCGGCCCAGCCAGTCGATCACCGCTGTGTCGGTAAAAGGCTTTGGGATCAGGTCATCAGCGCCATAGAGTTTTGCAAGTTCTTCATCTTCGACCTGATCGACCAGAAACAGCACAGGCGGCATCGTGGTTTTGCCATAACGGATGCGCGCCACTTCCAGAAACGCCTTGCCCTGGGCCTGTGGATCAACGAAGTCACAGATCAGCGCGTCGGGACGATCGGCTTCCGCGTCCAGACGGTAAGCGCCTTCGCGCGCCAAAGGCTCAACCACGCGATAATCGCGGTGCGACAGCACCTCGCGCAGCATGGCTAGCCCACCGGCATCATCGCCGGCGATCAGAATTAGCGGCTGCTTTGGCGCAGTTTTGGAATCCCTCTGGGTTTTACGCGCCCGGATCATATCGGCTCCTTTGCGCAGAGCGGCGGCAACGGCAGTCGAAGCGCGTTTGCGCCCCGACCGCGCCAGTAAAATCAGTTTTTGTCCGGCAGAATTGAGGCGATCAGTTAAGGTTTTCACGTTCGATCGTCGTTACACTGCGTCTGGCGCGTGTGCCAGAGAACAAAATCCAGATCAGCTGCATAATCACCCAGGCCGCCAGCACATAAACGACCAGCGCGAAGAGCGAGGTCACTTCCACCACGCCGCCATTGTTGAGCGTGGGATTTTCTATCAGACCGGCGAAGGGGGACAGAAGCCCGTCTGTCAGTGTATAGATGATGTCTACAAAGCCGCTGGCCGCATTGGCGGCGATCAGCTTCAGGATCACGCGAAACGCGATCAGCAGCGCCACAATCCCCGCTGCCAGCGCGATCAACTGGTTCACCCGGCTGACGATCACCCGCTGCATGGACGGCGCATATTCCACCACCCGCTGACGGCGTTCAAAGCCGTCACCACGCTGAACCCGAACCCGTTCCTGTCGTTCACTTGTCATGAGTTTCTCTCTCGTATGCTGCCTTGTATGTTGAGTGAGTCCGCATGTCAGTTTGCGGATGGAAATGAAATGAGAGGGGATGTCCCCTCCCAAATTCAGTGCCGGTGGTCTAAACGTCGGTCAGGCTGCGGCCAAAAATCAGCGACGCAACAAACAGGACCAGGAAGACCACGAACAGAAGCTGCGCGATGCTCGCGGCGGTTCCCGCCAGCCCGCCGAACCCAAACACGGCGGCCACGATCGCGATCAGCAGGAAGAACAGTGCCCAGCTCAACATTGGATTGTCTCCTTCTGGCTAATTGGACATACTTGCCTTCACTGTCCTTAATTTACGCCCAGGCCCGGTGATTCATATGGGCGTTGTGTCGCTTTGTGGAGTAGCCCAGGTGGGGGATTTATGAGTAGGATGTTAAACGTGTCTGCTTCTGAACCACGCCGATTTCAGAAATCTGTCCCGAAGTGCTTGAAGTCGTCGATTTCCTGACATATAATGGAAGTGTTAACACAGGTTCGCCTGATGAAAACATAACTCTCATCAAGAGCGGGGAAGGGAATTGGCCCGATGAACCCGCAGCAACCCCCGAAGCGTCGGGAAGGTGCTAATCCAACAGGTCAAGACCTGGAAGATGAGCGCACAGACCACCCCACAGCGGGCAAACGCGCTCCTTCCCTCACGAAGGAGTTTTTCATTTTTGGAAACACACACCCTGCTTTCCGGCCCAAATAGGATTCCGCTGCTTGAATATGACCCTGCTGCGGAAGCATTCATCGAACCGGGGCGCATTCTCACACCACGGGCGGACATGCCGGAACGCTGTGTGCTTTGCTTTTTCGCCGATGTGCTGCTTCCCCGTTTCGCGCAGGCCGATGTGATCGTCCGGTTGGGCAGCGAGATCGGCCTGAATCCTGTCTACCGCATGGAACTGGCGGATGGCCCGGTGGCGGTGGTGCATCCGGGCGTCGGCGCGCCGCTGGCCGGGGCGTTCCTGGACGAACTGATCGCCCTCGGCTGCCGCAAATTTATCGCGTGCGGCGGGGCAGGTGTCCTCGATCGGGAGATCGCGCTCGGCCATCTGATCATCCCGGTCAGCGCGGTGCGTGATGAGGGCACGTCCTACCACTACCTGCCGCCGTCGCGGGAGGTCGCGGCCAGCGTCGAGGCGGTGAAAGCGATCGAAGCGGCCTTGCAACGACACGACATCCCTTATACGCTGGGCAAAACCTGGACGACGGATGCGATCTATCGGGAAACGACGGCCAAAATTCTGCGGCGGCGCGAGGAAGGCTGTCTGACAGTGGAGATGGAGGCGGCGGCATTCTTCGCTATCGCGCAGTTCCGGGGGGTGCAGTTCGGGCAGATATTGTACGGCGGCGATGATCTGAGTGGCGAGGTGTGGGATCATCGTGACTGGCAGCGTCAGGAGTCGTCGAGAGACCGATTGTTCCAACTGGCGGTTGAAGCTGTGTCACGTCTGTAGCCAAGTCAGCCATATCAATTGCACAGGCATTAAGGAGATTTCGATATGACATTTCCGGCGATTATCCGACGCAGAAAACAGGTTCCGTTCAGCATCGTGATCGAAAGCAGCAAGCAGGGCGCGATCTCCGGCGATGGGCCAGACGGTGTGATCGAAGGCATTTCTTTTCAGCATGAACTCACCACGCCGACGGACTCAGCATCGGGCATGGCGACTGGCAAGCTGCGGCACGAACCGCTTTCAATCGTCAAGCGGGTTGATCGTGCCACCGTGCCGCTGATGAACGCGCTACTCAGCGGCGAACGTCTGAAACGGGTGACGCTGGAATTTCTGCGCCCGGCGGATTTAACCGCAAAGCCCGGCCCGTATTACCGCATCCAACTCGAAAATGTTCGGCTGATCGGCGTCCGTCAGTTTATCCCCAGCGATCTGGTGGAGGAAGACGACGATCAGGTCAAGGCGGGGGAATACGAAGAGATCACGCTGACCTATCAGCAGATTTCGTGGACATGGGCGGACGGCGGGCTGACAGCGCAGGTCGATGTCTTGACTGGCGTCGATGTGCGATGACAGCCGACGCGGCAGATGACCTGAGAATGCTGCGCGAGGCGGCGCGCGGGCGGGAATGGAACACAGCGCAGGATACGCTCAAGCGTTTGCTGGCGCGCCTTGATCCGCTGATCGCGCTGACCGTAGCGGCGGAACGGTCTCAGGCATTTCTGCCGGTGTTTATGCGCCAATATCCCGACGCGGGCTGGGTGCGGGAGCTGATGCTGACCGTGATCGCTTATGCGTCAGCGCCCAACGATCTGCCGGATCACGCGGTTGGGCAGTTTCCCAGCCCCGGCTGCGGCAACTTCCTGAAGTCGGTACTGGATATGGCGCGCGCAGTGCAGACGAAGTACACCGTTTTTGAACGTTACAGCCACATCACCAATGCTGTCGCCAACGCGATTCTCGCGGAACTCTCGCACCTGTATTATCAGCCGCATGCTGATGCGTATGCGCTGCTGATGGACGCTGAGGCTGATGCAGAGGCGCGATCGCAGGTGCAGTTTCGCTTCTGGCTTGATCCGGCAGTGGCGGCCAAAGACACCGCGCTGTGGCTGGCCGTGGCCGATGATGTGGAGAATAAGCTGTAGGCTCGTTTGATTAAAGGCGCGGCGGAAAACGCGAGATGCGGCAGGGGGCAAACCCCTGCATGAACAACCGGGACTCCACCTGATGTGGTGGGGCCGGTTCATGACGCAAATGGAAGAAGGGTTTGAATGAGCAGACGGCACAACCTGACCTATACCAACCGGCGTTACCTGGATGCAATTGAGGATCATGTCGTGATCTTCGATGGCGCTATGGGGACGAGTATTCAGCTTTATGACCTCAGCGCCGAGGATTACGGCGGCGAACGCTATAACGGCCTGGGTGAAATGCTGGTGCTGACCCGCCCGGATGTGATCGCCGAGATTCACGCCTCGTTTCTGGCTGTAGGCAGCGAAGTGGTGGAGACCTGCACCTTTCGCGGCAACCGTCTGACGCTGGGTGAATTCGGGCTGGCGGATCGCACGCTGGAGATCAACCGCGCGGCGGCCAGGCTGGCGCGCGAGGTGTGCGATCGCTATGAGCGCGAGAGCGGCATCCCGCGTTTCGTGGCTGGCAGCATGGGGCCAAGCGGCAAACTGCCCAGCGGCAATGATCCCGACCTCAGCAACATCACATTTGAAGAACTGGCAGTGGTGTTTTACGAGCAGGCACAGGGTCTCGTCGAAGGCGGCGCCGATATGCTGCTGATCGAAACCAGCCAGGACATTCTGGAAGTGAAGGCGGCCATCGTCGGCATCAACCGCTATTTTGCTGATGCGGGGGTGCGTGTGCCGCTTCAGGCGCAGGTGACGCTCGACACCTCCGGGCGGATGCTGTTCGGAACGGACATCGCCAGTGCCCTGACCACGCTGGAAGCCCTGCCGATCGATGTGATCGGGATGAACTGCTCCACCGGCCCGGAATATATGCGCGCGCCGATCCAGTACCTCGTTGAACACAGCGCCCTGCCGATCAGTGTGCTGCCGAATGCCGGTCTGCCCATCAACGTCGATGGCGAGGCCGTCTACCCGATGGAGCCGGAGCCATTCAGCGACATGGTGAGCGAATTCACGCGCTGGGGCGTGAACATTGTCGGCGGGTGCTGCGGCACACGGCCAGAACATCTCGATCTGCTGTATTGCAAAGTCCACGGCTTTTCTTACAGCGAGCGGCTCAACGCGCAGCCCCGGCCTGATCTGCGCCGTCTGCCAGCACGCGACACCAGGACATTCGCGCGCGCTTCCAGCGGCATGACCGCCTCGCCGATGGTTTTTACGCCCGGCCCGACCATGATCGGCGAGCGCGTGAACAGCACCGGCAGCCGCAAGGTCAAGCGCCTGCTGATGGAAGACGATTACGAAAGCATCGTGCAGATCGCCGTCGAGCAGGTCGACTCTGGCGCGCACATGCTCGATGTGTCTGTGGCGATGACGGAACGCACCGACGAAAAAGAGCAGATGGTGGCGCTGGTCAAAAAGCTGGCGATGTCGGTCGAAGTGCCGCTGGTGATCGATACCACTGAGGCTGATGTCGCAGACGCGGCGCTGTCGGTCTATCCGGGGCGCGCGATTATCAACGGGAATAATCTCGAAAACGGACGTGAGCGCATCGACACTATTCTGCCGATCGCGCGTAAGTATGGCGCGGGCGTGCTGTCGATGACGATCGACGAGGACGGCATGGCGCACACCCGCGAGAAGAAACGGGCGATCGCCGCCCGCATCACGCAGATCGCTGTGGAGGAATATGGGCTGTCGCCGGAAGATCTGATCTTCGACACGCTGACCTTTCCGCTCACCACCGGCCAGGAGGAACTGCGCGCCAGCGCCATCGAGACGATCGAAGGCATCCGGCTGATCAAGCAGCAGGTTCCGGGTGTGATGACCGCGCTCGGCATCAGCAACGTCAGCTTCGGCGTGACCCCAGCGGCGCGAGGCGTGCTGAACAGTGTGTTTTTGTTCCACGCGGTGCAGGCCGGGCTGGATATGGCGATCGTCAACCCGGCGCACATCACGCCCTATGCGGAAATCCCTGCCGATCAGCGCAAACTGGCCGATGATCTGATCTTCAACAGCGATCCCGACGCGCTGCCCAGATTTATCCAGTATTTTGAGCAGAATGAGGTCAAACTGGCCGGGCAGGAAGTCGAAGACCCGACGGCCAGCATGACGGCGGAACAGGCGCTGCACTGGCAGATCGTCCACCGCAAAAAAGAGGGTCTGGAACGGCTGATCGACGACTGCCTGACGCGGCAGGACGCGGTCGGCGTGCTGAACAATGTGCTGCTGCCCGCCATGAAGGAAGTCGGCGATAAATTTGGCGCAGGCGAATTGATCCTGCCGTTCGTGCTGCAATCCGCTGAGGCGATGAAGAAAGCGGTCGGCTACCTGGAACAGTTCATGGATAAAATCGAAGGGGTGACCAAAGGCACGGTGGTACTGGCAACGGTTTACGGCGATGTGCATGACATCGGCAAAAACCTCGTCAAGACCATCCTGACCAACAACGGCTACACCGTCCATGACCTGGGCAAACAGGTCCCGGCCAATACCATCATTGAAAAGGCGATCGAATACAAGGCAGATGCGATCGGCCTGTCGGCGCTGCTGGTGAGCACCTCGAAACAGATGCCGCTGATCGTCAACGAGCTGGCGCGGCGCGGCCTGAAGTACCCGGTGCTGATCGGCGGCGCGGCCATTAATCGCAAATTCGGGCGGCGCATCCTGTTCCTGGACGACACACAGCAGCCCTATGAGCCGGGTGTGTTTTACTGCAACGACGCCTTCGAGGGGCTGACCGTTATGGATCAGCTGACGTCTGTCGAGCGTGACCAGTTCGTTACGCGCATCATCGACGAGGCGCACGAGGAGATGGGCAAACCCGCGCCGAAGAAGCGTGCCAACGTCGGTTCTGGCGCCAAGACGGTGCGGCCCGCGCCGAGCCTGCCCACGCCGCCGTTCTGGGGCGCGAAGATCATCCACTCTATGCCGCTGGAGATCGTGTTTCAGCACATCCACAAGCCGGAATTGTTCCGCCTGTCGTGGGGCGCGACCAATACACGCGGCGAGGAATGGACGAAACTTGAAGCCGACTTCGAGAAACGCCTGGAACAGATGGGGCGTGAGGCCAGCCGCAGTAAATCGCTGCGTCCACAGGCGGTGTATGGTTACTTCCCAGCCAACAGCGATGGGGACGATCTGATCCTCTGGGACTGGCAGCCATTCCAGCGCCCTAACGGCCACGCGCCTGAACGGGTGGAGGTGGCGCGCTTTAAGTTCCCACGTCAGCCAGGCGGTGAGTTCCTGTGCATCAGCGATTACTTCGCGCCGGTGGAAAGCGGCCAGGTCGATGTCTGTGCGCTTCAGGCGGTCACGGTAGGGGAAAGCGCGACCGAACAGTTCGAGCGGCTCCAGGGGCAGAATCAGTACAGCGAGGCGTATTTCTTTCATGGGCTGGCCGTACAGACTGCGGAGGCGACCGCCAATTACGTGACGCGCCATGTCCGTCAGGAGCTTAAGCTGAACGAAGGCCAGGGCAAGCGCTACAGTTGGGGTTACCCAGCCTGCCCCGATCTGGAAGATCATGAGATTGTCTTCCGGCTGATGCCCCAGGTGAGCGAGATCGGGTTGTCGCTGACGGTTTCGTACCAACTCGTCCCGGAGCAGAGTACGGCGGCCATCTTCACGCATCACCCCGACGCCAAATACTACAGCGTCGGCAGCCTGGATCGCAGCGCGCAGATTCTCGGCCAACGCGCAGGAGATTAACGACGTGGCGCTTTCTGGTGCGGCGGCTCGCAGGAGGACACCCCTACCGCGTGGCTGTCTGTTTGGCACATTCGCGGTGATGTTCACCGTGCTGACGTGTACGTCCATGCTCTATGTCGTGACAGACCTCAACTGCGCGCAGGCGGCCGACCGCTGGCTGCCCGATTATCCAGGGGCGGAAGTCGTCAGCCAGACCCACTCATGGCTGCGGCCGTTCGGGATCGGCGAGACGACGCGTATTCTGCGCACGCCCGATACGGTAAGCGAGGTTGACCTCTGGTATCTGCGCAGTGATAGACAACGTACCGCCAACGGTGAACTGCGCGACTCCAATACCGCCTGGCTGCGCTGGGCGGTTGATGAGGTGGAGAGCGGGGGCAGCGTGATCGTGCTGGTGTCCCACTGCGAGCCAGCCCTGGCGCTGTGGTAAAGCGGTTGCAAAAGCCGCTGTGTCGCCTGGTCAAAGGGGATTTACAATCTGCCCGGCGATTAAATCAACCACAAAACTACAGCGAACAAGGTGGGTATGGGTTTCATCGAGCAGATTCACGGCGAAAGGCGAAGCGGGGGATTCCGGGGTTGTTTCCTGGCGACACTGGGGATCACGCTGGGAATTCTGATATGTACCTTCAGCGTTTACGTGGCTGTTGACGTCAGTTGTACCGGTGATGCTGGCCGCTGGCTGCCCGATTACCCAGGGGCAGAAGTAGTCAGCCAGACCTACTCATGGCTGCGGCCGTTTGGGATCGGCGAGACGATTCGCGTCCTCTATTCGCCGGACTCGCGGCGGGATGTGGTGAACTGGTACGCTGACCGCGATCAGGCCCGCGTGGATCGGGGCGATGCGCGTGATGGTGGCCCGGCCTTGATGCGCTGGGCGATTGTGCCGCCGGCGAATGGCGCTTCAGGCTCGACGATCATCCTGACTTCGGTGTGCAGCCCTGAACTGAGGCTGTGGTGATGATCGCGCTGCCGCGAAAAGCCTCCCGATGGCTGCGGCGGTCGGCGGGTTATGCGTGGCGCGCGGTGCGCAGCGATCCGGGTTCAGCCCAGTCGATGGGCTGTTTCACGTCGCTGCTGACACTTTTAATCGGGTTGCTGACGTGCGGAGCCGGCTTTTACATCGTGCTGGACGGCCAGTGCAAATCGTCCGCTGGTCTGTGGCTGGAAGATTACCCCGGCTCCACAGTGGTCGGGGAGTCTCACAGCTTTCTCCGTCCGTTTGGGATCGGGGAAACGACCCGCATCCTGTACGTCACCGATGCGCCGTCGCGCGTGCGGGGCTGGTATCTGGAGCGCGATGGGCTGCGCTTCCGCGCCCGCCACACACGCCCCAGTGCCGCCAATCACCGGCTGGAATGGTCGGTGACTCAGGCCGATGATCGGGTCGGCAGTGTGATTACGTTGTATTCGGTATGTCTCCCGTAGCCGTCTGAGCGGTGAGCGGGTGAGGCAGAAAACGGAGTTTGAAATGGCGAAGACGCCGCTGCTAGAACGGTTAAGGGAGGGCACACCGCTGCTTTCCGACGGCGCGATGGGCACGCTGGTGCATCAGCGCGGGGCAACGATGGACGCCTGCTTCGACGCACTCAACCTCTCCGATCCGGCGCTGATCGAAAGTATCCATCGGGATTACCTGATGGCGGGCGCGCAGATGGTCGAGACCAACACCTTCGGCGCTAACGCCTACAAACTGGCCGAATATGGCCTGGGCGAACAGGTCGCGACGATCAACAGCGCGGCGGTGGCGATCGCCAGACGAGCCATCGCGCAGGCCGGGCGGGAAGACGACACCTACATCGCCGGTTCAGTCGGGCCGATCGGGGCACGTCTGACCCCTTACGGTCGCATTCGGCAGGATGAGATGCGGGCGGCCTTTGCGGAACAGATCGCGGCGCTGGCCCAGGCCGGCGCAGACGCGATCCTGCTGGAGACATTCAGCGATCACGCCGAGATTCTGGAGGCGCTGGCGGCAGCACGGTCGGTAGCCCCTGGGGTTCCGGTGATCTGCCAGATGACCTTCGGCCCGGACGCGCGCACGGTCCTGGGTTTCAGCCCGGCGCGGGTGGCGCACGAACTGTATAAAGCGGGCGCAGATGTGATCGGCGTGAATTGCAGCACCGGCCCGGCCCAGATTGCCCACATCCTCCAGACCATGCACGACGCTGTGCCTGATGCGCTCTTTTCCGCCATGCCCAACGCCGGCTTTCCCGAAGCCATCGGCGGGCGTGTGATGTATCCGGCCAAAGCCGATTATTTCGGCCATTATGCGCAGACGTTCCGCGCGATCGGGGCGAATATCATCGGCGGGTGCTGCGGGACGACGCCAGCCCATATTGCCGCCATGAAAGACGCGCTGAAACATCCCGCGTCGGACTCTCGCACGGGCAGCGGACTGCCGGTGATCGAGATCAACGGCGATGAAACGGATGCGCCGCGCCGCCGCCCGACCCGGCTGATGGAACGGCTGGCGCAGGGTGAATTTACCGTTACGGTCGAAATGGCTCCGCCGCGCAGCAGCACGATCGACAAGGTGGTTCACAGCGCGCGGATGCTGCGTCAGGCAGGCGCAGATGTGCTGAACGTGGCCGATACGCCGGCGGCGCGGATGCGCATGAGCGCCTGGGCGGTCGCCAACGCGGTGCAGAATCAGGTCGGCATCGAGACGATCCTGCACTTTCCCACACGCGGGCGCAATCTGCTGCGGGTGCAGGGCGATCTGCTGGCCGCACACGCGCTTGATCTGCGCAATCTGTTCGTCGTAATGGGCGACCCAACCCGGATCGGCGATTATCCCGAAGCGATGGATCAGTACGACATCGCGCCGAGCAAACTGATCGATCTGATCAAGCATCGGATGAACGAGGGCGTCGATCTCTCCGGCAGTTCGATCGGCGGGCCAACCACGTTTACGGTCGGCTGCGCGCTGAATATGTTCGCCGATGACCTGGATCATGAGATCAAAGTGCTGGGCAACAAGCTGGACGCTGGGGCCGATTTCGCGCTCGGTCAGGCCGTGTTCGAGGCGCACAAGATCGAGACGTTCCACCGCCGTTATGAGGCGATCACCGGCGAGTCATTCCGTCTGCCGGTCCTGATGGGCATCATGCCGCTGTACAGCCTCAAGCAGGCCCAGTTCCTGCATAACGAAGTGCCTGGCATCCGCATCCCGGATGCGATCTTCAGGCGGCTTGAAGACGCAGGCGACGACGCGCCGCAGGAAGGGGTGCGCATCGCCCAGGAACTGCTGCGCGATGCGCGCGGGCTGGTGGCCGGGGCCTACATTATCCCGGCGTTCGGGCGTTATGACCTGGCCGCGGAAGTGATCGATGTGGTGGCTGTGGCACGCTGACAGCCGGTTTAAGGGGCGATCGAGCCGGATCGCCTGTTCTTGGCTACCATTTTTCCCAGCGAGTCACCGCATCGATCGGTCTGCGGCCACCCAGCCGCGCCGGTTGATGATCCGGCGAGGGATAACCGAATGAGATCGCAGCGTAGCAGTTGGCGTCTGCCGGGACACCAAGCAGGGCTTTGGCTGCATCCTGATCATAAAGGGCGGCAATACAGGATCCCACGCCGAAATTCCAGGCCGTGAGCTGGAGATGCGCCGCCGCCTGCCCTAAATCGAAGCTGTTCCAGTGCGTCTGCGCCAGGCCGACCAGCACCACAGCGAATGCTGCCCCTGCCAGATGCCCGGCATAACCACCAAGTTTTGAAAGGGCCGCCAGCGTCTCGCGGTTTTGGATCACCACAAACTGCCAGGGTTGTGTGTTCTTGCTGCTCTGCGCGCGCCGCCCGCCGTCGAGGATCGCGCGCAGCACCTCATCGGCTACCGGCTGATCGCTGAACAGGCGCACCGCGCGCCGGGTGCGGATCGCGTCGTAAACATCCATAAGTCTGCCTCCTGAAGTGCGCAAGCGTGCTGTCACATCAGACGTGTCACGAACGAAGATCGCACCTGTGCCGGTTGCGCCGGATTATACATGCTTCAGCTTATCTGGGTTGACCACAAAGCTGAAACATTGAATCTTGCCCTGCGCGGTCTCCATTGCCAGCAGGCCAAAAGGCTGCCCATCGGGAGATCGCAGCAGCAGCGCCGTTTTGCCGTTGGCCTCGATGATCTCCAGGGTCAGCCGGGCCTCGACGTTGCGCTTCGCCAGGGCCAGGAACAGCCGTGCCACCGTTTCACGCCCGGCCACCGGACGCCTGACTGCCACAGAGCGTCCGCCGCCGTCAGAGGTAAAGACCACATCATCGGCCAGCATCTGAGTCAATCCGTCGAGATCGCCCTCACTTACGGCCTCGATAAAACGGGTGAGGATGCGCCGATGTTGCTCCGGCGTACTCTTGAAGCGCGGGCGATGCGCGACGATATGTTTGCGCGCCCGGCTGAACAACTGGCGGCAGGCCTCCTCGCTCTTGCCGATGACCTGGGCGATTTCGGCGTAATTATGGTCGAACACTTCACGCAACAGGAAAACGGCGCGCTCGGCAGGGGAAAGGCTTTCCAGCAGTATCAGAAAGGCCATCGAAATCGACTCCACATCGCCCATGCTGGCCGCCGGGCCGGGCACATCGGTGCGGATCGGTTCCGGCAGCCACGGCCCGATATACTGCTCTCGCTGGCTGCGCGCCGATTTGAGCTGATCGAGGCACAGCCGTGTGATGATCGTGGTCAGGAATGGGCGGGGAGTAAGGATACTTTCCTCCGGCACAGCCTGATAGCGAAGATAGGTTTCCTGAACCATATCTTCCGCCTCCATCGCGCTGCCAAGCATCCGATAGGCGATGCTGAACAACAGCGGGCGATGCTGCTCGAAGGTGGCGATCTTATCCGGCTCGTTCATAATGCGGCTCTGGGTTTGAACCCTGGATCGATCGACCTTTTCCGAGCCACCAGGATATTGGGAGCCTGCGTTCCGCGCGCAGGGCCATGATGGTGAAGCGGCAAACCAGCTCCTTGATCCATGCCGCGATCCGTCCGCTGATCACCATCCGCCGAGGCGAGTCATCGCGGTGTACAAGCTGAATCAGTCCCGATCGCCGACCCAGGCTGACGCACTGCCCAACATATGCAAAACTAAAGGCACGTAACGGCTGGCCGGACAAGTCAGCGGCAATGTTTTCCGCCGCCTGAATACCCATCGGCATGGCTGTCGCGCAGGCCATCCGAATCGGCACATCGGGATCGGTGGCAAAGGCGGCGCTGTCCCCGGCGGCATAAATTTCGGGGTGCGATACCGATCGCAGATATGGATCAACCACGATCTGCCCGCGCGGGTTGACGCTGATGCCCGCAGACCGCGCCAACGCAGGAACCGAAAACGCTCCTGCCCACAGACAGGCATCAAAGCTCAGGCGCTGACCATTATCCAGTACAACCTCTCCTGCCTCGATCCGCGCCACAGATGTCTGATCGCATATCTCAACCCCCAGTTCGTGGAAGGTCTTCAGCAGATAGCGCTGCCCATTGGCGGAAAACTGCTCACCAAAGCGACCGCTCGTCACCAACTGCACACGCAGTTCCGGATAGCTTTCCGCCAGTTCGCTCGCCGCTTCGATCCCGGTCAGACCACCGCCGATCACGATCAGCCGGCCGCCGCGCGCTGCGATCGCGGGCAGCGCCTCTCGCAGCGCATGGGTGGAACGTTGACCGCTGGCGCTTAACGTGTAGGCATTTTCCCGAATGCCAAGCACAGCCGACGTGTCGATCGTGCTGCCAAGCGCGTAAACCAGCCGGTCAAAATGGAGCCGCCGCATAACGCCCGACTGGCGCAATTCGATCTCGCGCTCAGGCAGATGCAGCGCGGTGATTTCGCCGATGACGAGATCGATCCCGCGCCCGCGCAGGAGACGCGCAATCGAATGCCTGCGCAGCGTTTGACCCGCAGCTTTCTGATGCAGCCGGATACGTTCCACGAAATCTCCCGACGCATTGACCAGGGTCATCTGCGGACGATCCGGCCATTTTGCCACACGGTGAGATAATCTCAGCGCCGCCATGATGCCGCTGTAGCCGCCGCCGACGATAACGATATGAGAAGCCATACTGATCACCTCCAGAAAAGTGAATATCTGTAAGAGGTGACGAGCGACTGGACCGATTTGTGACATCACGGGGCGGGCGGCTGGCTGCAAATCTGCCACAGGCCGTCGATTCGGTACACACTGCGCACCGTGATCCCGCCAAGCAGACCCACGACGGTATCCTCACTCCGCTGGCCCTGGTTGAGCGCGCTGTATGTGCCGCCGATCTCGACCGTGGCCGAGTCCGCACTTTCGGTCACGGAATACGTCACGCCGGATAAATCGTATTCGGACAGACCCAGACTGGTCAGGCTGGCGAGATAACCGGCTAAACTGTCCTGTGTGGTCGGTCGGTCGGCGTCACAGTAGTAGCTGGCGGCCAGCGCCGGATCAAAAGCGATAAATGCTGCGTTCATATAGGCGCGGACGATGCCTTCGGGGGTGTCTGTCACGGTCGCCAGCGTCGGGTTTGTCTGCGCCTGTTCGGCAGCGGCGGTCGCTGAAGGAGGCGGCGTAAGTGATTGAAGCGGCGCGTCATCGCAGATGACCCAGCGATTGCCTTCGACGATCAGGTCAAGCGTCGCCCCATCCGCAAACAGATTGGCCGCTGGCTCCTCCGTCCAGCCTTCGGGCGTCAGAAAGCGGATCGTGCCGCCCATCGTGACCGATGCGCTGGTCTCGGTGACGTTGAAGGAGGTATAGGTGATCCGCGAGAAATCAAACCGCTCAGCGCCGAGCGCCTCGATGAAGGCCAGTCCTTCGAGGCTGCTCTGCGCCTCTTCCAGCGCCCGCGATTGTTCGACGGCGCAGTAATAACCGGCGGCCTGCTGCGCATCACGCGCGCTGACGATCGCATTGACGTAGGCACGCGCCGTGTCTTCAGGGGTGCTGCCCTGGCCGGAGCGATTCAGGATCGTGATCAGCACCAGCAAACCCACACCGATGATCGCGATCCCGCCGACCAGCGTCCACACCCGGCGAGAAATGCCCACCGGGCCGATCCTGTCCAGATCGGCCAGCCACTTTTGCGCGGTGGGGTCATCTGGCATGGACTCCAGGATGGGCCGGGCTTTGGCATATTTGCGCGTCTGCATATAGGTTTTTGCCAGCAGCAGCTTGTCTCGCTCCTTCTCGGAGCGGCGCTTTGACCGGACAGGCGCGATCTCGTCGAGCTTCGCCAGCCAGCGCTGCGCGGTGATATTATCTGGCATCGATTCCAGAATCCGGCGCGCGTCATCATAACGTTTGGCGACGAGCAGTTCCTTGGCCTTCTGAAGGCTCATCGGGCAAACCTCGTGTAGGGATGGGTCGTCATCCTTCTAAGTCTAGCCGAAATTGAGGCGGCGTGCTTGAATTGTCACGTCGCGCAGCCCCGGCAAGCCGCGTGCAGACGCGGTAAACTTAGGCGATATTCTCGGCGCGGCTCACATTCTGAAAGGCAGTGTGGGGATGAACCCGATTGAACGCTCAATCGAAGCCATTTTATGGAACAGTCGTTTTCTGGTGCTGCTGCCGGTCTTTGTCGCGCTGCTGCTGGCGATCGGCGTCTTTGTGGTGACGACGGTGGACGCCGTGATCATCCTGGGCGATAGTGTCCGTTACGTTGATCCGCAAATCAGCGCCGACGATCGAACCGTGCTGCGCCTCGACACGATCTCTAACGTGGTTGCGGTGGTCGATGGTTACCTGCTGGCCGCCATTCTGTTGATCTTCGCCCTGGGCATGTATGAGTTGTTCGTGAACAAGATCGATGCGGCCGAAGGCTCAGAATTTGCTGAGCGCCTGCTGCTGATCCGCAGCCTGGATGACCTCAAAAACCGTCTGGCGAATGTGATCCTGCTGATCCTGATCGTCAAATATTTCCAGGCCGCGCTCAATCTGAAGTATGACACAGCGGCCGATCTGCTCAGTCTAGCGATCGGTGTGATTCTGATCGCCGGGGCGCTGTTTCTGAGTGGGCGCGCCAAGCCCGAGGCCTTGAACGAGAAAGGTGAAAAAAGCAGCGATGGATAACCCGGATTATGGCACGCTTCCCTATCTTTACCTGACCACCACGGGCTGGAAATCTGGCCGCCCGCACGAGATCGAAATCTGGTTTGTCGAACACGAGGGTAATTTCTATCTGGTGGCGGAAAAGGGTGAACGGTCTCACTGGGTGCAGAACATCCAGCGCAACGCGGCGGTGCGCATTCGTGTCGCCGATCGGCATGAGGATGGACGCGGCAGAACGGTTGATCCGGCGGCAGAGCCGGATCTGGCCCGCGCCATCCGCCACAAAATGGACGTGAAATACCAATGGAGCAATGGGTTGATCGTTGAACTGGTGTCTGATCAACACACCGCATCATGAGCGAGAAACGGGTTCGCTTCGTCTTCGGTTTTGCACTACAATGCGCCGGATCGAGGTGAAGAAAGACAGCCATGAGATTCGATATTTACAGTGTGGGCGCGAAGTTGGTGCGTGAGCTGGAAGCGGCAGGCACGGTGCGGCAGGTACTCCATGACGGGTATGACATTATTCACCTGGAGCTGATGGACGGCCACGAGGTCATGATCTACCTGGTCGAGCGGGTGATCCCGCCGTATGAGATCAGGACAATTATCAACGCCAACACCGCAGCCAGCGTATACTCGATGTTTATCGCCTGGCGGGCGATGCTGCTGCCTGACGACGGCCAGGTGATCGAACCGGACGGGTGGATGGACGCCCTGATCGCGGTCGGCGGCGACAAAATCTACGGGTTTGAAACGCTGATGGGGCAGTTGATGATCTATCCGGTGTACTTTGAAGCGCTGCCGTACAACAACCGTGGCGAGCGCCGGGTGCGTTACGGCGCGCCCATCGATGTCGGGAACATCCGCGCACGTATTCAGCCCATCGCCCGCCCTGGCTGGGATGGGGCCTGGCGTGTCGCCGATTTTGAGACGGGCCAGCCAGCGCATGAGTCGCCCATAACTTCCACTCACCCGCTGGCGCGCCAGTATGCGCTGCTGGGTCTAGTGCCGGGGGCTGATGCGCAGGCCGTCAAACGCGCCTACCGCCGTCTGGCGAGGGAAGTTCATCCCGATCTCAACCTCCAGGCCGGGGCTACAGTCGATATGCAGGAAGTCAACGCGGCGTACAGGGCGATTATGCAGGCTGCCACTGCCGCTGCGCCTGACTCACAACCGCGCCGAACTCGGCCACCCGTTCGCCGCCGCTGAGACACAAGGCCGGAGACATCAATTCATCTCCGGCCTGTCTGAAATATTCCCTGATTGCGACCCCCTGAATGCAGTGGGCGTGAGCGTCAGCCGGAGTTCAAAAACTGATCCCTCGCCGCTCACCGCTGCTCCGCTTGACCTTAAAAGTAGCTGCCAAGCAGTTCCAGCAGATCGGTGATGTCATCCGGGCTGCCGGACTGCACCTCGGTCGCGCTGGCCTGGGCGATGCGGGTCAGCGTCGTCACATCGGCGTCGGAGCCATACGCGATCGGGATCACGATCACCGGGTTCAGAGAACTGCGCGTGCGCTCGATCTTGCTGACCACATCCTCCAGCGTCGAACAACCCTCACCCCGGCAGGTGTTCTGGCCGTCGCTCAGGACGATGACCGCGCGGATGCGGGTCGGCTCGCTGGTGGCGTCCAGGATGTCGATCGCGGTGCGGATGCCGGTATACAGCGAGGTGCTGCCATCGGGTCGCAGACAGCGGTTGATCAACGGGTTGCGCGGCTGGATAAAATCCTGCTCAAGTTCGCAGGTGATATGAAATATCAGCGAAGCGTAATTGGACTCCAGCGTATCGATCGGGTCCCAGACCGTAACGGTATCGCTGAACGTCACAAGGCCGATCCGCGTGCTGGTGTCCTGCGCACTCAGAAAAGCGGCCAGCGCGGCGCGGGCATTATCCAGACGACCTTCTTCCTGCATTGAGGTTGACGTATCTACCACCAGCAGGATGTCCGCCTGCCGCTTGACCAGTGTCCAGTTCTCCTGAATAGCGGCCACGACTTCCGGGTTGGGCACTTCCAGCAGCGCGGTCGGCTGATCAGGATCGACGCCATTGTCTTCCACAAACGGAAAATCCAGCGGCACGTTGGGATTGGCGGGGCGGAACCCCTCCGCCATGATCAACTGCTGAATATCCTCTGTCAGCACAAAATCAGTGAAAATGCGGGCGGCCTGCTGCTGTTCGGGCGTCACCCAATCCGCATTGACGATGCCGAATGGATGTTCATGCCAGAATGTGCCGTCCTCTGGGTAGATGGCGATCAGCCGTTCCTGGGGCTGGATGCAGGTGCGCGTGCCCTGCTGCGCGCCGCGATTCAGACAGATCAGATCGGTCTCTTCGAGCGCGATCATATCCAGATATTCCGGCCCTCGGTTGATGTATTCCAGGAAGTCTTCGGTGCTGTCGGCATAATGGCGCACCAGCCGCTCGATGTTCTGCACGCAGCCCTGCACATCCCGGTTATTAACGGCGGCCAGGCTCAGGCGGCGGTCGTCGAAGCCGTTCTGCCGGGCGCAGGCATAATACTCGCTGATATTGGTCGAAAGGCCGGTGGAGCTGATGCGCGGGTTGGCGTGGCCGTAGTAAACCGCGCGGCGTCCATTGGGGATGCCGAAGTCCTGCCAGCCATTTTCGCTCTCCAGCACGGCCAGCAGATCATCCCAGCCGATCGACTCCGTGCCGAGGGTGGACTGGATAGCGCGCAGGCGGCTTTCCCAGATGCCGATGATGACCGGCGAAAGCGCGGTAGCCTGCGCGTCCGCCAGATCAAAGACCGGCCTGCCAGCCTGAAAATTGACCAGCGCCAGCCAGTGAGAAACCGAGGGCTGGAAAATGGTCGGGTGATAGACATTGCTGTTGCTGGGGTTCATGATGGCGTTGATGATCCCCTGGGCGGCGGTGCCAGACGACCCGGTTGTCGGCTGCTGGCCGTGGACGAAGATCGGGTTCTGGCCGCTGCCCCACGGCTGGCCGGTGATCGGGTTGTTGCCCTCCGCCGATGCCTCATTGAAGCGCCGGATGATCTCCGGCATGTACTGCTGCGTTTCAGGTGAATACAGGATATACACATCCACCGCGCTGCCGGGACGACGCGCCCCGCCGGTTTCCTGATATGTCTCGTACCCGTCGCGCATATAGTCCGGCAGGTCAATTGAC
>Ga0224723_1000553_pt1 | contig 25339 bp, 23 predicted proteins | sample Balambano_FR2_Me_FD_161647 | JGI IMG/M metagenome (GOLD analysis project Ga0224723, IMG submission 161647) | Freshwater sediment microbial communities from Lake Towuti, South Sulawesi, Indonesia - Balambano_FR2_MetaG | ecosystem: Environmental > Aquatic > Freshwater > Lake > Sediment | place... | reverse complement strand
TACGAACGAGAGCGACGGAACCGATAGCCCTATAGGACTGGTCGAGAAGGCGCACCAGACCGGGCTCAAGGCTCTTGCGATCACGGACCACGATACGTTCAGCGCTTACGCGGGCGCCCGTCCGCGCGCGCTGGAGTTGGGCTTGCGTCTGATCCCCGGCGTGGAGATCAGTACGCGCGCGCAGAATCGAAGCGTGCACTTGCTGGCCTATTGGCCGGATTCCTATCCCGGGCCTGAGTTTCTTGCTTGGCTGGCCGAGATGCTGGAGATCCGGCGAGAGCGAAATCGCCGCCTCGCGGCGCGGCTGCGCGAGCTGGGAGTGCCGATCACACTCGAGGAAGCCGAGGCACTTGGTCGAACCGTTACAGGCCGGGTCCATTTTGCGAAGCTCTTGATGGCCAAAGGATTCGCCACGAGCATTAACGAAGCCTTCGACCGCTATATCGGCGAAGACGCCCCGGGTTTCGTGCTGATGGAGGACCCGAAGACGAGCCTCGCGGTGCAGACCGTGCGCGCGCACGGCGGCGTGCCCGTCCTGGCGCACCCGGTGCGCTTGGGGATGCGGGACCGGGACGCCGAAGAGGCGTTTGTCCGGCAGCAAGTCGAAGCCGGGCTGCTGGGGCTTGAAGTGATGCATTCCGACCATGACCCGCAGCGCCGCGAACACTATCTGCGGTTGGCGGATCGCTATGGTCTTCTGTACACAGGCGGTTCGGACTATCACGGAGACGTCAAACCGCAGGTCCAGCTCGGCAGCGGTTATCAGAACAATGTACAAGTACCGGAGGAATGGGTTGCCGCACTACGGGCGCGCGTCCGCTAAATCATGACCCGCGAAGAAGCTTGGTCCGTCGTATGTGAATTTGTCCAGAACGAGGGTTTGCGACGCCATATGCTGGCGGTGGGCACGTGTCTCGAGGCCTGCGCCGCGCGATACGGAGGCGATGCGGATACCTGGTGGATCACGGGAGTGCTGCACGATTTCGATTGGGAGATTCATCCCACGCTTCCCGACCATCCCACGAAGGGAGAGGCGATTCTGGCGGAGCGCGGCGTAAGCGAAGAAATTCGCCTGGCCATTTTGTCGCATGCTGACTTTACGGGCGTGCCGCGCGTCTCGCCCATGGAAAAGGCGCTGTTTGCTTGTGACGAGCTGGCGGGGTTTTTGACCGCGGTGTCTTATGTGAAGCCCACTAAAAGTATCTTTGAGGTAGACGCCAAAGGCGTTTTGAAGAAGATGAAAGACAAAGGCTTCGCGCGCGCCGTAAATCGCGATGACATTGTTCGGGGCGCCGCGGAGCTGGGCGTGGATCTGGAGGCGCACATCGCCTTTTGTATCGAAGCCATGAGAGCGAAAGCCGAAGAACTCGGCATCAAGGGGACTTACGCACAATGACACTCCGAGAACATCTTCGCCACGAACTGCAATCCAGCCAGGAATTCTTCGAGCGTTCCACGCGGGTATTGCGGGAAGAAGATTCCACGTTCGCGCCGACGCCCGATCAATACACCGCGGCGGCGCACATAGCGCACGCCGCGGGTACGATCGATTGGTTCCTCGAAGGAGCGTTCGGAAGCGGATTCGACATGAATTTCGAGGAGCATGACCGCCAAGCCCGATCCGTCACCAGTATTGCCGCGGCGCGCCAGATGGTGGCCGATGCGTACGCCCGCGCCCTGGCCGCGGTGGACGAGCGCAGCGAGGCCGAGTGGAGCGAGGAGTTTCCGCCGGGCGTCCTGCTAGCGGGGCCGAAGACGAGCGCCGTGTACGGGATTGTGGAACACAGCGCGCACCATCGCGGCGCCCTCAGCGTGTACGCGAGGCTGCGGGGCTTGACGCCGCTGATGCCGTACATGGAAATGTAGCTAAGGTTAGGAAGGTTTGGGAGTTCTGTCACGCGTCCCACTTCGACCCATGCGGCGACAGAGATGTCGCCGTCGGGATCATAAGCGGCCGCGTGCGGTGCGATGAACTGGCCGGGCGTGAAGGCGCCGCGCTGCTGCGTGCGAATTCCTTAGTAGGTCTTGCCGTCGGGCTGACGGCCATCGGCGAGTTGCGCTCCCGGTTGGCCTTTGGCGGCGGTGAGCAAGAAGGGAGCTAGCGAAACGGCGTGCCTGCGGGAGAGCATTCTTCTCCATGCCAGGCCGGCATCAATCCATCATGTTCTGTGTTTGCAAGAAGTGCATCATCGCAAAGGCCGTGCCGGCGACCCTTCCGTTGTAGGGGTCTGCGATGCCACGTCCGAGAACTTGAGTGGCGGATGCGCCTGTTCGAAAAAGCTGGAACGCTTGGTGGAACCACTGTCCGTGCCGCTTGATCACGCCCTGCAAGTCGGGATGATTGACGCCGGGAAACATTACCTGCGAAAGGAACCAACCCTGGCTGGCGATACCGGTTTCGGTGTTGGCGAGCAAGGGCCAAGGTAGGGCGGGCATCATGGGCACGAAGCCGCCAGCCTTCCAGTTCATGAAGGCGGGGTAGGCGTTTGGCTGGTCGGCCATGAGGGCGCCGGTGAAGAGTTCGAGTCCGCGTTGCAAGTGGGCGGCCCAGCCTTGAGCAATCTGTCGCGGAGCGCCAGCGAGTTCAAACTCGATTGCAAAAAGACTTCCAACATGGATGTTGGGTTTGACGTTGCCGGGCATTATGGTCAATCTGGACCCGTCCACCATGCCGATTGTCACAGTGCAAAAATCGAACCACTGTTTGACGAACTTCTTGGTGAGTTGCTTGGCGGCTTTTTCGATTTCGGCCCAGTTGGGCTGTATGAAGACTTTGCCAGCCCGGCCGGGGATGCCGCCTTCGCGCGCGGAGGTCGAGAAGCGCCAGTTGTAGCCATCCGACGTTGGTACTTTGCAGTTTACGTACTCCCGCAGATACCAGTTCACTTCGTAAGGGTTTGTGGTTTTGAAATTCGACTCGATGATCGATAGAGCCGGCACGCGATAGCGGTCTGCCAACTTCTGCCAGCTTTCTCCGTCGCTGACGTCATGGTCAAAGGATCCCGCGGGCCGATAGGTTGGCGGCACTAGTTTCGCGGGGGAAGGCTTTACTTCGTTACCAGGCTTAAGACTTGGCATACCGGTAAGGGCGGCGCAGGAGGGATTTTCGTTCCATTTAGAAGTTAGCGAATGTATACGTGGAAGTCGGTTTATATTGTCATACGGAAGCCAATTTCAGCCGGTGTTGGGCCTGGTCTTCAAAACCAGTGAGAGGCGCCCCGCGTCTCTGGTGGGTTCGACTCCCACTGGCTTCCGCCATCTACTGGAACCAAGCGAAGAAGGCGTTGCGCTCTTTCTGTCTCCACTCTGGTTTGCTTTTTACCGCGGTAGAGATGCGTAGTCGAAAATCGTCCGGCAATCGATCAACGATTCTTAACGTAGAACGGACGTAGCACGCTCGCAGATGTCGATAGCTGATTGGGTAAGGCTTAGGTTCAATCACGGTCCTACGAGAAAATGCGCTTGCTTCGCCCGCCTCATAAGCTACGACTCCCGCCAACAACGCTGGCTCACGGTCATAGCGCGATAGGGAAGATGTCGGCTTAAAGCAGACTAGAAGTTCCTGCTCGGGGAGGTTTCGCGCAACCACCCAAAGCTTCATAACCGAGATCGGATCACCGTCGAACTCAAAAGGAGACTCGAGTACGTCGAACGGCTCGAATGCCCCGCAATTAAGCACCGATCGCCTTGGGTGACCTGGCTTCCGCCGCGAATAGCGCTTCAATGCGCTGTTCCTCAACCAATTCGTTCAAGAACTCCTGCTGGTGCGGATCGTCGTCAAAAAAATCTTCAAACGCGATCGGGAACTTCCGTCGAATTCCACCTTCGCGCCACGCAGCAGTATAGGCTTTCATGCCGTGAGTAAGATTTCTCAGTTCGTTAAAACTCGTTCGTCCGTACTTCTCGGCAATTTGATCGAGTACCTCAAGGTCGGTAATCGACAATGCATCGGCATCAACTTGGACAGTGGCCGAATAAGTCGGATGGTCAAGATTTGCGACGTCTAGACTTCTCGCGAGCTCTGCCACCTCGTCAGTGTCCGGCGTATTGCCCTCAAGCGCTACTACCTCGAGGCCCGTTAAGAGCGCGAGAACGCGGTCGGGTGTTGGTCCGTAGGGCAGTGCGAAGTAGCGATCGCCCGTAATCGGCCGGCCGAATCGCAGAAGGTGGCAACGATCCGCGAGGAAAAGCAGTTTCCCAGCCCTATACTTGTCGAAACCCGGAAGGTCTTTCGATGCCAGGTGGACTAGCGCAGCCTTCGTCGCCTCGAAATCGAACTCGAAACTTAGCGGCATAAGATCTCTCTAGTCCTAGCTTACTTCGCCCGCCCGGTCTAGATAAATCGCCAAACCAGGTACGTGGCTACTGCCATTCCGATTGCCGCGGGCAACAGATAGTGAATCCATCTTGGACTCTGCGTTGCTCCCGGCAGCGAGGCTACCTTGTCAGACCATTCGCGTGCGTCCTCGAAATCCCTGCGGCAAAACTTACAGTCTTTCAAATGACGCTCGACGCTGGCTCGCTCATCGGCGTCGATGTCGCCGGATAGATAGCGGCTGAGGGTTTCGTACGGAACGTGGCTCACGCCACCGCCGCTTCCTCGATGGTGAGTTGTTTTGCGTCGGCGTCCATCGACGCCATTACTCCCAGCGGCAACGTAATTTGGTCGGAGGTGTGTCCGATGACTAAGCCGTGGAAGACCGGCACTTTCACCTTCGCGAAAACCTGATCGAGGACCTCGCCGAGCGTGTAGTTAAAGGTCATGCTCGGCTCGAACTTCTTGGGGCCGCAGTCCACGCATTCTCCAAAAACGACTCCCGCGCATTGATCGAACTTGCCCGCGAGCAGCATCTGCTGGAGCATGCGATCCATGCGGTAGGGTTCTTCGCCAATGTCTTCGAGGAAGAAGATCTTGCCGCGGACATCGGGCTCATAGGGTGTGCCCATCAGGGAGCTCACCAACGTCAAGTTGCCGCCGATCAAACGCCCACGCGCCTTACCCGGCCGGATCATACGCATCGGGTGTTGGGGGCGGTATGGATTGCGTTCGGTGGGGTTACCGAGAATCCCCATGGGTTGCGGCATGAGAGCTCGCTTGACCCAAGCTTGAGAAAACTCGGTCATCGGGCTCAGCCCCGTGGGTCCGTGAAAAGTAACGAGGCCGGTCTTCTGGTGGACGGCCAAGTGGAGCCCGGTAATGTCGCTGTAGCCCAAAAGAACTTTTGGGTTCTTGCGGATCAATTCATAGTCGAGGCCGCCCAAGAGTTGCGGGGTTCCATAGCCGCCGCGGACACAGATGATTCCTTTCACCTCGGGGTCGGCGAACATCGCGTGCAGGTCGGCAATCCTGGCGGCGGCACTTTCCCCAGGGCGCGCTTCGCGCAATCCGACTTGCTTACCCACCTTTACCCGGTAACCAAAAATATCCGCGGTCAAGCGCATAGCGGCCAATTGATCCGGATCGACGACATAGGTGCTCGGCGAGACCAAGCCCACGGTATCGCCGGGCCTTAAGGACTTGGCCTTGAGCAGAGGCAGAGAGGAGCCACCCTGCGCCGCCATCAGCGCAGGGCTGGCAAGAAGAGATCGACGCTTCATTGCCTCCAGTATTGCCTACCAGTTCGTTAAGCTGCCGTCGGGCCGCTTGAAGAGCTGAATCGGTTGATTGTGTTTATCGACTTCCCAGAACATCTTCAGCTTCGAAGAATCGAAGGTTACACCGAGGCCGGGGCGATCGTTCGGATAGAGCTTGCCGGCCTTGAAGTCGAAGCACTGGGGCAGGTAGAAGGCGTGCGGCAAGCCGATCGCTTGACCGGTCATTTCCATGAGGACCGGTCCCGGGAATGCCGCATTGCAATGGACCAAAGCCGCTTCCCCGATGGGTCCCGTAAAGTGCGGTGTTTGCCCGACGTAGTGTGTCTCGCAAAGCGCGGCGAGCTTTTGATACTCAGTGATGCCGCCGCAGTTTGGAATCGAGACGCGATTGTAGTCAATTAGGCGGCCCTCGATCAGCTCGTTGATGTCCCAACGATGGCTGTGCTGCTCGCCGACAGCGATGGGTACCTTCACCATGGGACGCAATTGCTTGTAGACGCTGTTGTTCTCGCTGCGCACGAGGTCTTCTACAAAATAGGGCTCGAGGTCTTCGATCAAGCCGCTCAGCTTCACCGCATCGGGAAAGTCCAGGCGCGTGTGGTAATCGATAGCCCAGTCGCCCGCCTTACCGACGCCCTCGCGAATCTGCTTACACTGCTCATGCGTGCGAAGTACCATGTCGCGATTCTGAAAAGCGCGGCCCTGGCCCGGATCGGCCACGCTGGTGCGGAAGGCGCGGAAGCCATACTCCACGCATTCGCGCGCGTTCTCGGTCAGCGAAAGTTTCTTGGGATTCGGAAAACCGGTGCAATAGCATTCCACATAATCCCGGCTCAAGCCCCCAAGCAATTGATGCACCGGCACTCCGAGCGCTTTGCCTTTCAGGTCCCAGAGGGCAAGATCGAGTGCGCCGATTGAGTGCGTTTTCTCGCGGCCCGCCGGGTAGAACATGCCGCGGAACATGAGTTGCCAGAGGTGATCGATTTTTGCCGGGTCCGCTCCAATCAATTGGACGGCGCATTGTTTGACCAGATCCGGCGAGCCGCCCTCGCCGATGCCCGTCAGGCCCGCGTCGGTTTCGATGGTAACGACATGAAAGCTTTGATTCACCATCGGTCGCGTAATGGTGCTTTCCCAATAACGGATCCGGGTAATCTTCATACGCTTCAATTCGGCATGCGCTTTTTCAAGCAGGCTGCTGGCGAGGGTAGCGGAAGCGACAGATTTGAACAAATCGCGGCGAGTGAGTTTCATGGGATTCGGCTTTATGTTATACCTGAAACACTATGCGAAAGCTCGCCGCAGTACTTGCTTTCGTATCCGGCGCTTTTGCGCAGAACGCGGCCCCGTCGGCTCCGTCAACTCCTACCGAACCTGGCATCCCGGTTACTGATGCACTGGTCATCTCGAAGTGCTCCGGATGCCACAGCAAAGACGACAAAGGTAATCTCACCCGCATCTCATGGGGACGCGGCGCGCCGGAATCCTGGCAGCAGGCCATCAAGCGGATGGTGCGCTTGCATGGTGTGAAATTAAGCCCGGATGAAGCGCGTAGAATCGTACAGTCGCTAAGCGATACGCACGGGCTCGCGCCCGAAGAGGCCAGGCCGGCGATCTATTACTACGAGAAGCGCCATCTCGATAACGAAAAGTATCCCGAGGTAGTGCGAGAGGCTTGTGTGTCTTGCCACCCTTATGGGCAGCCGAGCAACTGGCGCCGCAGCGGCGCCGAGTGGGATCTGCTCGTCAACATGCACATCGGATATTTCCCGGTGGTGAATTGGAACAGCTTCGTGGGCAATCGCGGCTTTGGCGGCGGGCAGCCGCCACCGCCGGGAACCGATACGCGCACTCCGGTTGAGAAAGCGATCGAGCAGATCAAGAAGGACTTTCCGCTGCATACCAAGGAATGGGCGGATTGGACCGCGTCGCGCCGGCAAGCAAAGCTCGCGGGCCGCTGGCTGCTGAGCGCATACCAACCGGGCAAAGGCGATTTCACCGGGGAAGTCAGTATCGAACCGGGCGCCAATCCGAACGAATGGGTCACGCGCGTGCGCATGACGAATACCGCTACGGGCGAGACGTATACCCGCGAGGGCCGCTCGATTCTGTACACCGGATATTCGTGGCGCGGCAGCAGTAGATCGGCCAACGCCCCAGATTCGAAATCCGTTCGCGAAGTGATGCTGGTTTCCAGAGATCAGAACACGATCGAGGGCCGTTGGTTTTGGGGCGCTTACGATGAGTTCGGATACGACGTCAAGCTCGCGCGCGCGGAAGACCGCCCGGTCATTCTGAGCCTCAGCAAGCGCGCGCTGCGAGCCGGCAAGAGCGGCGCTTTGAAGATATTCGGCGATCAATTCCCGGCGGGTCTCAATGCCGCGGATATCGATTTAGGCAATGGCGTTACGGTGAAGCAGATCCTGTCCGCCTCGTCGACGCAGTTGGAACTGGAACTCGAAGTGAGCGACAAAGCCGTGCTCGGTTATCGCGATCTCGCCATTCGACGCACGGTTCTGGCGAATGCCGTGGCGATTTACGACACGGTCGATTACATCAAGGTATCCACCGACACGGCGATTGCGCGGCTTGGCGGCACCACGCACCCGAAGGGCTATGCGCAGTTCGTGGCGCATGCATACCATCGCGGACTCGACGGTAAGGCGAACACGGCCGATGACGTTTCGCTCGGTCCCGTCGAGGCGGAGTGGAGCTTGGAAGAGCATTTCGCGATTTACGGAGACGACGACGTTCAGTTCGTCGGTACGCTCGACAAAAAGGGCTACTTCACGCCAAACGTGGAGGGGCCGAATCCGAAACGTAAGTTCAGTCGAAACAACTACGGCGACGTTTGGGCGGTGGCCCAGTACAAAGGCGAAGACGCCGCGCCGCAGAAAGACGGCAAGCCCCTGAACGCCAAGTGCTACTTCATCGTTACCGTTCCCCAATACATGCGCTGGGACCAGCCGGAAGTGGCGCAGTAGGTACACCATGCAGTTGGAGTTGTCTGAGTTTCATTCCTTCGCGGCCGGCGGCCAGGACTTTCTGTATCTGGTGCCGAGTGGCGGTATTTTCGCCGTGGACTCGCTTGCGCGGCAGGCGATAGCGCGCGTGCAGCAAGCGCCGCAAAGCGCTAACGCCTTGCTGGACGGCCTCGTAGAGAGCGGAGTTCCCCGGGAAGCCGCGCGCGACACGATCGAGGAACTGGTCAGCGCGCGCGCGCTCAAGCCCGCTGGCGGTTGGAAGGAAGCGGTCGAGGAGCCTCCCGCACATTTCCCGTTGCAAACGCTCGTCATTAACCTAACGAACCAGTGCAACCTGAGCTGCCAGTATTGCTACGAGTTCGGCGAAGACAAAGTGGCGACGCCGGAAGGCAAGCCCAAGTTCATGGAGTGGGAGACTGCGAAGCAAAGTGTCGATTTCCTCATGAATGAAGCGCGAGGACGGCGCTCGGCGCATATCACGTTCTTCGGCGGCGAGACGCTGATGAATTTTCCGTTGCTCAAGCAAGTGGTGGACTACGCGAATGCTCGCGCGAACGAGGAACGGATTAGCGTCGATTATTCCTTAACAACGAACGCGACGCTTCTCCGCCCGGACATCATCGACTACTTGTCGGAGAACGCGATCGGCGTCACCGTCTCGATGGACGGACCGCAAGAGCTGAATGACCAACTGCGCGTCTTCGCCAACGGCCGCGGCAGCTACGACATTATCGTTCCCAAAGTGCGCGAGTTGCTGGCGAAACATCGCACGCGTCCGATTGCCGCCCGCGTCACCCTGACGCGCGGCGTGACGGACGTGATCCGGATTTTCCGCCACCTGAAAGATGAACTCGGCTTCCACGAAGTGGGTTTCGCGCCAGTCACCACGTCGCCCAATCGCCTCTACTCGATCGACGAGAAAGGCCTCGACGGCGTGCTGGCGCAGTTCGAAGAGCTAGCCAACGAGTATCGCGATTTCGCGCTCGAGAACAAACTGCATGGCTTCTCGAATGTCTCTGACACCTTGAGCGAATTGCATCAGGGCGTTTCGAAGTCCCATCCCTGCGGGGCCGGGCTGGGGCTGCTGGGCGTCGGTCCCTCGGGTGATATCAGCCCTTGCCATCGCTTCGTCGATTCCGACACCCATAAGCTGGGGCACATTTCGACGGGTCTTGACCGCGAAAAGCAGAAAACTTTCCTCACGCACGGGCACATCGGCGCCAAGTACGATTGCCATTCCTGCTGGGCGCGCCCGGTGTGCGCGGGCGGCTGTTACCACGAGGCTTTTGTCCGCTACGGCGACACGGGCCACGCCAACCTCCATTACTGCGACTGGATCCGCGGCTGGACCGATCTTTGCCTGCGCATCTATGGCGAGATCGCCACGCACAACCCTGGCTTCCTCCAACATTTCGAAAACAGGAAGGCTGCATGAAACACCTCAAGGCTGTAAACCGCAAGGCTCGCCGCATCGAGGACCATATCGAGCAATCCGCCGGCGATTTCGTCGCGCTGCAGCAGGGCGGCAACGCCGCGCAGCGCCCGCACTATCCGATGGGCTGCTCGATCGTGTTCTCGCCGGGTTGGGAAGTGGATTCCTCCGGCGGCACCGCCGGGCTCTGTCAGCCCGTCGAGCGCGATCTCTACGATTGCTACATCAGTTGCTATTGGCCCGCGCAAGTGCCGGATCATCTCAACAACTATCCGGATTGGACGGCCAAGTGCGCCGCCGCCACGAAGGATTGGCGCAACATCGATCTGGTCTTCCCATAAAGGAGCGTCATGCATAGAAGACACTTCCTGGGCGCGCTGGCCGCCTCGCCGCTCGCCGCCCAGTCTCCCTCCGCCAAGAAGGGCTTGCTCTATGTCGGCGGCTGGCAGAAAAAGGTTCTGATCATCGACGAGGCCGCGCAAAAGCTCGCTGGCGATATTGAGCTCAAGTTCGACGTCCCGCGCTCGCTTCTGCTTAGCGAGGACAAGAAGAAGATCATTGTCCACTCGATGAAGGACTGCGGCTTCGAGTTCATCGATCTGGCCACGCGCAAGGTGGAGCACGCTTTCGTTCTGAATGAAGGCGGCAAGCGCTACCGGCCGAATGGCTTCGCCGTCACGCCCGACGACAAAAAGCTCTACACGACCTTCTACATGGTCGAGAAGAAAATCGATCGCTTCGAAGTCGGCAAGACCAAGTGGGGCATCATCGATATCGCCTCAGGCAAGCTCGAGAAGGAAGTCGATGTACCCAAGGAGATGGAAGGCCGGATGGGGCGGGGCGGCGGTCTGCGCTTCTCGCCCGACGGCAAGTTTCTCTATAGTTTTCGCGACAACGTCTATATCTACGACCCCGCCACGTTGAAAGAGGTCGACAAGATCGAGTTGTCGAAGCCGATGTTTCCCGGCATCGAGCGCGTCAACATAGGGCCCGGAGACGATCCGCACGAGGAGCGCGGAACCGTCCTCGGCTTCTTCAATTCCTCGGACCCGATCGTTCACCGGAACACCTTCGGTTTCGCGAAGTTCGATTTGACGAAGCGAACCTTCGAGTTCACGCCCGTTGGACCTTCCACCACCGGTATCATGGGTCTCCGCTTGACGCCAGATCGCAAGCTCGGCTACACCGTCGCCTTCAACGGAGGCGGCGCCAATCGCCGCTGCGAGTTCTGGACCTTCGATATCGAATCGAAGAAGATGCTGCGCAAGCAAGAGTTCGAAGGCCGCAGCCGCTTTGACTTCTCGATCTCCTCCGACGGCCGGACGCTTTACATCTTTGGCGCGGGCAACACAATCGAGAGTTATGATGCCGCGACGCTAAAGCTCACGAAGGATCTCGACGTCAACGCCGACATGACTTCCAATCTTCTCGTTGTTCCGGCATAATCGTTTTTGGCCACGCTCCGCCGTTTCCAGTGGACCCTCGCCTATCTGCGCCCGCACGCCTGGGCCTTGGCGCTGGTCACGCTCATCAGCCTTTTCTCCACCGCGCTGAGCCTGGTTCAGCCCTACTTATCGAAACTTCTCATCGACGAAGCGTTGCTGCAACGCAACGTGAATGCGCTGATCCGGGTCTCGGCGCTCATGACCGGTTCCAGCATTCTGGCATTCGCATTCAATGTTGCCGCCGCTTATTACTACACACAGATTTCGACGCGCGTGCTCTTTGCGATGCGGCGCGACCTCCTCTCGCACCTGCATGCGCTTTCGCCGCGATTCTATGCGCAGTGGAAGACCGGGGATATTCTCAGCCGCTTGAACAACGACATCGGCGAGATCCAGAGGGTCGTCGCCGACGCACTGCTGAGTCTGCTCGGCAACCTGGGCTTTCTGGCGGGCAGCGTCTTCATCCTGGTCCGCATGGATGTGGGCCTTTTCACGGTCGGAATCGCCGTGCTACCCGTGGCCGCTTGGGTCGCTTGGTGGTTTCGCCAGATGCTCGTGGACCGTATCCGGGTGGTACGCGAGCGCGCGGCCGAGATCGGCAGCTTTCTCCTGAACAGTCTCTTGGGGCATCGGATCGTGGCGGCTTTTGGCGGAGTGAGTCAAGAACTTGCGCAGTTCGCGAAACGCAACGACGCCTACGTGCAAGCGCTGCTGAAGATGCAGCTACTTTCGTACTCGGGTTCGGGTTTACCGGCGATGCTGCTAGCTGTGTCAACGGCGGCGGTGTTCTGGGTAGGCGGCAACAAAGTGATTGCGGGGACGATGACCGTGGGCACGCTAGTCGCCTTTCTTGCGTACCATACGCGCTTGCTCGGGCCTGTGCAGGCGCTCATGGGGATGTACACGAATCTAATTAGCGCACAGGTCTCGCTGGAGAGGGTGCAAGCTTTGTTTGACGTTAGCCCGGAGATCCACCCCGCGCCGTCGGGACAGGATGCGAAGCTGGGCGGTCACGTTGCGCTCGAGAACGTACATTTTTCCTACGACGAGCGCGCGATTTTCAAAGGCCTGTATTGGAATGTGCCCGCGGCGGGGATCGGCGTTGTGCTTGGTCCCAGCGGGCGCGGCAAGAGCACGCTTGCGGATCTCTTGCTCCGCTTCTACGATCCGCAGGCGGGCCGCGTGCTGATCGACGGTCTCGACCTGCGCGAGATCTCTAAGGAATCGCTGCGCGCGCAAGTCGCCGTGGTGGAGCAATCGCCCTGGGTCTTTCCCGCGAGTGTGGCCGAGAATCTCCGCTACGCCGACCCCTCGGCAACGGACGAGGTACTGCACCAGGCGCTGCACGCCGTAGGTCTCGATGGCGCATTTCCCGATCTCAACGCTATCGTTGGGGAACGCGGCCTGAATTTGAGCGCCGGTCAACGGCAGCGGCTGGCCATCGCGCGGGCGCTGCTGCGCCGCCCGGTCGTACTGGTCTTGGACGAACCGACTGCCGCGCTCGACGAGGCGAGCGAACGCATTGTCACGGAGGGCATTCGCCGCTTTCTGCCCCGCGCGACTTTAATTCTCATCACGCACCGCCGTCAGCTCTCGACTCTCGCGGATACGGTCCTTGATCTTGAGTAGCCCAAGATGCCGCGCATCGCCATCCTCGATTCCGGTATCCATCCCGGGCATCCTCATGTGACGAACGTCGTCTCCGGTTTCAACGCGACCAGGACGGGTGCACCCGGGGATTGGCTTGACATCACAGGTCACGGGACGGCGGTGGCCGGCGCGATACTGAGCCACGCGCCGCAAGCGGAACTACTTGCCGTCAAGATCTTCGACGGCCACTTGCGCACTGGCATCGAAACGATCGCGCGCGCCGTTCATTGGGCACTTGAACAGCGCGCCGACTTTATCAATCTGAGCCTGGGAAGCGCGAATGCGGAGCATCGGGATCGTCTGGCCCGGCTTGTCGCGCTGGGCGGGATTTGGGTAAGCGCCGCGGAATCCGAGGGCGTCATCTATTTCCCCGGCAGCTTACCGCAAGTGCATGGCGTTATTGTTGACGCGTCGTTGGCGCGCGATGAGATGCGCGAGCTTTCGGAGAACCGGTATGCGGCATCGCCCTACCCGCGCGAGATTCCGGGCGTTCCGCGCGAGCAGAATCTACACGGGATCAGTTTCGCGGTAGCCAATGTCACAGGAATTCTCGCCGCTCGCGAGCGGTGACCCAAGAAAAAATAGAACCCCGAGCGCTGCCCGGGGTTCTGAAGGTACTGCGATTGAGACGGTTCTAGTAACGATAGTGGGCCGGCTTGTAGGGGCCTTCCACCGGTACATCCAAGTACTTGGCTTGCTTCTCGGTAAGCGTCGTCAGCTTGACGCCGATCTTCTCCAGGTGCAAGCGGGCCACTTCTTCGTCGAGATGCTTCGGCAGCGTGTAGACGCCCACGCGGTAGACGTCCTTGTTCTTCCAGAGGTCGATCTGGGCGAGGGTCTGGTTGGCGAAGCTGTTCGACATCACAAAGCTCGGGTGACCCGTCGCGCAGCCGAGGTTCACCAAGCGGCCTTCGGCAAGCAGGTAAATGCTGTTGCCGGCGGGGAAGGTGTACTTGTCGACCTGCGGCTTGATGTTCAAGCGCGCAACGCCTTGGGCTTCGTTCAAGCGGTCCACTTGGATCTCGTTGTCGAAGTGTCCAATGTTGCAGACGATGGCCTGATCCTTCATATGCTGCATGTGCTCGAGCGTGATCACGTCCACGTTGCCGGTCGTCGTCACATAGATGTCGCCCAGGCCCAGCGTTTCCTCGATGGTGGTCACCTGGTAGCCTTCCATGGCGGCTTGTAGGGCATTGATCGGGTCGATCTCCGTGACGATAACGCGCGCGCCCATGCCGCGCAGGGAGTGCGCCGAGCCCTTGCCCACGTCTCCATAGCCGCAAACCACCGCGACCTTACCAGCAAGCATGACGTCTGTCGCGCGCTTGATACCGTCGGCCAAGCTCTCGCGGCAGCCATAAAGGTTATCGAACTTGCTCTTCGTCACCGAATCGTTCACGTTGATCGCGGGCACCAGGAGCTTGCCCTCTTGTTGCATCTTGTAGAGGCGATGCACGCCAGTGGTGGTTTCTTCGCTGACGCCCTTCCATTCAGCGACGATGCCGTGCCAGTACTTTGGGTTCCCGGCATGGACTTTCTTCAACAGGTTCTTAATGACCTGCTCTTCGTGCGAGCCGGATGGCGTGTTCACCCAGTCGCTGCCCTGCTCGAGCTCATAGCCTTTGTGGATGAGCAGCGTCACGTCGCCGCCGTCATCAACCACGAGTTGTGGGCCCTTGCCGCCGGGATGCGCAACGGCCTTCAGCGTGCAGTCCCAGTATTCTTCGAGAGTCTCGCCCTTCCACGCGAAGACGGGAACACCAGCGGCGGCGATGGCCGCGGCGGCATGATCCTGCGTCGAGAAAATATTGCAGCTCGCCCAGCGAACGTCGGCGCCCAAGTCAACGAGCGTCTCAATCAGAACGGCCGTCTGGATCGTCATGTGCAACGAGCCCGTGACGCGCACGCCCTGGAGGGGCTTCTCCGCTGCATACTTCTTGCGGATGGACATCAAGCCGGGCATCTCGTGCTCGGCGATCTGGATCTCCTTGCGGCCAAAGTCGGCCAGCGAAAGGTCTGCCACCTTGTATTCGGCGGCCACAGTCGTGGTAACGGTCATGCTCTGAGGATAGCACAATTTCTATCAACGGATCATGATTTATTGATAGAATGACGCTGTACCGGTGGCCCAGCTACTCAAAGCGTTGAAATCATTAGCCGAAGAGTCTCGGCTCCGCATCTTGCGCCTCGTGGTGCGTGAAGAGCTGAGCGTGGCAGAGCTGCAAGAGATTCTTGGGATGGGCCAATCGCGGATCTCGATGGCTCTTTCGCAGTTGAGGCAGGCCGAGCTCGTCGAGCTCAGGAAATCCGCGCAGAAGAATCTGTATCGCTTCAGCGGCGACGAAGCATTGCGCGAGCTCATCGCCAAGGCTGAGCAAGACGTGCCCGAGCGCTGCGCCGACGACGACGCACTGCAGCTTGTCTTGCGCAAGCGCAAAGACCAGATGCGCGCTTACTTTGACGAGCTCGCCGGCCGATTCGGCAAGGACTACGTACCTGGCCGATCCTGGAAGGCGCTGGCCGAAATGCTTCTCAAGCTGCTGCCGCCGATGACGATCGCCGATATCGGCGCAGGCGAGGGCACCCTGTCACTTCTGCTCAGCCAGCGCGCCGTCAAGGTCTTCGCAATCGACAACTCGGAGAAGATGGTCGCTTATGGGCGCGAGGTGGTCGCGCGCGCGAACGTAGAGAACATCGAGTATTTGCACGGCGATCTCGAAGAGATACCGCTGCCGGACGCGAGTGTCGATCTCGCGCTGTTTAGTCAAAGCCTGCATCACGCTCTGCATCCGTCGCAAGCCCTCGCGGAAGCTCACCGGATTTTGCGCACTGGGGGGCGTCTCGTGGTGCTCGATCTCCAGCGCCACAACTTTGAGGAAGCGCGCGATCTCTATGCGGATTTATGGTTGGGATTCGGGCAAGCCGAATTGGCGCGCATGGCTTCTGACGCGGGTTTCATCGACTTCGAAGTCGCCACCGTCCACCGGGAAGCGGATGCGCCGTATCTTGAAACCCTACTCGCGATCGCGCGCAAAGCCTAGCGCGGATCGCTCGCCAACATCACGAGCGCTTCGAGCGCGCGCGCCTTCTGTTCTGGCTTCAGGATCAAATAGCGGCGATCGGCCGCGGGGTCGAGTGTCCACGTCGTGCGGCCATCGTCCAAAACACCCACGCGCCCGGTCGCCGAAAGATCGAAATACCGCCGCTCGGGCCGCACCGCGTAGAGCACGCTCGTGAGATCCCACGTCGGCCGGTTGTGCGGGAACTTCAGGTAGATCTTGTAAGCATCCACGACGGGGTTCGCGGGCGAGTGGCGGAAGTCCTTGACGATGCTTTCCGCCGGGTACTCGAGCGCCAGGCCAATCTCGAAGCCGCTGAAAACGACCGGCGTAGGCCAGTCGCTGAAAACCCGGCGCGCCGCGGGAACATCGTTGTAGACGTTGTACTCCTTCTTGCCCGTGGGAAAGGCGCCCGCCATCGTGCTCAGGAATTTGACTTTCTTGCGGATCAACTCGACGGCGCCGGGGCGGTCGAGAAGCGCGCCCAAGTTCGTGCTGAAGCCGACCTGGACGATCACGACGCTCTGATCGGGCACCGCGCGCAGCGCGTTCTCGATCACGCTCACCGCGTCGGGATAACTCGCTTTCGCTTGCAGCCCCGGAAGTTTCAACATCGGGTTTTCGATCTTCGGCGTCGGCGCCTTCGGGTTGAAGCCGATCGGAATCGCGGGACGGCCATAGTAGGCGTTGATCGATTCCGATAGCGCCGCGGCCAGCGGATGGCCCTTAGTGTGAGTGACGGCAAGGAGCTTCGCTTCACCCCGTTTCTCGAAGGCGTGCAGCATGGCGAGCGCGAGCGCGTCATCGCAATCGTTGCCCATATCGGTATCGAAAATGATGTTCACTGGGGCTTGCGCGAAAGCAAGGCAGGCAGTCAGCAAAAGAGCGAAACCGAATCGCATGGAGAACCTCCTACTCAAAACGGATGCGGCTCAGGTCGGCAATCGGCGGCGGATACTTCATGTTCATATCCTCCATGGTTTCGCGTAAGATCTCGGCGACGGCGAGGTTGCGATACCACTTGCGATTGGCGGGAATGATGTACCAGGGCGCATGATCCTTGCTGCACTTCTCGAGCGCAGCCTCATAAGCCCGATTGTATTCGTCCCAGTGCTTGCGCTCTTCCAGATCGGCTGGATTGAACTTCCAGTTCTTTTCGGGGTCCTGAATGCGCTCTTCAAAACGCTGCTTCTGCTCGTCCTTACTGATGTACAGAAAGAACTTGAGAACCGTCGTGCCGTTCTCCGCCAGCATCTCTTCGAAATTATTGATCTGGTTGTAGCGCTTGGACCAGACTTTTTCTTCCACTAGATTGTGCACGCGCACGATGAGCACGTCTTCGTAGTGGCTTCGGTTGAAGATACCGATCTGGCCGTAGCGCGGTGTCGCTCTGTAAACGCGCCAAAGATAGCCGTGTTCCTTCTCCTCGCCTGCAGGTGGCTTAAAGCTCGTGACGCTCACCCCTTGGGGATTGAGCCCGGACATCACTTTGCGGATTGTGCCATCCTTGCCGCCTGCGTCGATGCCTTGCAGCACGACGAGTACGCTGCGTTTGGCTTCCGCATAGAGCATGTATTGCAAAACACTGAGGCGGTCGATGTGCGAGGCGAATCGCTCCAGGCCCTGTTCTTTGTCGTCGCAGCCCGGCGTATCTTCCGGGTCGAACTTATCGAGATTTACCGAAGCGCCCGGTTTAATGCGGAGCTTGTCGCGGAGGCTACCCATGAATTGCAGTCTAGGCGACGTCGATCCAACCGCGCTGAGCGTTGCTTGCGGCGACGGCTTCGAGCAGTTTCATGCCGCGCAGACCGTCAGCGAAAGTGGGGAAGTCGACGGGCGCCGAGGCGTCGGCAATCTTCTTGTAGAAGCGCTTGAAGAGTTGCTTGTGACTATCGTCGTAGCCTTCGCTGTGGCCGCCGGGCAGATCCGCATAACCGGCCGCCGCGCCTAGCAATAGAGACGGATCTTTGACGATCACCTGGTTCGGCGAATTGCGATGACCGATCCACAATTCGTCGGGCCTCTCCTGATTCCACGCCGTGCCGCACTTCGTCCCGTACACTTCGATGCGCAAACTGTTCTTGTTGCCCGCCGAAATCTGGCTTACCGTGAAGGCGCCGCGCGCGCGATCGCCCAAGTGCAGCATCACGGTCCCGAAGTCGTCGGTGCTGATCGGGATAGCTTGGTAATCATCCGGGCTCAAGGTCTTCCCGGTGAACGTTTGCACGCTGCCTTTCGGCTTCTTGCGGGTCTTATGGAAGGTGGTCAGTTCGGCGCAGACGCTCGTGATCGGCAGTCCGGTCAGATGCTGGATCATGTCCATCCAGTGCGAGCCGATGTCTCCCATCGCTCGCAGGTTGCCGTTCGATTCGGCTTCGATGCGCCAGTTGTAATCCGTGTCGTAGAGCAGCCAGTCCTGCGAGTAAGTGCCTTGCACCGCGAGAATCTCGCCGAGTTCTCCCGCCGCAATCATTTGGCGGATGTGCTGAACCACGGGATGGCAGCGCAAATTGTGATTCGTGGCATGAACGATGCCTTTCTGCTCTGCGGCCGCGAGCATCTCGGCGGCTTCCGCGCTGTTCATCGTGAGGGGCTTCTCGCACAGTACATGCTTACCAGCCGCGATGGCGGCCATCGACATCGGATGGTGCAGCACGTTCGGCGTGCAGATGTGAACGGCGTCGATCGTAGGGTCTTGCACGATCTCTTCCCAACTGCCGGCCGCCTTCTCAATATTCAAATCTGCGGCGAATGCCCTAGCCTTTTCCGGGCTCGAACCTGAGACCGCCGCAACCTCAACGTAGCCCAGGCGCCGCACCGCCTCGGTATGCACAATCCCCATGAAACCAGTACCCAGCATCGCCGTCCGAATCTTTTTCATAGCCATAACAATCTATCGTATTCGACCCCCTACTGCCGATATGAAACAAAGCGCCGCAAGCACGATTGCTAGACTAAATTTCCTTCGGGCGGCGGCGTTATCGGGGAGCCTTCATCCAACAATGCAAGTACGAATTCGCATGTCGGTCGGGCCCAGGCTCGCCTTGAAAAGGCGGCCGGATGCCAAGTTGGCGCTTGCGGTCGCGAGCCTTCTCACACCCGCCGCGGTGCTCTGTGTTGTGATGGCGCTTTGGGGTGTTCTATCCGACACGAACTATTTGCAAAAGTTCGTGATCGAGGAAGGCCTCTTCTCACACTGGCAAGTTTGGTTGGCGTTGGGTATCGCGATTCAATCGGCGGGCCTAATGCTCGAGCGTTACGGCAAGCAGGCGTTGGCGACAATTCGCCGTTAGGCCGCTACTCGCTCAGCTTGGCGGCGGCTTTCTTTTCACCCTTTTCGGGCGCGCTATTATCCACCGCTACCTTGCTTCCGGTATCGAGTCGGGGCAGGTTGGACATCGCGATCGTCTCCCCGGCGGCTACACCCTCAAGAATCTCGACATCCGCCTCGAAGCGCTCACCAAGCTTTACTTCACGGGCGTCAATTGTGCCTTCCTTGATGACGTAGACCTTGTTTGAGCCGAGTACATATTGCACGGCTCTCGCCGGAACGAGGACCGCGGTTTCAGTCTTGTCGGTGGGGATGCGGGCGCGGGCATAGCTACCGGGCTTTAGTCTGGAGCCGGGGTTGTCCAGCAGCGCCTCGGCGACGAAGGTCCGCTTGGCTTGATCCACCGTCGGGGACACACGCCAGATCTTGCCGCTAAACTTTTGTCCTTCGAAAGCTTCGATCTCCACTTGCGCCACGAGCCCGGTTTTAACGTAGGGCGCAAATCGTTCGGGGACGTCGATGCGCAGCCGTAAGGGGTCCGTCTTCACCAGTGTGAGTAAGGGCGTATTGGCGCGCACGAACTGTCCGACGGTTACTTGACGCTCTTTCACGCTGGCCGCAAATGGAGCGTACACGTTCGTGTCCCGCAACTTCTTGCGTTGCAAATCCACTACCGCCTTGAAGCGTTCGACCTCTTGGATGAGGTTACGCGTTTGATTGATCGTCGCGTCATAGTTTGCTTTCGCGGAATTGAAGCGCGCTTGCGCTTGGTCGAGATCGGCTTGCGCCCCGATGCCTTGATCGCGCAACTCGCGGGTTCGTTTGAAACGTTGCTCGGCGTCGTCCAGATCCGCCTGGGCGCGGCGCACATCCGGAGTCTGGCGTACGTCCTGCACGCGATCTCCTTCTTTGGACAAACCCAGCCGTTCGAGACTAGAACGAAGTTGCGCCTCGTTCTGAGCGAGCAGATATCTTTGCTCTTCGTCGGAGATGTGGACCATCAACTGGCCCTTCGAAACCGTGTCGCCGAGATCCACCTTGACCTGATCGACCTTGCCGTCGATCTCTGCGCTCACAATTGTTTCGTCGAACGCGAAGAGCGTTCCGACGCTCTCCACGTTACGCTTCACGACCCGCTCCCGCGCTTCCGCGCTCCGCACCTTGATCGGGCCCGATTCTTTCTTGGCGGCGACAACCTTCTCGCTCTTCTGGCAAGAGGCGAAGAAGAGGCAAATACAAACGGCGAGGAGGGTGATAAAGCGGTTCATGAGAGGCGCAATTACAACAGTGTAGCGGTTAGGCGTTCTTAAGGTAAGCGGAAGCATCGCACATTTGGTTACTTTTGTTCGTTCCGTAACAGAAGATTCAACAGGTGGAAACGCACCAGCGTCAGGCTGAAAGGTGAGCCCTATGCAGACCTCGCCCGGACCGCTGAGCGGTATCTTCGCTCAGTCCCTGCCCCCAGGATTTCCTCAGCCGGTTTTCGGGGCATTAGCGAAAGTTTTGCAATTGGAGGCCGCTGATGCTCTGTACGCCGATCTCAAGAGCAGCGGGCCCGCGGAGACATTCGTCGAGCGTCTACTGAAGCGCCTGGAGGTTTCCGTAGAAGCATCGCCGGAGGATCTTGCGCGAATTCCGCGCACGGGGCCGACGGTGGTGGTTTCCAATCACCCCTTCGGCCTTTTCGACGGCGCTTTCCTGGCGGACTACCTGCCGCGCATCCGGCCCGACGTAAAAGTCCTGGCGAACTCGATGCTCTTGTCCGTGCCGGAGCTGCACAGCCGGATTATTCCCGTGGACGTTTTCGGCGGCGCGGAAGCGAAGATCGCCAACGTGCGGGGGATGCGTGAAGCGTTGCGCTGGTTGATGCGCGGAGGTCTGCTGGTGGCCTTTCCCGCAGGCGAGGTTAGCTCTCTGCGCGTTGAGTTTCCCAAGATCGGCATTGAGGACCCCGTGTGGAGCGATACGATCGCGCGACTGCTCCGCCAATCCGGGGCCACCGCCGTGCCTCTCTTCCTGGACGGCCGGAACAGCGCATTGTTTCAAGTGGCAGGCTTGATTCACCCTCGTCTGCGCACCGCCCTGCTGCCGCATGAACTGCTGAACAAGCAACGTTGCACCGTGCGCATGCGTTGCGGGCAACCTCTCAGCCCTGGAAAGATCGCCAAGATCGCGAACGATCAGGAGTTGACGGAGCATCTTCGTTGGCGCACTTACCTCCTGCACCGGCAGAAAAGCAGATCGCGGTGGCACTTTGGATTGCAACACAAGATTAAAAGCGGCCCCTCGACAGACGAAGTGCGGCGCGCCCTGCCGGAGAAGCCCCTGCTCGATTCGGAAGACTTTGCGGTCTACCTAGCTGAAGGCCGGACTCTTGGCGCGGCCCTCGATGAGATCGGCCGCCTGCGAGAAATCACTTTTCGCGAGGCCGGCGAGGGCACGGGCCGCTCGCGCGACATCGACGAGTTCGATGCGAGCTACCAGCATCTGGTCTTGTGGAACAAAGAGCGCGCCGAGATCGCGGGCGCTTACCGGCTCGGCGTCGTGGAGAAGCTTTTAGCCGCGAAGGGAATCGACGGGCTCTATACCAGTACGCTCTTCGCCTTCGATCAGCGCTTTTTTGACGCACTGGGTCCCGCCGTGGAGTTGGGGCGCAGCTTCATTCGCGCCGAATACCAGAAGGGCTTCCAGCCGCTCCTGCTGCTATGGAAGGGCATTGGCCGCTTCATGCTCGACAACCCGCCGGTGCGCAGCTTGTTCGGCCCGGTTTCCATCAGCGCGACCTATTCCGCCGCTTCGCGGGAACTGATAGCCTCCGTTCTGCGCATGAAGGCGGGCGAAGAGCTCGGACGCTTCGTGGCGCCGCGGCATCCGTTGCGGCAGAAGCTGGCGGTTTCCGCCCATTGCGACGAAGAAGAACTCGACTCGATCGTTTCCGACCTTGAAGCCGGCAAGAAAGCGCTCCCGGTGCTGCTTCGGCAGTACATGAAAATGGGCGCACGCGTGCATGCCTTCAATGTCGACCCCAAGTTTGGCCATTGCCTGGACGGCCTAATCGTTGTGGACCTGGCCAAGACCGAGCGCCGTCTGCAAGAGCGCTATTTCGGCGCCGAAGGCGCGCGCCAGTTCTTAAACCAGAATTGTAAAGGCGCTCTCGCTCCGCTCGACCGGCCGGTATAGGGTATCGCGCTCCACGGGCTCGCGGCCCGCTTCCTGAATCAAGCGAACCAGTTCTGAGCGCCGGAGGCTTTGGCTGGTGGTAGCTCCAGCGTCGTGATAGATCTTTTCCTCGACGACGGTGCCGTCCAAATCGTCCGACCCGAAGCGCTGCGCGATTTGCGCCATTCTCGGCGTCATCATAATCCAGTAAGCCTTGATGTGCGGAATGTTGTCCAGCATGAGACGCGAGATAGCGATGTTCTTGATGTCCTCAAAACCGCTCGTCACCGGAAAGTGCTCGAGCGGCGTGTTCGCGGGATGGAAGGCTAGAGGAATAAAAGTTTGCAGCCCTTTCGTATCGTCTTGCAAAGCGCGCAGACGCAGCAGATGATCGACGCGGTCTTCCTCGGTTTCCACATGGCCGTACAGCATCGTGCAATTAGAATGAAGGCCGAGCCTGTGCGCCTCACGCGCGGTCTCAATCCATTGGCCGCCGTCAATCTTGTGATCGCAGATGATCCGGCGAACGCGTTCGCTAAAAATCTCAGCCCCGCCGCCGGGCAGCGAGTCCATGCCGGCTTCCTTCAGCTTCAGCAGCACCTCGCGGATGCTGAGTTTGCCGCGCGTGGCGAAATAGCCGATTTCTACCATCGTGAAGGCCTTCAAGTGAACAGCCGGGAAGCGCTGCTTCAGGCCGCGCAGTAACTCGCAGTACCACTCCAGTGTCAAAGTCGGATGTAAGCCGCCGACGATGTGAAATTCGGTGACGGCCTCGGTCCAGCCTTTGCCCGCGACTTCCCAGGCCTGCTCAAGCGACATCGTGTAGCCGTCGGGATCGCGCACCTGTTTGCCGAAAGCGCAGAGCTTGCACTGCGCGACGCAGACGTCGGTGGGGTTGATGTGCCGGTTGACGTTGAAGTACGTCCGGTTGCCGTTGATGCGCTCGCGCACCAGATTCGCCAAATGGCCGAGGCCAAGAATATCGGGCGACCGGTACATCGTAACGCCATCCTCGAAGGAGAGGCGTTCCTCGGCCATCACCTTGGCGAAGATGGGTTTGAGCTTGGGGTCATCGAACATTGCGGTATACCTCGAAGGCCATGGCGGCGAAATAGCCAAGACCGATAAATCCGTTCACGGTGAAGAAAGCGACGTCAACCTTGCTCAAGTCACTCGCGCTGACGAGGGAATGCTCATAGATCAAGAGCGAGGCGACCGGAATGGCGGGCCACCAGTGTAGGTGGAACTGCAGTGAGAGCGCGATGAGACAGACCGCCGTCGCTGCATGAAGGATTCGACTCAATAGCAAAGCGCGCGCAATACCGAGTTTCGCGGGGATGCTATGGAGTCCCTCATGGCGGTCAAAATCGTAGTCCTGGCAAGCATAGATGATGTCGAAGCCCGCAGTCCAGAACATCACGGCGAGCGTTAGCCATCCAATACGCGTGTCGAGGGACCCGCGCATCGCAATCCACGCCGCGGCTGGCGCAATGCCCAGGGCGAAGCCCAGCACCAAGTGCGCCAGGCTCGAGAATCGCTTCATGTAGCTGTAAACCAACACCACGGCCAGAGCAACCGGGGAGAGCCAAAAACAGAGTTCGTTCAGTGACGCCGCCGCCAACAAGAAAGCGAAGGTCGAAGCCGCGAAGAAACCCCAGGCGAAGCGCGGCGAAATCTGACCGCTCGGCAAGTGCCGCATCGCCGTGCGCGGGTTGCGCGCGTCGATCTTAGAGTCGACGATCCGGTTGAATGTCATTGCGGCGCTGCGCGCGCCGGTCATCGCGACCAGAATCCAAAGCAGCTTCTCGCCCAGTCCGCTGCCGCTAAAGCCAGATTCCCGCCAGGCAAGCAGCGCTCCCGTAAGCGCAAAAGGCAACGCGAACACGGAATGCTCGAACTTGATCATGTCGAGCGTCCTGCGCAAACGCTCGCCAAAACCTAGCGAAATCGATCTTTCCGCCTGTTCCATGCCTGCTATCTACTACCATTTTAAGAGATGCGCTTGGTTTCTCCTGGCTGCACCATTGCAATCCTTAGCGCCATGTTGCTGCCGACTCTTTCCTGCTCGAACGAGAAAAGCCGTTTCGGTACCCGGCCAGTCACCATGCCCAACGGCGATACGGTGTTCGCGGAATCCGCGATTGAATACGCCGAGATGCTTCGCGGATTGATGTTTCGCGATTCGATCCCCGAGGACGGCGGTATGTTGTTCATCCACAACAAGATGGGGCGCTATGGCTATTTCATGTACCAGGTGCGGTTCCCGATTGACATCATCTGGATGGATTCCAAGAAGAACGTCGTCGAGATTGCCGCCAACGTTCCGCCGTGCAAGGAAGACAAGGCTAGCCAGTGCCCGACTTACGGCGGCGCCGAGGATGCGCAGTTCGTTCTGGAAGTCCCGGCCGGCAAAGCCGCGGCTTACAAAGTGAGCGTAGGTTCAAAGATCGATTTTTAGGAGATTCCCGGTAATGAATCAGGACCAGCTTCGCGGCCTGTTCGAAGAGGTGCGCGCGGGCAGCGTGAGCCCGGAAGAGGCTACGCAAAAACTAAAACATCTGCCTTTCGAGGATATTGACTTCGCCAAGGTGGATCACCATCGGGCGCTGCGCCACGGAATGCCCGAGGTCATTTTTGGGCAAGGCAAGACTCCGGATCAGATTGCCGCGATCGCGGAGCGTCTGGCGACCCGCGGACAGAATGTCCTGGCCACCAGGATGACGCCGGAATCCGCGGCGGTAGTG
>Ga0224723_1000552_pt1 | contig 25383 bp, 24 predicted proteins | sample Balambano_FR2_Me_FD_161647 | JGI IMG/M metagenome (GOLD analysis project Ga0224723, IMG submission 161647) | Freshwater sediment microbial communities from Lake Towuti, South Sulawesi, Indonesia - Balambano_FR2_MetaG | ecosystem: Environmental > Aquatic > Freshwater > Lake > Sediment | place... | reverse complement strand
GTGCAAACGCGCGGCATGTTACAAAATTACGCCACGTTTTTAGATTTAGATGCCGATAAAATTTTGTTACGCTTTGCAGACGCATTGCAAGCAAGACGGCGTGAAAAGTATGCCGAAACGCCGCGTGAAAAAATTCAAACGCAAGTGAATGCTTCGATTCCATTGTTTCGAACATTTATTGCTGGCGATTTGGTTTTTGGTTTGGTGATGATTGCACTGTTAGTAACATTGGCGATTTGGGGCGTTGGTAGAGTGGTCAGTTTGCAAGAAGAACAAGAATTAGAACCAACATTGATTCCGTTTGTGGATGTGTTTGAGCAACCTTCTCCAACGCCTACGGTTGAATTAACTTTTGTAGCAGTAGATGACCCTTCGATTGCTACATCTGCTTTAAGTGATGCTTCTGTAACATTATTGGCACCATCACCAGAAGTGGATGCGAATGTGGTTGTGAATTTGTTTGCCTTAGAAAGAGTGTATGTGCGTGTTTCGGTAGATGGTGAAGTTGTATTTGAAGGGCGTATGGCTCCGCGTGAGACGCAGGTGTTTCAGGCAGAGAATCAAGTGGTTGTGTTAACGGGTGATGGCTCTGCTTTAAGAGTCACGTATAATGGTACAGATTTAGGGTTGATGGGTGGTACGGGTGAAGTGGTTAATCGAGTTTATTTGGTTACAGGTGTTGCAACTCCAACGGCAACCATTCCGCCGACTGCTACGAATACACCTTTGGTAACAAGTACACCAACACCGACGTTCACAGTCACGCCGTCTGTAACGCCGACAGCAAGTGAGTAATTGGTAATTTGTAAATCGTAATTCGTAAATAGGAAAAGATGTCTAAGAAAAATACATTTCATTTGGTTTCATTAGGTTGTGCAAAGAATACGGTTGATTCTGATTCGATGGCACAATTATTAGTTCGTGATGGCTATCATGCGGTTGAAACCCCTGATAAAGCCTCTGTGTTAATTGTCAATACTTGTGGCTTTATTGGACCTGCCAAAGCAGAATCGTATCGTGTGTTGGATGAACTTGCACAGTCTAAGCGTGATGGTCAAGTGTTGATTGCGGCGGGATGTTTAACGCAAAGATACGGTGTTGAAGTTGCAAAAAAAGTGCCAGGTATTGATGGAATTCTCGGCACACGCCGTTGGATGGACATTGTTCAAGTTGTAAAAGATTTAAGAAAAAGCAAACATCCTGAACCCATTTATCATTTGCCAGAAGTGAAAACAGTTGGTGTTGATGAAAATGATACATTGCGAGTCAGTGTGGCGGGCGCGAGTGCATATCTCAAGGTGGCAGATGGATGTAGAAGACCCTGTGCGTTTTGTGCGATTCCCTTAATCAAAGGTACGGCTGTTTCACGCCCTGTTGAATCTATTATTAATGAAGCACGTCAATTACGCGATGCTGGTGTGCGTGAATTAGTTTTGATTGCACAAGATACAACCGATTATGGTCATGATTTGGGAGTCAAAGATGGTTTAGCAGTTTTGCTTGAACAGTTAACAGATGCTGTACCAGATATGGACTGGATTCGAATCATGTATGCGTATCCGGGTTATGTTACAGATAGATTAATTGAAGTAATGGCGACTCGTAAACAAGTGTTGCCTTATCTTGATATGCCGCTTCAACATGCACATCCAAAAACTTTGTATCGTATGCGCCGCCCATCAAATATTGATTGGGTGCATCGCACACTCGGAAAGATGCGTTCGCAAATTAAAGATTTGGCAATTCGCACGACATTTATCGTCGGTTATCCCGGTGAAACGGATGAAGAATATCAAGCCTTATATGATTTTATAAACGAGATTCGATTTGACCGTGTGGGAGCATTCCAATTTTCATTTGAACCGGGTACCACATCCGCGCCTCTCGGTGACCCGATACCTGATTCTGTCAAGTTAGAAAGATACGAACGCCTGATGGAGTTGCAACAAAATATCTCCTTGCAAGTGAATCAATCGTATGTTGGTAAAACTTTAGATGTATTAGTCGAAGGCTTTGATAATGGAATTTCCGTCGGCAGGTCGTATCGTGATGCGCCTGAAATTGATGGCATGGTTTTAGCCGAAGGTAAAGCCAAAGTTGGTGATATTGTTCCAGTGCGAATCACAGGTGCTTTGGCTTATGATTTAACAGGGACGATTGTTCAGCCTGAGTTGATAAAGACATAAAGTAGGACTTACGTAGTACCGCAAGATTTATCTTGCGAGGCAGAGGCAACATAAATGTTGCAGTACAGGTAACTGTGTAAGTCCTAAATTTCCGAAGTCTTTAAGACTTCGGAAATTTATTTATGCAACTCTGGCAATGGCAGTTGCCCCAAGTGCAAGTAATGAAAGAAATATATTTATATTTATCAAGTGTATTTCTCTCTTTTGTAATTTGGCTAATTCAGTTTCATCTGCTTTTTCTTTTTTGATTAAGATTCTTTGAATGGCAGGGAATACTTCCCATGTTTGAATGGCACTGATGAGGATCATTAAGCCACCGAGGATGTGTTTAGCAAGAATCGCCAATGACCATGTTGTGCTGATATTTGCGAAGCCATCATAATGCTCGCTGGTGGACATTTGAATCAAGCCGGTAAATGCTAACATTCCAATACTAAACCAAGCAATGGGTTCGAGTCTTTTTTGTAGGGCAGAGATAAGGCTGAGTTGGTCACTCAGGTTCAACGTCCGACGTGAAGCGGGGAGGATGAGGATGTTGATAGCAGTTAGGCTTCCAATCCATATTACGACTGAAAGCATATGTAGCCAATAGGTTATTGTCAAAGCCCAAGCAGGAATCGAAGACATGTTATGGATATGACGGCACTGTCGTTTCAGTAGGTGTAGGAGTGAAAAACTCAATTGTAGGTGTGGCTGGGAAACATTGAATTTGTGCTTGTGCAGAATTAGATGAGGCTGTTCCATCTAAAGCCCCAAGTCCTGAAGCGGCTGTGTAAGCATCATAAGCGGCGCAAAAATCTTGCCTTGTAAAAAGTTCATCACCAAAACGCATGAGGGCAAATTGATAACGCGCTGAGGCTGTCATGGTGCCATCCCATAAAGATGGAAAACCGAATGCTACTTGTTCAAAATAAATAACGGCTTGTTCCCAATTTAGTTCCCAGAAACTTGCGCCAGTGATGTATGCTCTTGCGCCTTCACGAACTCCATTAGCAGAATTATCTAATGGTCCAAATCTTTCGGCGAGTGTTAAGAAATAAATACCACCTTCAAGGTTGCCTTGATTGGTAATTAAGGCATAACCATGATTGCGAAGCGCGAAATAATACATGCCATCCACTTGAGCAGTTTTATAAGTTGGGTCAAGTTTGCGGATGGTATCCAATGCGGCTAAGGCACCGGGCCAATCTTGTGCGCGGATTAATTCTTGTGCGCGGGCGAAAGCACTTTCTGCTCCGCTAAAGTCTGGTGTGGCAGTGGGTGTAATTGTTGGTGCTGGTGTTGGAATAGAACTTAACACAAGCACTTCGGTTAATTTTTCTTGTGCGCCGGGAAAGTTTGGGTCTTCGGCAATGATAAATTCTAAGCGTTGGCGAGCATTTTCATATCGCCCAAATTGAATATCTACTAAGGCGAACGAAAATTGCTCAGCGAGTTGTTCCTCTAAGATAGAAGATTGGGCATTTTGACGCACTGCAATTCCAGAAGAATATCCACCAAATGCGCCAAGACCAATTAAGAGTAAAAAGCCAACGATGCTGATAAGAATTGATTTCCAATTGCTTTTCTTTTTGACTTTTCCAAGCGGTTGGGTGTCATCTTCTTTATAGGGTTGATTAGGTTGTGTGTTTTCTGGTTGTTCTGTCATGGAAAGAATTATACATTCCTTTGAATGATTGTGATTTTTTCTTATTTTTGATTAAACGTCCCGCAGGTTAGAATTCAAAATTGAGTTGATAATAAAAAACCTGCGGGACGGTGCTTACAATCTGAACAACTGCTTCGCTTCAGACCAGACAATGATTAATGCTACTAGCCCGCCAACAATCATGCCAATGAGAGCAGTGACAATTGCTCCGCCGGGCAAATATACGGCGATGAGATAAGTCACAACGCCACCAACAAGTGCAGAGATTAGTCCTTTGAAAATTGCACTATTTGTTTTCAAGGTTTCATGTGTGCGACGTGAAAGCCAGACTAGTAAAATCACTGCTTCAATTAATAAGGCAAGTTCTGCAATAGCGATAATCGGCGCGCCAATTTCAGGGAAGAGCGAAATGCCGACGATGCCGATTCCTAAAAACAATGCCAGACGAATAATCACAGCATAAAATGGAACCATCGGTTCTTTGCGAGCATAAAAAGCACGCACAGCAATTTCGTGAATTACATAACCAGTTAAAGTTGCTAAGTAAGCACGTGTCGTCCATGTGAGTAATGATGAAATAGATTCATCAAAACCAAAAATGCCGCGCACGAGTGGATTAATTCCAGCCGCCATCACTGCCGCGATGGGTAACGTCAGCGCAATGAGTACGCGTAGAGAACGTTCGACGGTTTCAGTAAAAGTTTTCCAGTCTTGTTTTGAGGCGAGTTCTGAAAGTGTGGGTAATAATGCAGTTGCAATCGCTGTGCCCAGAATCGTCTCAGGTACTTGCATAATCATCCAGCCATAAGTTAATGAAGTCACTGCGCCGACTTGGTCTAAGCGAGAGGCGAGATTATCTCTTGCAATAAAAATTAATTGAATGCCCGCCATCGTAAACAAACGCGGAGCCATTAACTTAAGTGCTTCGATTAAACCTGTGTGACGAATATCCAATGCAGGCGTCCAACGAAAACCGAATTTGAATAACATCGGAAATTGAACCAGCAAATGTAACGCCGCGCCAAGAATGACACCATACACTAAACCATAAATTCCATATTTGGGTACAAGGAAAATCGCCCCAATGATATGACCAACGTTATACATAATTGGCGCAATGGCTGGCATGACGAAATGTTGATTTGCTTGAAGCGAAGCCATCACCAAACCACTGATAGAAAAAATCATCGTAGCAATTAAGTTCATGCGCATCAATTCTGCCAACAAAATTCTTTGTTCTTCATCAAAACCTGGTGCAATCCCAATTTCTGAATCTACAATTTGTTGAGCAAAAATAAAAATCAAAAGTGCGAAAAAGCCTGTCACTACAAAACCAAAATTTGCTACGCGTGAAAATAAATCCCACGCGGCGGCGCGATCTTTGGTTGTTAAATATTCTGTCAACAATGGAATGAAAGCCATTGCCAATGCGCCGCCAGAAATTAATGCAAAAAGCAAATCGGGTAAATTGTTGGCGGCGTTGAAAGTATCGAGCAATTCCACTTGGTCTGAATAAATGCGCGAGACAATCATCGTCTCAACCAATGCTAAAACTTTGTTGATGAAAAAGAAAAATGCAACAATCAATGAGTTTCGCGCAAGAGGTGTAAGGTTTTTCATTGTTATCCAATCATAATTCGTAATTCGTAATTCGTAATTCGTAAATTAAATTGTTCCTTTATAAGTTCCACCATCTACACTTAACATGACTCCAGTGATGTAGGATGCGGCAGGGCTGACTAAAAAGACTGCCACATTTGCAAACTCTTCGACTGTTGCTAATCTTCCAAACACACTTTCATTGGCTTGTTTTTTCGCTTCTTCTTCTAGGGTCGAGTTGTTTGCTGTTGCCCGAGCAGATAATAACTCCTCGACTCTTTCTGTCTCCGTCCAACCCGGCAAAATGGAATTAAATCTGATTCCATCTTTGCCATGGTCTAATGCCAATGACTTTGTTAATCCCAATGTGCCAGCACGAACACTATTGGATAACAATAAACTTGGTATAGGTTGTTTTGCCGCAAGCGAAGTAATCGTTAACACGGAAGCAGAATCAGATGTCTGCAAGTAAGGAAGCGCGGACTTAATCAAACGTACATGACTCATGAAATATAAATCAATTCCCTTTTGCCATTGTTCTTCATTTAATACATCAATTGAGCCATGCGCCGAGCCGCCCGTGTTGGTAATGAGAATATCCAAACTGCCAAAAACTTTGACAGTTTCATTCACAATTTTTTCTGGAACATCTAGCAAACTGACATCACCAACCAAACCGATAACTTGTGTGCCAGTTTCTTTTTGAATTTTTTGCGCGGCTTCTTTGATTCTGTTTTCATCCCGCCCATTGATAGCCACTTTGCAACCTTCTTTCGCAAGCCCCAATGCGGTGGCGTAACCTAACCCTTTTGATGCGCCAGTGACTAATGCAATTTTATTTTTTAATCCTAAATCCATTTGTTTTCTCCAAATTTTTTACGTATTATGTAATGCGTAATACGTGATTCGTAATTAAGCAACAATTTCAATTTTTGAGTTCCACACATCCCCATCTGACCAATGTGCTTGTACCCATTTTGCCACATTTTGAAGCGCGGATTGTAAAAAGGCATGGTCATTGCCAACCATAACACAAGTGATGATGGCTTCATCCCATTTATCTTGCAAATCCATTTCAGCAACGGATATATTAAACTCACGATGTAAACGTGAGATGAGAGGCTTGATTCGTCCGCGTTTTTCTTTGAGCGAAATACAAGTAGGGAGGTGCAGGTGGAAAGTGAGGGTGGCGAGCATTTGGCTATCTCTTATGAATCATAATGATTGTTACGTTCTTCTATGAAAATGTTTTCACCATTTGCCATACAGTTGTAGATGCAGTAATAAGTGCTAAAAATAATAGAAAGGCTTGTAATTGATAGAAAATTTTATCATTAGACCTCTTGCATAAGTCAAAATTTTATATCGGATTTGCGTTACAGAACGCCTTTTACACGAGAAAATAAGTTTCTAAAAGTTTCTTTTGCAATCAAGGGGTGCCCAATATTAGAAGTAAAAGAAAGTGTACCGCAAGATTTATCTTGCGTTTTACAGGCGATATAAATGCCACCATACTTAAGTACTTCTTACGTTAGACGCTCTTTGCAATCAAGTATATTTCTAAGCAATGCGAACATTGTTTATAATCCTTAACCTTATGATAAAAATTTTAATGAATATTCTTCGCAGAATGCCAATGTGGCTTCATGTTTTTGCAACGAGAATCTCTCAACCAAAATTTAATGCAGGTGTATCCGCTTTGGTTTTTGATGAAGCAGGGAGAGTGCTGCTCTTCAAACATACCTATCGAAAATATGAGTGGGGGATTCCTGGCGGGTCACTAGAATATCGTGAACAGCCTGCAGAGGCGATTGTCCGCGAATTTTATGAAGAAACCAATATGAAAATTGAAGTAAAAAAATTGCTGAAAGTTTCTAGTGCAAAAGAATTCCCACATTTGGGTATCACTTATTTATGTGAAATAACAGATGGCGAGTTTAAACCATCCCACGAGATTTCAGAGATGAAATATTTTCATCTGAGTGAGTTACCTATAATGCTAACTGCTGAAAAAGAATTGATACAATGGGCGGCAAAGGAAATTAATTAAATGAACTGGCTTGAGGTTTCTTTAACTGTGGATGGTGAACTCGCCGAATCCGTTGCGGATGTGTTGGCGCGTTTTGCTCCCAACGGTGTAATGACCGAGCAGGGTGTGAAATTTAATGATGAAGAAGATGAAGGTACTGCTACTGGACCCATCACTGTGCGAGCATATTTAGAAGTGAATGACCAACTCGAAGAAACAAGACAGAAAATTGAAGAGTCACTTTTTTATTTGGGAATGATTCAACCTGTACCGACTCCCACTTATAAACAAATCGCTGACCAAAATTGGATGGAGGCTTGGAAGAAACATTACAAGCCGATTTTGATTGGTCAAAAACTTTTGATTCTGCCTGCATGGATGGAGTCACCTGAGCCAAACAGAATCCCAATCAAGATTGACCCGGGCATGGCGTTTGGAACGGGAACACATCCGACAACGCAATTGTGTCTTGAATTAATGGAACTTGCTATGATGAATCCTTCATCAACTGTTATTGATGTTGGCTGTGGCTCTGGAATTTTATCTATCGCCGCTTTGAAACTCGGAGCAAATAAAGTTTTAGGTGTGGATATTGATATTGAATCTGTTAAAAATTCGCGTGAGAACGCAAATGTCAATGAAATAGGTGATGATTTGATTCTAGGTCAAGGGTCAGTGACGGAAGTATTGAATGGTCAATTTGAATTTAAGTCTGCGCCGTTGGTGGTGGCAAATATTTTGGCTCCAGTTTTGATTCGTTTGTTTGACGCAGGACTGGCAGATTTAATCCAAGCAAATGGGGAGATCATCTTAAGCGGAATTTTAAGTCACCAAGCCGAAAGTGTGATTGAAGCGGGGCAGGGGAAGGGATTAATCAAAGGTGAAGTTCGTCAAATGGGGGATTGGGTTGCAATATCTATGAAGAAGTAACTATGTCATTGCGAGCCGAAGGCGAAGCAATCTCCTAATTATTTGAAGATTGCTTCGTCGTTCCACTCCTCGCAATGACATTTGATTTATATTGTGCTATCATTTGCCCAAGATGGATAGAAAAAAACTCATCCAATATTTATTGCTCAATGCTTTGGTTTCAGCCACTGTAACAGGCGGGATGTTATTTTGGTACGACAGAAATTATCGCGCAACGATTCAACCCGCAGTAATACAAGCCACTCCAATTACAAATGTTTCTTCATTAACAAGTACAGAATTACAAACTGATATTCCTATAAAAATTAGCAGTGTGGTGGCGGCAGGTATTTTAGAATCTGAAATTGTGGTGATTCGTTTTGAAGGCGAAGGGGAATTGAATTTAACTTCGTGGCAATTGAAAGATGATGATGGCAATACTTATACATTTCCGCAATTGACTTTGTATCCAAATGGGGCAGTGCAAGTACATACCATTGCTGGCACTGATTCGGTCATTGATTTATATTGGGGCATTGGTGAAGCAGTTTGGAGTTCAGGTGAAAATGCAAGTTTATATGATTCGCAAGGAAATTTGAGAGCAGTGTATAAAGTGCCGTGATAAAGGGAGCTCAAGATGAATTGGAATGACCCTGCTATTTGGAGTGTAGTAATTTCATTGGTTGCTATTATCCTTTCCCAATTACCACCAGTTCGTGATTTATTTAGAGGTAGAAAGATTAACATAAAAATACCCGAAACTTTTCAACTTTACCATCACTTGGGCAATACTAATATTAGTGTCTTTATCGATATTCATAATATAGGCGGACGTAACGTTATCATTGACAAGATTCAATGTATATTTATAGATGTTGAGAATAGATATCAGATACTTCCAGCTCATAGTTATATTTCACGCGATGTTATTGACCTAAACGGTAATTCCCTTGAGTATCCAATTAGCCGAATAATTTTAAGACCCGAAGAAAGATGGAATGAGACGATGCGCTGTTTCAAATTTTGGTCTGAGTCGGATGAAGAATTGGTAAATCAACTTATGTTAGATATGAGAAATGATATTGAGAGTCAACCACGAATTGAAAATAAATTAATTGAGGCAAAAAGCGATTTGGTTGGTCGTGTTACAAATTTCTTTAATTCTCATTTTTTCCTTCACAAAGGCAATTATCATTTACTTGTAGTTGCATTTTCTGAAGATAACATTCCACTGGAAATAAAAGGATATGAGTTTACGCTATTTGAAAATCATCTTCGCGCACTAGTGTCTCATGTAGATGATTATAAGTATGGATTTGGCATTTTGTATCCACAAAGAGATCCAATGAAATTTTTAACGATTCGACTCCGAAATTCGAGCGATCAGAAATATGCAAGAAGACTTTATGATAATATTTTGAGAAAACAATGACCCAAGCCCTCTACCGTAAATACCGCCCAAAACAATGGGACACTGTTCTCGGACAAGACCACGTCGTACAAACTTTGACGAATGCCATCAAAGCGGATCGTGTTGGTCATGCTTATTTGTTTGCAGGACCGCGTGGGACGGGGAAAACAACCGTTGCGCGTTTACTTGCCAAAGCGGTGAACTGTCTCAACGAAGATTCTGCTCAACGACCTGATAACACTTGTGAACATTGCAAAGCCGTCAATGAAAATCGCTTTCTTGATTTGATTGAAATTGATGCCGCTTCAAACACATCAGTTGATGATGTTCGTGATTTGCGTGAAAAAATTAATTTTGCTCCATCACAAGGCAAATACAAGATATATATTGTTGATGAAGCTCATATGTTATCCACCGCCGCATTCAATGCTTTGTTAAAAACTTTGGAAGAGCCGCCCCCCCATGCTATCTTTGTTTTGGCGACCACTGAAATTCATAAAATCCCTGCAACCGTTTTATCGCGTTGTCAACGTCACGAGTTCCGTCGCGTGCCAATTGATGAAATCGTCGCCAACTTAAAACAAATTATAAAATCTGAAAATATTCAAGCTGATGATGAAGCCCTTACTTTAATTGCTCGTCAATCGGCTGGTGGAATGCGCGATGCACAATCTTTGCTTGACCAACTCGCATCTACTGGAACGAAAATCACTTTGACACTCGCTCAACAAGTTTTGGGAACTGCAACCAGCCAAACTGTTTTGGATGTCATCGCTTCGATTCTTGATGCTCAACCTGCTCGCGGACTTGAAACGATTCATCACGCTCTCGATTCTGGTGCAGACCCTCGTTCGTTGGCTCGTCAACTTGTTGAATACACTCGCGGATTGATGCTCATTCAAATGGGCAATGTTGATCAGGTCGAAGCCACGCGTGAAGTCAAAACTCAAATGCAAGAACATGCAAAATCATTTAGCAATTCTGATGTGTTGCGCATGATGAAAATTTTCAACAACGCCGCAACGGATTTACGCGGTGGGTGGCAACCATCATTGAGTCTTGAACTTGCTTTAGCAGAAATATTAGATGAAGAACCGCTTCAGACTCAGCCGAAAGTTGGTTCTGTTCCATCAGCAAAGTCAAAGCCTGAGGTTTCAGCAACCAAGTCTGAGGTCAAGCTTGCATCGAGCCCAGTCGAGATGAAAGAAGCGGATGTTCCATCTGAAAAATCAATTATCAATTCAGGTGATATTGTCAAAGCATGGAAATCTTTGGTGGCGACTCTTCCAAAATCACAAGCGAATCTTTCGGCGTTGATGAACTCGGTCAAGATGATTGATGTGCAAGACAAAACGTTGGTGCTTGGCATGGCGAGTGATGTGCTGGTGGAGAAGTTGAACAAGCCCGACCAAATTGAAACGATTCAACGACTCATCAAAGACCATTTTCATGTGGATGTTGCGGTGCGTTGTGTGGTGACGAATGCCAAAGGCAAATTGCCTGCGAATATTTCAGGTGATGGCATGGTGGCAACTGCCATTCAACACGGCGGCGAAATTGTGGATATGGATGAGTGATTAGTCTGTTGGTCTTCTAGTCTTGTGGTCGGATAGTCGGTTATGGAGTCAGGAAGCTTGCTTCCGTAATTCGTAATGCGTAATGCGTGATTCGTAATTGAGTAATTGGTAAATGGTGATTGAGGTTGATGATGACTCAAAATGATAAAAAGAAAAAACGCGATGTGAAAGTTGAATTTACGATTAGCCCTGTGCTTCAACAAGTTGAAAAGAAGATAACCGAAGCGCAACAAATTCAATTGGATGTGATTGCAAAAACAAATTTCAATAACTTTAATGGCAAAAGAATTGCTCAGTGGTTAATTGAAAATCATAAAATGTGGAAAACCGTTTTGTTGCCGTTAGATTTTATTTCTTTGCGCGATATGGATTCTGGCGGTTGGCACGCCGATACTTTGTATATTTACCCCGAAGATGGCTATGGATTTGAGTTGGAAGAAATTATGAAAGAGCAATTTCACGCTGATGAGACTCAATGGCATGGTGGAGAGAGTGCAATGCTTATGCTTGGCACAAGTGAAGTAGCAGATAAATCTTATGTCATACTTTCGGCTTGGTGGGATTGATAATTGTGTTATAAACTACCAAACTATTTGACTAACAAACTAGGAGACTAACCTATGGCAAAAGGATTTAATAAAGGACCTGCAATGGGTGGCGGGGGAATGATGCAACAACTACAAAAATTGCAACAACAAATGGCTGATGCACAGGCGAAACTCGCCGAAGAAACTGTCAGTGCAACGGCAGGTGGTGGCGCAATTAAAGTCACTATGACTGGTGACCAAAAATGCAAATCGGTTGAAATCTCTCCCGAATTTCTAAAAGATGCAGATGCTGAAATGTTGCAAGACATGGTTTTGTCCGCTGTCAACATGGCATTAGATGAATCCCGTGCTTTGCAAGAAAAGTTGATGGGTCCGCTAGCGGGTGGGCTACCATTTTAGATAATTAGAGAATAGAGAGTAGAGAATAGTTCTGCTCACTAATCATCTAATCATCTAATCATCTAATCATCTAATATCATGCTCTTACCCGAATCAATTCAATCCCTAATCACTGCTCTCGAACGTCTACCAGGCATCGGACCAAAATCCGCTTCACGGTTGGCTTTCTATTTATTGCGTGCACCTGATGAAATCTCAGGAGATTTATCGAATGCATTAGCAAACCTCAAAGCCAATACTGCGTTTTGTCCCGAATGTTTTAACATCATGGAAGCAGGTAGAGAACGCTGTGAAATTTGCGAATCCCTAAAACGAGATTCAACTTTGATTTGTGTTGTCGAAGAAGCACTTGATGTTTTGGCACTCGAACGTACGGCTGGTTTCAATGGAAAGTATCACGTCTTGCAAGGAGTTTTGTCTCCAATTGAAGGTGTTGGTCCAGATGATTTGAGAATCAAACAATTATTGAGTCGTGTTGCAAATGGGGGAGTGAAAGAAATTATTTTGGCAACCAATCCAAGCATGGAAGGGGATGCCACGGCTCAATATTTACAAGGACAATTGCGTCAATTCAATGTGCATGTCACACGCCTTGCGCGAGGTCTGCCCGTTGGTGGTGACTTGGAATATGCAGATCAAAATACGTTGTTAAGGGCGTTGTCTGGAAGGCAAGAGATGAATTAAATAAATGTCGGTGGTCGAGTAGACATGAGCCGTTTTTTGGCGAATGTCGTATCGAGACCACCACTTTAACAAAGTAATCTTCATTAACATGGTGGTCTCGATACGTTGCTCATTTCATTCGCAACTACTCGACCACCGATTTCTTTTATGAACATCACGATTCTCACTTACGGCTCGCGTGGCGATGTACAACCCTTTCTTCCATTATCCCTTGGATTAATGAATCGCGGTCACACGGTTACATTAGCCGCGCCGTCTCGTTTCAAAAAACTAGTTGAAGAACATAAAATAAATTTTGTTCCACTGGCTGGCGACCCTGAAGATTTAAGTCGCAAGTTAAATGATGTTGGTTTTAATTTCATCAAACAAATGCAAGCAATGGCGAATCATGCCATTGAAATCGGTGCAGATATTTTTCGTCAAACCGAAGTTGCGTGTCAAGATGCAGACCTCATCATTCATACTTTTGCTCACGCCATTGGTGCGCACTCTCTTGCCCGCGAAAAAAATATCCCCGATATTCACATCCAAACTTTTCCGATGTTCACGCCCACAGGTGATTATCCCAACGTCACCATGCCTAATTTCCGAAACCGTTTTTTGAATCGCCTCACACACATTTTTTCTGCAAAGACATTTTTTCTTTCAGCAAAACTTGGATTTGAATATGTCCGCCGTAAAGCAGGATTGCCTAAACGTAAATTACTTTTTCCTTTTGATGAAAATCCGCCTCGCCTTCGGACGCCGATTTTGTGTGCTTGGTCCCCAACTTTTTTACCACCTTCAAGTGATTTCGCTTTGCGTGTGCATGTCACAGGTTATTATTTCTTTCCACTTAATGACTCATATTCACCTCCACCTGAACTTGATTCATTCTTAGAAAATGGAAAGCCTCCGATTTGTATTTCGTTTGGTAGTATGGTTAATAAAGATGCACAAAGAATTGATGAAATTATTCGTGTGGCATTAAAGCAAACGAATAATCGTGGAATTATTTTGTCAGGATGGGGGAGTGTAAAACATGAATCAACAGACGATTTGTTATATATTGAGTCCGCTCCACATGATTGGTTGTTACCAAAATGTAAAATGGTGATTCATCATGGTGGTGCGGGTACAACATCTGCTGGTTTGAGAGCAGGTATTCCAACAATTGTGATTCCATTTACTGCTGACCAACCATTTTGGGGAAGTCGAGTCTATGCTGTGGGTGTGGGTCCGAAACCGATTCTTGTAAAACATCTTTCGGTTGCGCGATTGGTCAATGCGATTGTTGAGGCTGAGTCTGATGTTATACGAAGGCGAGCGCAGGCTGTAGGTCAAGAAGTGAGAAGCGAGGATGGTGTTGAGAATGCGATTCAGTTGATTGAGTTGTATGGGAATGAGTTGGGGAATCGGGTCAAAAATTAGTCGGATTTTTTAAGGTTTAATTGTCTGATAACTATTGACAAAGTTAAGAAAATACATATAATCAGCACTCGCCAGTAAAAATAAAAGATTTCGTCTTCCAGACAGATCGTTCACAACTGAGTAAACCGTCTCCCATCAGAGACCCAAAACTAAAAGTTTTGCCGTCTGATGTGCCGATGCGAAAGATGCATCGGTATTTTTGTCTGTATATGGGCGGTTACTGGCTCATGATAGCAAGCACCTTAACAACTGAAGAGTGATAGAAAACAACATTTTTGTCAATCCAGTAAATTCCGTAAACTTAACACTCGCAAGAGTGAAAAATAATTTTTTGCGGAGAGTTTGATCCTGGCTCAGGATGAACGCTGGCGGCGTGCCTAATACATGCAAGTCGAACGAGGTGCTTTTTGTAGCAATACGAGAAGTATCCTAGTGGCGAACGGGTGAGTAACGCGTGGGTGACCTGCCCCAAAGTGTGGGATAACAGTCCGAAAGGATTGCTAATACCGCATGTGGTCTTCAAGTTTAGAAATTGATGACTAAAGGAGCAATTCGCTTTGGGAGGGACCTGCGTCCCATCAGCTAGTTGGTGAGGTAACGGCTCACCAAGGCTACGACGGGTAGGGGACCTGAGAGGGTGGCCCCCCACAATGGAACTGAAACACGGTCCATACACCTACGGGTGGCAGCAGTAGGGAATATTGCACAATGGGCGAAAGCCTGATGCAGCAACGCCGCGTGTGCGATGAAGGCCTTCGGGTCGTAAAGCACTTTTATGAGAGATGAGTAAGGACAGTATCTCAGGAATAAGTCTCGGCTAACTACGTGCCAGCAGCCGCGGTAAAACGTAGGAGGCGAGCGTTATCCGGATTCACTGGGCGTAAAGCGCGTGCAGGCGGTTCGGTAAGTTGGGCGTGAAATCTCTTGGCTTAACTAGGAGAGGTCGTTCAATACTACCGGACTTGAGAGTGGTAGAGGAAGATGGAATTCCCGGTGTAGTGGTGAAATGCGTAGATATCGGGAGGAACACCAGTGGCGAAAGCGATCTTCTGGACCATTTCTGACGCTCAGACGCGAAAGCTAGGGTAGTAAACGGGATTAGAGACCCCGGTAATCCTAGCCGTAAACGATGTTAACTTGGCGTCGGTGGCTTAAACTCCATCGGTGCCGTAGCAAACGCGATAAGTTAACCGCCTGGGGACTACGATCGCAAGATTAAAACTCAAAGGAATTGACGGGGGCCCGCACAAGCAGCGGAGCGTGTGGTTTAATTCGATGCTACACGAAGAACCTTACCCGGGTTTGACATGCAAGTGGTAGTGATCTGAAAGGTGAACGACCCGCAAGGGAGCTTGCACAGGTGTTGCATGGCTGTCGTCAGCTCGTGTCGTGAGATGTTCGGTTAAGTCCGCTAACGAGCGCAACCCTCGCTGTATGTTACATGTGTCATACAGGACCGCCGGTATCAAGCCGGAGGAAGGTGGGGATGACGTCAAGTCCGCATGGCCTTTATGTCCGGGGCTACACACACGCTACAATGGGCAGTACAATGGGTTGCTAAGCCGCGAGGTGGAGCCAATCCCGCAAAACTGTCCTCAGTTCAGATTGCAGGCTGCAACTCGCCTGCATGAAGCCGGAGTTGCTAGTAAACGCGCGTCAGCTATAGTGCGTTGAATACGTTCTCGGGCCTTGTACACACCGCCCGTCACGTCATGGGAGCTGGTAACACCTGAAGCCGGTAGTCTAACTGCAAAGAGGACGCCGTCGAAGGTGGTGCTGGTGACTGGGACGAAGTCGTAACAAGGTAGGTGTACCGGAAGGTGCGCCTGGATCACCTCCTTTCTAGAGAAAGTGAGCACGCCCTATGGGGTAGTTGCTCTAAAAATTGCCCACACGGTGAATTTGGGCACTGGTTGTAAAATTGAAGTTTTCTATCACTCCTCAGTTGTTGAGGAACCCGCGGGCTTGTAGCTCAGTTGGTTAGAGCACAGTCCTGATAAGACTGGGGTCACAGGTTCGAATCCTGTCAAGCCCACACTAACCAGGCTGGTCCTGGGGATGTAGCTCAGCGGGAGAGCAGCGCGTTTGCAACGCGAAGGTCGCGGGTTCAAATCCCGCCATCTCCACTGAGTTTGTTTGTAAGTTTTTTTTGGAGTGTAAACAAAAGTTTGAAGAGAAAAGAAGCAGGCACAACCTAAGTTTGATGCGAAACACCTAGGGCTTTATGACCCAGCGGTGTATGTCGCTGGGTCGTTTTGTGTCTGTATGGGGAAGTTTTGAATGTTGACCGATGTTTTTGAGACATCAAAGATGTGGGTCACCAGTCAAGATGATGATGGTGAGTGAACCTTAAAAACTGAATAGCAATTGATGTAGGCCGATAATTTAAATTATCGAAAGTAATAAAGTTGAAAAGTATCAATTTCTCCGCATCACGTGGAGAAGCTACTAAGGGTTTATGGTGAATGCCTTGGTGCCAAATGCCGATGAAGGACGTGGGATACTGCGATAAGCCTCGGGAAGCCGTATACAGGCGTTGATCCGAGGATGTCCGAATAGGGAAACCAACTGTTGCGAACCAACAGTGTCCTCTTACTGAATATATAGGTTTGAGGATGGGAACCTGGGGAACTGAAACATCTAAGTACCCAGAGGAAAAGAAATTATTCCGCTAGTAGTGGCGAGCGAACGCGGAAAAGCCCAAACCATCTCTGCTTGCAGGGGTGGGGTTGTAGGACCAGCAATACGAAGTTATAAAACAGTCAGTTAGCGGAAAGGTGTGGGAAAGCCTGCCAAAGAGGGTAATAGCCCCGTATGCGAAAACTGATTGCCTTCTGCTGTGTTCCTGAGTACTGCCGGGCACGCTAATCCGGCAGGAATCTAGGGAGTCCACTCTCTAAGGCTAAATACATTTGGCAACCGATAGTGAACTAGTACCGTGAGGGAAAGGTGAAAAGTCCCCCTGTTAGGGGAGTGAAATAGAACCTGAAACCATAAACTTACAAGCAGTTGGAGGGCTAACGGCAGGTTGAGCGCCCTAGAAATAGGGATGTTCCTTGCTATGCCTGACAGCGTGCCTCTTGGAGAATGAGCCTGCGAGTTAATCTCAGTGGCGAGGTTAAGGGAGTGACACCCGAAGCCGTAGCGAAAGCGAGTCTGAATAGGGCGTATAGTCGCTGGGATTAGGCCCGAAACCGTATGAGCTACCCATGGGCAGGGTGAAGCGAGTCTAATCACTCGTGGAGGCCCGAACCCACTAACGTTGCAAAGTTAGGGGATGACCTGTGGGTAGAGGTGATATGCCAATCGAATACGGAGATAGCTGGTTCTCCCCGAAATAGCTTTAGGGCTAGCGTCATGCGTTTAGTACTGGAGGTACAGCACTGAATGGGCTAAGGGGCTTACAGCTTACTGAACCCAATCAAACTCGGAATGCCAGTACTCCATAGCATGGCAGTCGGACGCCGGGAGATGAGTTTCGGTGTCGAAAGGGAAACAGCCCAGACTATCAGCTAAGGTCCTTAAATCTATGCTAAGTGGTGAACGAGGTGAGGTTACTTGAACAACCAGGAGGTTGGCTTAGAAGCAGCCACCCTTTAAAAAGTGCGTAACAGCTTACTGGTCTAGTGACTTTGCGCGGAAAACTTAACGGGGCTAAGCATAGTACCGAAGCTATAGATTTTGACATTTGTCAAAGTAGTAGGGGAGCGTTCCATCAGCGGTGAAGGTTGATCGTAAGGGCAACTGGAGCGGATGGAAGTGAGAATGCAGGCATGAGTAGCGTACAAACACGTGAGAACCGTGTTCGCCGTAAATCTAAGGTTTCCGACGCCAGGTCATTCCGCGTCGGGTTAGTCGAGTCCTTAGCCGAGGCCGAGAGGCGTAGGCGATGGATATCCGGTCAACATTCCGGAACCGCTAGAAAGTGCGATGGGAGGACGCAACGAGATAGGCCAGCCCATTATTGGATTTGGGTGCGATCCATCTAGGTGTTGAGATTAGTAGGGAAATCCGCTAGTCGAGCTGAGGTGGAAGCGAGCCGTAAGGCATAAGTGGTTGAGTCTTGTTGCCGAGAAAAGTCTCTAAGCATAACTTTCTAGTGCTCGTACCGCAAACCGACACTGGTAGATGGGTAGAGTATACCAAGGCGAACGGGAGAACCCTCGTTAAGGAACTAGGCAACATGACCCCGTAACTTCGGGAGAAGGGGTACCCCCTGAGGTGTTAAAGCCTCGGAGGGTCGCAGTGAAATGGCTCTGGTGACTGGTTAACAAAACCACAGGTCTCTGCTAAGCCGTAAGGCGATGTATAGGGGCTGACGCGTGCCCAGTGCTGGAAGGTTAAGGAGAGAGGTTAGCGCGAGCGAAGCTTTGAACCGAAGCCCCAGTGAACGGCGGCCGTAACTATAACGGTCCTAAGGTAGCGAAATTCCTTGTCGGGTAAGTTCCGACCCGCACGAATCGCGTAACAATTAGAGCACTGTCTCGACGAGGGACCCGGTGAAATTGAAATGGCTGTGAAGATGCGGCCTACCCGCAGCAGGACAAAAAGACCCCGTGGAGCTTTACTGCAACTTGGCATTGTATTTGGATATGATCTGTGTAGCATAGGTGGGAGGCTTTGAAGCTGGCGCGTCAGCGTCGGTGGAGCCATTAGTGAAATACCACCCTGATTATGTTTAGATCCTAACCCCATTCCATTATCTGGATGGGGGACCGTGCCAGGTGGGCAGTTTGACTGGGGCGGTCGCCTCCCAAAAGGTAACGGAGGCGCCCAAAGGTTCCCTCAGGTGGAATGGAAACCCACCATAGAGTGTAAAGGCATAAGGGAGCTTGACTGTAAGGCCAACGCGCCGAACAGAGACGAAAGTCGGGCTTAGTGATCCCACAGTACCGAGTGGAAGGGCTGTGGCTTACCGGATAAAAGCTACCCCGGGGATAACAGGCTGGTGAGATCCAAGAGTTCACATCGACGATCTCGCTCGGCACCTCGATGTCGGCTCATCGCATCCTGGGGCTGGACAAGGTCCCAAGGGTCGGGCTGTTCGCCCGTTAAAGCGGTACGCGAGCTGGGTTCAGACCGTCGTGAGACAGGTCGGTCTCTATCCGCTGTGGGCGTAAGGGATTTGAAGGGAGCTGCTCCTAGTACGAGAGGACCGGAGTGGACAGACCTCTAGTGTGCCAGTTGTTCCGCCAGGAGCATCGCTGGGTAGCCATGTCTGGCAAAGATAACCGCTGAAAGCATCTAAGTGGGAAACTTGCCCTAAGATTAGATCCCTGTATTCCCGTAAGGGAGTAAGACCCCAGATAGACTATCTGGTATATAGGCAGTGTGTGTAAGCACAGTAATGTGTTCAGCTAAACTGTACTAATGGTCGAGGGCTTCATCCCGTGGTGCGGAGAACTTGGTACTTTTCCGATATATACATCAATTTTTTAGCTATTCAGTAGATTACTTTGTGAAACAAGTCTCTTGGTGATTTGAGCGACATGGGTACACCCGGTCCCATCCCGAACCCGGCAGTTAAGCATGTCAGCGCTGATGGTACTTGGAGGGCGACCTCCTGGGAGAGTAGGTCATTGCCAAGGGGCTTTTTCTTTTAATATGTCACCTTACGCGATTTATTCGTACTGCAACATTCATGTTGCTTGTAAAACGCAAGATAAATCTTGCGGTACTGCGTAAGGTGAGTTAATATTTTATGCAGATGAGTTTCTTCTCATCTGCATGTGAATCGTGTATAATTTTGAAGGTAAGATTCGGCTGAGGTTTATTACTCAGGTATCAATCAAGGAGAGAAGCGGTTTTTTGATCGAATGGTCATGAGTTCGTTTCAGGTTTTGATAATCCCTGTCGGCTGAATCTGTGTCAGTCGATTTTTTATTTTCATCTTGAAAGGAGGTGAAACCAGTGGCATCTGTAAATTTAAGAAATGGTGAGTCACAAGATTCTTTGCTTAAGCGCTTTCGTAAGAAGGTTGTGAAGAGTGGAGTTCTTAGCACGGTTCGCCGCAAACGCTGGTTCGTCTCGAAAAGCGAAACCCGCCGAATGGAAAAGAAGAAAGCAATTCGACGTATTAAGCGACGTTCTTTTAAGGATACTGAATAAATCAAGAGGCGTGTATGACTAAAGAAGATGGAAAAATTAAAGTTGATGGGTTGGTGATTGAAGCCTTGCCCGGTACGCAATTTCGTGTGCGTTTGGATAATGGGCATGAGGTGCTGGCTTATCTTTCTGGTAAGATGCGTAAGCATTACATTCGCATTTTGTTAGGAGACCGTGTGGCACTTGAAATGTCTCCTTATGATATGACGCGCGGGCGTATTACTTTCCGTCAACGTAAACAATCTGCTTCTGCGACACCTGCGCCCACCGAAGAATAATTTCTGATAACAAAAACGCTCTCATTTTGAGGGCGTTTTGTTTTGGGATAGGTTTGGTTGAAGTTTTGATTTTTCCGTGTAGGCAAAACACTACACTCGAACAGGTATTGTCCGCGTCCAGATACACATTGCCAGTGATGAGGTTGTTGGCGGGGGTTGTATAGCTTACAACAGCACTCGTATAACAAGTTGTATCCTTATACGTCACGATGCGGAAGTAGTAGGTCGTACTAGGCAATAGCCCCGTCACAATATAGCTATTGGCGGAAGTGGTAAGGGTGGTATTCACCTCGCAATCGTTAGGGGTAGGACATCCCGCGTTCACCTCCGAGAGGTCTTCATCTACCCGCAACAGCTGCGAGACCCCATTAGTGCCGCTTGTCCAAGAGAGGTTAGCCACAGTAGGACTAGCTCCCTGCGCCACACTCACACCTGTTGGCGCTGTCGCGTTACAGGTGGAGACGCAGGCGTAGGTGGTCACGAGAGAGTTTGTACAGATCCACTCTTCCTCGCACTCCTCAACCCCGCTTGGCTTAATCCAACAATTATCGGTATCGTAGTAGGAGCCGTGGCAACAGTTGGCGCCTGTTGCGCTTTGCCCCGCCGACACCTGCGCGCTCCCGATCCCGCCACATATCCCCTCCCCATTAACCTTCTCACATGTAGTACCCGTCACCGTGCTACTGCGCACACTGCCTGCTGGGCAATCCACCTTTTCGTTGCGGCACGCTGCCTCGGCGGGACAGCAGGCACACTGCTTGCCAGGATTATTCGCCGTGGGGCAGCTATAAAACTCCCCGCACGGACAACTACCACCAATTGGCGTACAAATATTATTGCTAACATACCACCCAGCGGGACACGATATATTTTGCCCAATGATGCCTGTTACATTACTATCACACCCCGCTGGCGTTCCCGTACAAGTTTGGTATGTATTACCACCTACTGTATGATAATCACAATTCCACCCCGAACACGCCGTAATTTGTGCATTCACCTTGGCAACCCCAAATCCAAAGAGTAGAGATAGTCCAATACCCAGTGTATAAATTATTCTTTGCATAACTCTCTCAAGTCTTTAGGTAAAAAATAATACCAATCATGCGCCCACACCTCTCTCAGATTACCCACCGTCCCACCTTGTCCCTCCATAGTCAACAAAATCGACACAAAATCACCTACCTGCACCTCACGCGCCCACTCCCTTACGTCGTTATGCACATTCCTTTGCACGGGGATAGCGCCATCCTCTGGTTGTGCGCTGAGGATATCCTCAGTACAGGCATTAAAAAAAGAATAAGCTGTATACTCATCCGCCTTAAAATATCTTGGTCCGCTCCTCCCCCATACCAATATCTCGCCCTCATCGCTTTGGTCAATATAGCCTAGTACTCCTCTATACTCACTATCTAGCTCAGCTCCATTAAATATATTTGTTGCAGTTTCAGCTTGCTCGCTGGGTAGTTGTCTTATTTCCGCCTTAATCTTCAAATATTGACCCAGTCCTGCAAACTGATAAAGCAATAAAAATATCAATCCAAAACCAATCAATATAGCAATCAATAACCAGACAAAAAACTTTCTCATTCACCCATTTAAACAAATCTACTCAATCAAAGCAAGCGAAATCTGATATTAGTCAAAACCAATCACCAACAATCCGCTATAGCTACTATTCGTTACTCCCACCACCCACCTGAGCTCTTACCAATCTGAAAATATAGCACCAAACCATCTGCGTGAATAAAGTCCCCTTGCCTCATCTCTTCAATTATCCCTGTCACCTCTGCGGTAGTAAAATTTTCTCCCGTCGCTGGGTTGACAAATCTCGTCGCCAGCTCTATCGACTGTTGGTCTACCCTCCATGGGATTATGTTCATTCGCTCACGAAACAGTCGTATATCCTCCGTGTCATACCCACCTCCTTGCATTGGTCGGAAGCCTGTCATAACTATCACTTTGTATCCACCATTACCATCCTCAACTACGTATGGGATATTCACGACCGCATGAGTTACGCCATCCATCTCTGTCACTCCGTTCTAGTTGTTATCTTTGATAAACGGTGCTCGCTCCGCATTGGCGCCACTATAATTGGGGGCTGTCTCTACATCGGGACTCATCAATGTACCAAAGGGCGTATTGTAAACGTTCATCTTAGTAAACTTAAGATTATCGAGATTAAACATCTCTGGTGTCACGAGTGATCTCACGTAGTCTTGCTTCGCTGAGATATCCTCAATCGCCACTGGACAAGATTTAAAATCTGCAAAACTACATTCAGCAAATTGTCGCACTTCCGCCTCCACCCACGCGCCGTTTTCGTCCAGTTCGTAGCCATTTATCTGAAAGCCATCCTCAAAAGTAATATCTGCTGAGTTAACAATAACACTTTCGCCTTCTACTAAAATTGTTATTTGACCGTTTTGGTCAACTTGCAGGTTTGGAATGGCAACGCCATTCTCTTCAATTTGTCCGTTGGGTAGTAAAGTTACGGTTTCACCAGAATCCGCAATTAAATTTTGTAATTGGACAAATGCAGGGTGTAAAGTTGGTGTAGGAATTGGAGTTTGGGTTGGTGGTGCTAAAGTGACTGTCACCTTCGCGCAGCACTCCGTAGGAGCAGAGGTGACAGTCACTTGGGGTGAGCAGGCAGAAAGAATGAAAACGAGGAAAAGAAGAAAAAAAATTTTTTTCATAGTTGTTTCCTGATTTTTATTATAAGACATTTCTTATAAGCAGTGCGTCGCACCCTTTGTGTAACATCACTTATTAAACCGAGCAAAACCATTCCGCTTATAGGCGGTCTGTAACCGCCGTGTTTTGCAGGTTACGCCGCAAGGTCTGAGACCCTGCGGGAGCATTAACTGCGTAAGGTGAGTTATTTGGTAGTGGTATTCAGTAAGTGATGGCCCGCTTCTGGAGTGAAAAGGCTTGCCTTTTCACTTGTAAATCAGCTTGCTGATTTACTCCAAATTAAATTCATCACTTCTTCTTAGTCACTACCAGTTATTTATAGATGAGGTCTGACCATCAACAACGCCGCTAATGTCTTAGCATCTGGCATGTCGCCTCGTTCTGCCATTTGAATTGCTTCACGCGCGGGAATTTTTTCTACCGACAAAAATTCATCATCATCGGCATCGAGTGGATTTTCACTTAAGTCCTCTGCTAAAAATACGCCCATGTATTCGGTCGAGTAACCAGGCGCGAGGTAGAAAGAGCCGATTTGAGTCAATTTGCCTGCTTGCATTCCTGTCTCTTCACGAATTTCACGCGCGGCACAAATTTCAAAAGGTTCGTCACCATCGCGTGTGCCTGCTGGGAGTTCAAGCATATCAATTCCCGCCGCGTGACGATATTGCCGCACAAACAAAATATTCCCGTCCGAATCAATTGGAATCAAAATTACCGAACCGCCATGTTCAACAATATCAAATTTTGTTTCACGCCCATCGGGCGTTTTCATCGTATCGCGGCGGATGGTGAACGCGCGACCCTTCATCAAAACTTCAGAACGAATCAATTCAAATTTCATATATCCTGCTTTCGTAAATTACACCGTCCCGCAGGTTTTCTACTATGACATTATTGATATTCAATAAACCTGCGGGACGTTTGTTTTCAAAAAAACCCTAAAGACATTATGCCTTTAGGGTTTCATACTTTTATTCGTTACATATTACGGAATTTGTAATTGTTGACCAACCGTAAGCGTTGCATTGACTGAAATATTATTTGCCGTTGCAATGGCATTTGGGTCAACATCACCATATTTACAAGCGACACTATAAATTGTTTCAGTAGAGGAAGCGACTGTATAAGTTGCAGGGTGAGCGGTAAGAGCACGATTGCCCGGGAACGAACCACTTTGTGGAATGGTCAAAACTGTACCTGCCGCAAGATTGTAGGCTTGTTGAGTGGTGAGACCGCTTAAAGAAAGCAATTGTGTGGGGTCTACATTAAAACGGCGCGCAATACAATAAGGGAATTCACCTTTTTGTAACGTATAAGTTGCTGGACGAACCCCTGGCGGAACAGAAGTGGCGGCTGGTGCCGCATTTGTAGCAGTCACTGCGCCAACATTGGTTGGTGTAACATTTCCTAAAGTTGGGCTAGGTGTCACCGAAGCATTTGGGTCTGGCGTGTTTGTTATCACTGCTTGTGGCGTGCCGGGTGTTCCTGCTGTTGCAGTTTGTGCCGCCGCAGTTTGCGCCGCAAATTCTGCAATCATATCCATTGGGTTTTCAACCGATGCAATGGGTGAAACAAATAAACCTTCTGGTATTAAAGTTGGTGTTTCAATTGGTGCCGCAGATAAAGACTGTGTGCAGGCTGAAATCAGCAAGGTTGAAATCAACATAATAGAAAGTACCAGCACACTTCGACGTGATTTACTCATAGATTCTCCTCGTTCAACATAATCAACATAAAATGGTAGCACATGAAGTTTAATGCGTCAAGCATACCTCCTGACCTTCGGACAGGAGATCGGACAAGAGAGGAAGCCTCGAAAGGAGAGTAGACTTAGTTTGCAAAAACAACCCTACCCAGCAACGAGGCTTCTATGGAAAAGTTTACCATTGTAGAATTTATG
>Ga0224723_1000551_pt1 | contig 25384 bp, 27 predicted proteins | sample Balambano_FR2_Me_FD_161647 | JGI IMG/M metagenome (GOLD analysis project Ga0224723, IMG submission 161647) | Freshwater sediment microbial communities from Lake Towuti, South Sulawesi, Indonesia - Balambano_FR2_MetaG | ecosystem: Environmental > Aquatic > Freshwater > Lake > Sediment | place... | reverse complement strand
TTCCAGAGCGAGGTTTGGGTCGCTCTGGAACTTGCTGGCCATTCCCCTCAGCGCAGTGGGAGGGCTCTATAGCTGGCGGCGGCGACGATATCGCAATGTAGCGATTAAGTTTTTTATTGCCATTGGCATGCTGGTGGCCCTGGCCGCTTTCTTTTCGCGGCTGCTGCAACAACCAGGAGATACAAGGATTATTTTGGCCGAGCTACTAATTCAGCTTCAGGTGTTGCACAGTTTTGACCTGCCCCGCCGCAAAGACCTGGGCTACTCGATGATGATTGGGCTGATTTTGCTGGGGGTGGCCGCTACCATTAGCCAAACTCTGGCCTTTGCGCCGCTGCTGCTGCTGTTTTTAGTGCTGGCTATTCCCGTACTGAGGCTTGATTATCAGTCGCGGCTGGGCCTGGAGTCATTGCCCTGGCAGCAGATTAAACCCGGACTAGCCCTGCGTCAGTTAGTGGGGCTACTAAGCTTGACCATCGCCCTGGGGCTATTGATTTTTCTGTTCCTACCGCGCCTGCCGGGGTACCAAATTCAAAATTTTCCGGTTAGTTCCACCATTGACACCGAAGCGGGGTTCACAGGACAGGCCATCATCAACCCCGGCTACCTCAGTGATGACGGCACTCAGTCCACCCAGGGGTTTGGGGAAGAAGGCAGCCAGGGCACCATTCAGGGCAAGGGTAAGTTAACTGGGCCAGGAGTCGTCGATAACTCGTCTTACTACGGCTTTAACCAGCAGATGAACCAAAATCTGCGCGGCGTGATGACCCCAGAGGTGGTGATGCGGGTGCGATCGCAGGCCCCCGGCTTTTGGCGAGTGCTGGCTTTCGACCACTACACCGGCCAGGGTTGGGATATTTCCCGCAATGATGAGGTGCGTACCCTCAATCGCTCTAGTTTTTCTTACCAAACGCTGCTGCCCATCGAGCCTAGCCTGACGCGACAGCGAGAGATTGTGCAGACCTACACCCTGGTCAGCAACTTCCCGAACCTGATTCCGGCCCTGCATCAGCCCAGGGAGCTGTATTTCCCTACTCGCGAAGTGGCTATTGACCGGGAGGGCAGCCTGCGATCGCCCATTGGCCTAGAGAAAGGCATGACCTACACCGCTGTGTCGCGGGTTCCCTTTCGCGATCGCACCCAGCTTCGGCAAGCATCCACTGACTACAGTAGCGAGATCCGGCAGTACTACCTGCAAGTGCCGGAGGGCATTCGCGAGCCGGTACGCCAAAAAGCCAAGGAGCTAATAGCCCTCTCCCCTACCCCCATTACCGACCCCTACGAAACCGCCCTCTATCTGGCCCAAGCCCTGAAGCAGCGCTACACCATTCAGCCTGACCTGCCCTTTTTTGTCCAAGAGCAAGACCTGGTCGAAACCTTCTTGTTCAAAACCAAAGGTGGCTACCCCGACCACTTCTCCACCGTGCTGACGATCATGCTGCGCAGCCTCGGCATTCCGGCCCGGCTGGTAGCAGGCTTTGGCGAAGGAGACTTCAACCCTTTCACAGGTTTCTACATCGTCAGCAACACCGACGCCTACGCCCTCACCGAGGTGTACTTTCCTGAATACGGATGGTTTGGTTTTGACCCCATCCCCGGCCACGAACTCCTGCCCCCCAGCCTGCGCGAGTACGAAACCTTCAGTGCCGTGCACCGGTTTTGGAACTGGGTCGCCGGTTGGCTACCGTCTCCCATCATGGGCATTGTGAATGGCCTGATGGAAGGGCTGACCCAACTTCTTACCCGCTTGATGCAAGCCCTTACTGGCTTGCTGCGTCTGGGGTGGGTCGGCATCATCATAGGGCTGGCTGGGTTAACGGCACTCGCCTTCGTGGGGTGGCTAGTCTTTCTTGGTTGGCGGCGTAGTTGGCGACATTGGCAACGGCGTAAACTCCCACCTACTGAACGGCTTTATCAACAAATGCTGACCTACTTCAGTCAGCAGGGCCATGCTAAACATCCTGCCGAAACACCTCTGGAATACAGTCGGCGGCTTGCCCAGAAAATCAAAGCTACCCAGGCCCAGGCGACCTATGACATCACACAAGCCTATGTGCGCTGGCGCTACGGCGGAGAATCCCAAGATATAGCTGATTTAACTGAAAAATTGCAAACTATTTGCCGCCATCGCCCGCCGCGATCGCGCCCTCGTTGGCGGCTCCGCCCCCAATAACTCTCGGGATAAACCGGCTAGCGGGTCGAATTGGCAAATTGATTTTCCAAAGCTTTCCGCTATGCTCGATTAAGACTTAGAGTGTGCCCAAATCGCAAATCCCAAATCCTCATGACCGTAAGCCTAAAAGCCCTTGTCAAAAACTCCCTCAAGTCCTTGAACTTGGCCGCTAACGACAGCGCAGCTTTCTCAGCAGCGCAGTTTGATGCCGATGTGATGACCACCTACGGGCGCTTTCCCATTGCCCTGACGCGGGGGCGTGGCTGCTACGTGTGGGATGAGCAGGGCCGCCGCTATCTGGACTTTGTGGCGGGCATTGCCACCTGCACCCTGGGCCACGCTCACCCGGCGATGGTGGAGGCTGTTACCCAGCAAATTCAAACCCTGCACCATGTGTCGAACCTGTACTACGTGCCAGAACAAGGGGCGTTAGCTCACTGGCTGGTAGAGCATTCCTGTGCCGACCGAGTGTTTTTCTGCAACTCTGGGGCCGAGGCCAACGAAGGGGCGATTAAATTAGCTCGCAAGTATGCCCATACGCAGCGGGGCATCGTCAATCCGCTGATTATTACGGCTAAGGCCAGTTTCCACGGGCGCACCCTGGCAACTGTTACGGCCACCGGTCAACCTAAGTATCAAAAAAACTTCGACCCGCTGATGCCTGGCTTTGCCTACGTGCCCTACAACGACATCGCCGTTTTAGAAGCCACAATAGCTGAACTGGATGCCGAAACGCCCCAGGTGGCAGCCATTATGCTGGAAGCACTACAGGGAGAAGGTGGGGTATGTCCGGGTGATCGCGCCTACTTCCAGCGGATTCGCCAGCTCTGTGACGAGCGTGGCATCCTGCTGATTCTGGACGAGGTGCAGGTAGGTATGGGCCGCACCGGTACTCTCTGGGGCTACGAAAACCTGGGCATTGAGCCCGACATCTTTACCTCCGCTAAAGGGTTGGGCGGCGGTATTCCGATTGGGGCCATGCTGTGTAAATCTTCCTGCGATGTATTCGAGCCGGGAGATCATGCCAGCACCTTTGGCGGCAACCCGTTTGCTTGCAAGGTTGGTCTCACAGTTTGCGAAACCCTGGAGGCCGAAAATCTGCTGGCCAACGTTAAGCTGCGGGGCGAACAACTGCGGTTTGGCCTGCAACGCCTGGTGCAGCAACACCCCACTCTGCTAGAACAGGTGCGCGGCTGGGGGCTGATTAATGGCCTGGTGCTGCAGCCCGAAGCAGCCATCAAGTCCATAGACATTGTCAAAGCCGCGATGGATGAGGGGCTGCTGCTAGTGCCCGCTGGCCTCCAGGTGGTGCGTTTTGTCCCGCCCTTGAATGTCAACGCTGATGACGTGCAGCGCGCCCTTATCTCGGTTGAAAAGGCCCTGGCTATGCTTATCAAGCGGCAGAGTAAATGAAGTACTTTGTTAGCCGACAACGCAACGCACAAGGACAGTCTTAGCCATAAAGCCATCGACGAAACAGTTTGGTCAGGCGTGGCATAACCAGGTAGGTAAGAATGGCTACTACCAACCCGGTAGTAATCAATTGGTTAATGAGTACAGGTCACGCAGGCCAATTCTGCTGTCATTGGGCCTGGATCAATTTTCAAACTGGGGAAGGCTAGCAGCAACATAGTGATGTCTCGCCAGTCAGTTCCGGCTTTGGGCCTGCCTTGGCATGGGTCAAGGCGACTACCTTACCTTATAAGGCAGCAGGAGCTCTGCCATAACAAACTCCCGAAAGGTAAAAACCCCTGCATTTAACTGTGCCATGTGGTTAACCTAGGGCTAGCGGAGCCATCAATTCTGGATCTTGGAACAGGGGTGTACTCAGGTACCGTTCTCCAAAGCTGGGCTGAATCACCACAATCAGCTTGCCATCGTTTTCGGGCCGACGCCCCACCTCTACAGCCGCCTTAACCGCCGCTCCGGTAGAAATGCCAGAAAGCAATCCCTCTTCGCGGGCCAACCGGCGACCATAGCTAATGGCATCCTCATCAGCAACCTGCACAACTTCATCAATCAGACTGATATCCAAAACATCAGGGACAAACCCAGCTCCAATGCCTTGAATTTTGTGGGAACCAGGCCGTCCGCCAGACAGCACCGGGCTGTTAACAGGTTCTACAGCAATGGCCTTAAACTCTGGTTTGCGCTGTTTTAATACGTCTGCTACGCCGGTAATGGTGCCGCCGGTACCTACCCCAGCCACCAGCATGTCCACCTGGCCATCGGTGTCAGCCCAAATTTCTTCGGCGGTGGTGCGGCGGTGAATATCAGGGTTAGCCGGGTTGCGAAACTGTTGCAACATGTAGGCATCGGGCAGGGTATCGAGAATATCCTGGGCGCGCTGAATGCAGCCTGACATTCCTGCTATTCCAGGCGTGAGTTCTAGCTCAGCGCCGTAGGCCCGCAACATGGCCCGCCGCTCAGAACTCATGGTTTCGGGCATAGTCAAAATTAGCCGATAGCCCTTAGCCGCCGCCGCCATTGCCAGCGCAATGCCCGTGTTTCCAGAAGTCGGCTCTACCAGGGTGGTTTTGCCTGGGGTAATCAACCTTTCGGCTTCTGCCGCCTCAATCATATTGATGCCAATCCGATCTTTAACGGAAGCCGAGGGATTCATACCCTCCAGTTTTATCACTAGCTGGGCTACGCAGCCATCGGCCTGGGGGATGCGGTTTAGCTTAACAAGCGGGGTATGGCCAATTAGCTGGGTAACGTTGTCTGCAATGCGCATGGGTCTAGCCTAGATGTAATACATGATGTCAAGTTGCTGTTTAGCGTTGCGTTGATCGAGCAGGTCTTGCAGCGTGTACTTGTGCAACACGGCCTCTGCCGCCTGACGCACCTCACCCCACACATCGCGAATTACTACAGCTTCAAGGCTTTCGGGCGAGTTGGCCGCTGCCGCCTGTACCTCAAACCCCTCAATGCAACTCACCACGTCGTACAGGCTGATCTTCCAGGGTTCACGAGCCAGAAGGTAGCCGCCTCGTGCCCCCCGCTGACTTTTGACTAGCCCTGCTCGCCGCAATGTTGCCAGGAGTTGCTCTAAGTATCGGTCAGGAATGCTTTGCTGAGATGAAATTTGACGAATCTGCAACGGTTCACCGCTGGCATGGTGAGCGCTGAGTTTGAGCAAAGCCAGAAGCGCATATTCACTTTTGCAGGACAAATCCACGGTAAGGCGAGGTTAAAGGGCGATGTGTCTTCAGTATACTCCGGTTCTCCACTGGGGTTTGCAGGATTTAGTTGAGACTTACCGGAGTTTGGCCAAGAAGCCGCCAATTTAGAAAAATCCACAAGGGTCTGATAGAAATCAGGCAGACCTATCACGCTAGATCCATGACAGCCCCATACCATCGCCGACATCTACGCGCCGCTTCAGCTCCTCCAAACTGGCCAGAAAACCGCGTGATTGAGACAGCATAGGTAGTAGAGCGAGAGGTGCACTTACTCCAAGGGTATCTGGGGATTTTGGATTGCCGATTTTGGATTTTTAGCCTCGTCGGGTGCTGTTAGACGGTCAGCAGCCCCTGCGGCTCATCTCCAAGACTGTGCTCCGCTAACGCACTGCCCACCCATCGCGAGCCAATCGACATCCAGAAGCCTAGGCTCTCGCAAATCATTGGGGTACTCTATCAGCACCGTTATGATTGAAACAGCACTCATCCGGCAGAGCCACTTGCCATGACCGCAACGCCAGAAACCAGGGATTTTCAAAGCGAGGTGCTGGAGCGCCTTGAGCGGCTTGAACAAAGGTTAGATGTCAGTGTTCAACGGCTTGAACAAAAACTCGACACAGATATCCAGCGTTTAGATGAGCGTACTGACAAGTGGGAAGAACGTTTCTTACAACTGTCAAAAGATAATCTAGCCATCTCACGCACCGTCATCATTGCGGCTGCCACGGTTGTTATTTTCGGCAGTTTGCTCGATAAAGCAGACATTCTAGTTGAAGGCGCAGCCAGACTCTTTGGCAAATAAGGTCGTTGAAGCTGCCAAAGCCTGCGGAGAAAGCCCTGTCAGCACAACAAACTACTCTCGTAGAAGGCAGTGAGGGTGGGTTTGCGCTCGGTTTTGTGACGGAGGGCCGTTGCTAGACCATTGCCGATGGGTAGGGTTAGTTTTGCTTGCCAAATCTCCCAGATTACAGAGCCAAAGCTCCCTCTTCTAGGCGAATTGCCTGAAGGAGAAAGTTCTTATGGTGTAACCAGTGTTAAGTGCAGGTATGCCCTTAGCTACCTGCACCAGACAAGAACCTGTGTGTACCTGGAACATATAACCATGAATAGCCAAAACGCAACTAATCGCGATTTTGATACCCATCCTGACGCCAATCCAGACCCCATTACTGGGCAACCAGGGGCGCATCCCGTGGGCACGGGCCTTGGTGCAGCCGGAGCCGGAGTGGTTGGTGCTGCTGTAGGCGGCTTAGTAGGGGGCCCTGTGGGTGCTGTAGTTGGTGCAGCGGTCGGCGCTGTGGGGGGTGGTTTAGCAGGTAAAAGTATCGCCGAGCGGGTAGATCCCACCGTGGAAGATGCCTACTGGCGCGAAAATTACCAGAATCGTCCCTATGTAGGCCCAGACTATACCTATGACGACTACAGCCCAGCCTATCGAACTGGCTACGAAGGGTATTTGACTTACTCGACCGATGGCCTGGCCTATGCCGATGTTGAGCCTCGCCTGCGCGAGACCTATGAGCAACAGTACAGTGACAGTCGCTTGGGCTGGGAGCAAGCCCAATATGCTAGCCGCGATGCCTGGGATCGGTTGGATGAGATAGCCCTTGCTTACGCCGCAGAAGATGACTACTGGCGCGAGAACTACACTACTAGGCCCTATTGGGATAGTGGATATGACTACGATGACTACGCTCCAGCCTACCGCATGGGCTACGAGAGTTACAGCACCTACGCTGACCAAGGCATGACCTTTAGCCAAGCCGAACCGCATCTGCGGAAAGACTACGAATCGCGCTATAGTGATCGTCGCCTGGGTTGGGATAAGGCTAAGTATGCCATCCAGGATGCCTGGCACCGTCTAGAATCTGCCGTTACGGGCGACGACTCTAGACGGATGTAAAGGGTGTCGCAGCCTTAGTTTATTTCCATCAGAAGCTGGATTTCCTCCAAGAAATCCGGCTTCTGTAGCATCATTCATGGCCGGCCTTCCTCTAAGGGTGAGGCTGGTTGTTTGCGTTGAGAGGGCCAGGACAACCCAGGATGGTGCAAGGCTAACGATTGCTTGAAATGGGCCAGGGTGAGCCTAGTTGGGTCACTTTGCTGAGCCAGGGAGATTGCTGTGTGAGCCACGTCCATAATTTCACCGCCAGTTAGGGGAAGCTTGGCCAATTGCGGCCAAGGCAAAGAACTATCATGCAGTTCAGATGGGATGGCCTGTTTCCAAAGTGTTTGGCGAGCCGCGGCAGTAGGCAGGGAAAACTCAATCACCCCATTGCACCTCTGCCGCCAGGAGGGTTGAACGGTGTGCAAGTAGTGGGTCGTTAACAGGGTAAGGCCGCTTTGAGTGCGGCGATGGTTGATCCACGGCTGCACCAAAGCCGGATCTAGGGTGGGCGATCGTCCCAGCCAGTGCTGAGCCGCTTTTACCACAAGTACACATACCGGAAGCGACGCCAAATTCTCCAGCAGAGTATCGTACTGGGGGGCGGTTATGGTTCCCAGATCCAGCACCACCAGGGGTAGGTTCAGCCGAGTGGCCAGGTGGCGGGCCGCCCTGGTTTTTCCTGTGCCGGGTCTGCCTGCAAACAATACTAACGGACTTGGGGATGTCTGTCTTTGGGCTAGGGCATACACCGTATCAAGTTGGGCAAGGGTAGCGGCTGGCAGGATCAGGTCGAGTTCCTGGCTCAGGGTTTGCGGCTTTAGGAGGGCCAGGTGGGGTGATCCAGTCCAGTGGTTAGCCTTAGCTGGGTCGGGCGCTTCGGCTAGCAGATAGGTGGTCAGAGCTTCGGCCAACCGCAGGTGACGACTGAGAAGAGTAGTATCGTCGGTGCTGGCCCACTCTACCAGGCCCAAATTTACCAGGCGGCTGTCTGGAGCAATCAGGGGGCGGGCCTGTCGCCATTCCTGGTCGTTGCGGCAGAGCAGGCGCAGGCAGAGATCCACCGTGGGCAGATCCCACTCTGACTCATCGTGCTGGTATTGCAAATAGCCGTACAGCCGCCCAAACCGCTGGTTAATTTCTGGGGCCAAGGCCATGAGAATCACATTTTTCTCAAAGGGGCTAAGCCGAAGCTGGTCGCGCAGCCAGGGTAGGGCCAGCACTATCCCCTGTTGCTGGCTGGCCTGAATACGCGCTTCGATTTGCTGGGCGTGGGTGGCATTGCGCCCCTGGTTGGTTTGAGGCGGACGAGCATGGTCGTACCCTGGCTGACCGTTAAGCGAAATGATGCCCTTCCACCAGTGGCTGGTGACGCGATCCTGGCCGGATAGGGCAAAGTCATCCAAATCCTGTAACTCTCGCTTCTGGCGAGACACCGCCACCATCAGCAAGCGATCAAGCCAGGCCAGTTCGGCCCGCAGGTAAGACCAGTTGTCAGCAAAGGGTAGGGCATTAGGATTGGACATGGCCGATTACCCGAATAAACTCTAGGGGCAATCCATCGGCGTCAGCGATGAAGGCTACTTCATAGACGCGATCGCCAATGATCTGCTGCTGGGGCTCCAGTAATACCGTCAGTCCTTTACGGAGGGCATCTACTTCATGAAAGGATTGACGAACAGTCGCTAACCAGGCTGGCAAACTATCCACCTGATCTGTCAAATCAAAGGAAAGGTGGTAATAGCCAGTGTAGTGCTCATCGCTAAAGGCGTCAGCGGCTGCGCGAGGTTCTGGCACCTGAATTAGTTCAATTCGGCCTCCCAGTCCCTCCAGCCAGCAGGCTAGGGTAATGCCAGCCGTGAATCGCTCGTGGACGACGAAGCCAAGGCGCTCGTAAAAGGCAATGGCTTGATGAATATTCTGCGTGCGAATAGACGCATGGTGAAGCATTAGACCGACTACTCAAACAACCGAAAATAGGGATAGCGCACGGGCACGCCAGGCTCTTTCTCCAGACTAAAGTTGATTACCGCCCACTGAGGATCTTCTTCAGGACCGGGGCTAAACTCAACCGGCAGCCCGTAGAGCTTGGGTGAAGCCGAAACATCCACCTGGCCCCGCCAGGGTGAATTGCGCTCCAGGTAGGCGTTCACCAGGTCTCTGTAGCGCTCAGCAATAATCACGCGGGTAGCCCGGTAGCCCTGAGTATACAGTCGATCCAGCGCTTCGTGAATTTCAAAGCGAATACCATCAGGGTGGGTGTGCTGACGATACCACTCGCCATCCCACTGTCGCCAGTGCCGACCCGACTGGAGATGCACCAGTTCTTTGGTTTCAGGGTTGGCCTCAAAAGCCCCGTGGCGCGTGCATAAATACGTATCTGTCAGCGTCAATGCCGGGATGGTCTGACGACAGTGAGGGCACTGGATTTCTGGGCCGTAGATGGGATACTGCAAGGCGGAATTAACCATTGGGCTGAAACCAGTCGGGTCCTCAATTGGCGGATACTACTCTCTGTAGCCGTATTATACCTGTGGGAACTAGGCTCGCTCCGTAGTTAGCATTGCCCCTGAACCGAAACCCTAAGTTTTTTTGAGAACTTTATGGCCTATGTCCTCCTCATCCTTAATTTGGTCAACTCCTGATGCCTCCAGAGCGGCCTTCGTAGCCCCTAACGCGACGGTAATTGGCCAAGTCATCCTCCATGAGGGTTGCAACATCTGGTATGGTGCCGTGCTGCGCGGTGATGTGGAAGAAATTCGGGTGGGAGCTTACACTAACGTTCAGGATGGCGCGATTCTCCACGGCGACCCTGGCTTTCCTACAGTGTTGGAAGATCACGTCACGGTTGGCCACCGGGCTGTCATCCACAGTGCCCACATTGAAACCGGCAGCCTAATTGGGATTGGAGCCATTGTCTTAAACAGTGTGCGGGTAGGAGCGGGCAGCATTATCGGTGCGGGTGCTGTGGTCACTAAGGATGTACCGCCGCGATCGCTGGTGATGGGCGTACCGGGTAAAGTTATCCGCGAGGTTTCCGAAGCCCAAACCCTGGAACTGGTTGAACACGCCCAGAAGTACTATCGCTTGGCTCTGGTTCATAGTGGTCAGAGCCTGGATATGGGTTTTAGCTAAGTAACCGTAGGCAATGCCCACCTTCAACTACTCCGACATCGGCGAAAAACCTCACGCAGCCGTCTCCGTTAAGGCATAAATTTCTTCTCTGGCTAAAAAGCAGCATATTCCAGGCATGCCAAGATATCTTTTGTGGGGTGTGGCACTTGGTGTAGTGGGCGGTACCCACACTACACGCTAACAGTCAGCCCTGGAGTAGAGTATTGAAAACAACGCCTTACTTTGAGCAGAAACTCCTGGAGTGCCCTGAAATTCAACGAACCTGGTGTCAGCGAGTGCTGGCTAACCCACTTAAAATAGCCATTCAGCCCAATGGGCGCATTAGTCATTGGGCCGTGATCCCAGAGTATGGTGATCGCCTCCTTCGAGTCATTACGCTAGAAGATGGGGAGACATTGCACAATGCTTACTTTGACCGCAATTTTCGATCACGACTAGAGAAGGGGTTAGAACCATGAAAATTCAATATTTTCCAGAGACAGACACCTTATCCATTCGGCTGAACGACACGCCCAGTACAGAGTCGGAGGAAATTGCCCCCGATGTAGTGATTGACTTTGATGCAGCAGGCCGTGTGGTAGGTCTAGAAATTGATCTGGCTTCCTCGAAGGTAGACCTTAAAAATTTGGACTTAAAAGGCTTACTCATTCCCGAATTGCTCTCAAAATAGTAACTGTAGGATGACCTGAGTTCGGGATAAGGAAATCCATTGGGGAAACTGCTCTACTGTCCTCCTGGGAGGGGTAGGTCATCAGCTCTACCTTATCTACAGCCGCAGGGTGGGCCTTGCCGTGGTTAAACCCACCCTAAGCGCTATCATCACTCCACCTGCCGGTAGCGCAGCAGATAGCTAAACACCTCCCCCGGCTGGGGCAGAATTAACAGCCCAGATTCGGGAATCGTAAACAACCGACTCCACTCAAACCGCTCGGCATAGCTCAGCAGATGCAGGTGGTTGATCGCTCCCTGCACCCCATCTTGGGAGCCGATGAGGATGTGCTGCAATCGCTCTCGCTCTGGGTTCGGGGTGGGAAGTGTCAGGCTGAGGGGGGTTAGATCCCCGGATTCTTGAAGAATCCGGGGATCTGGACGTAGGGGATCGAGAACCCTGGTTTTTCCAAAAAGCCGGGGTTCTATAGCGATATAACTCATGAGGAATTCCTCCAAAACAATGATGGGTAGGAAATCCCCAAAAACTTGGCCGCCCCGTACCATGTGCAGTGCAGGGCGGCCTGAGCAATAATAGCTTAGCCTCCCAGACAGACTCTACCTGACTTGGGGGTTAGCCGCTGGTTGGTGCGCCAACACCTTCCAGTGGCGTTAGACCAAATTTTTGGGATGCCAGACTGCCAGCAGACAGCCATAGCCCAGTAATTTACCCTATCCCTGGCCAGGTTGCAAGTAAAAATAGTTACAATTTTGTAAACCTGCCGGATTGCCAGCCCCCAGCACCGGGTGTTAGTTAATAGGCCACCACTGGGCCAAGGATAGAGCCAATTCGCATGGCTAGCTCAGTCAGGTTATCTATTTCTAAGCAAAACTGTTCAGCCTTTTCGCGGGGCACTCCCCCATGAATCAGGTACTCAACCAGCAGATTGTAAAGCAAGTCCTCTGCCAGTTGAGCTTGATCGGAGCGTCCCTGGCTTTGGTTTTGGTAATGTAGAAACTCTTGGCAGCGCAGGGCCAGGTCACGATAAGTGGAATTCCGGGTCAGGCACTCAAGACTGCTAACAACCACAGCTACCTCAAGCGGTAAATTGCCCTTAGTATAGTCAACCTCGTGCTAAAAAATGCGAGTCTGGATGTCCTGTGCAATTCTCAGACAGATGAAGCAGTTTAGCAACCGAGCTGCGCTGAGGCCGTAACCGTATGAACCTCAGACTTTTTACAAAAAGCTTAAGAGCTGCTCCATAGAAGGCTAATGCGGATGGCGAGACTCGAACTCGCAAGGCGTAAGCCACACGCCCCTCAAGCGTGCGTGTCTACCAGTTCCACCACATCCGCGAGGATATCCAAGTCACCCAACATCAGACTTAATGAGGGATGGCTAGCCTGAAGCAGCAACTTAGCTATACAAGGATAAACCATATTAGTCAGATTGTTAGACCTCAGCGATAGCAAATTTAATCCCTTCACCCCCGTGTTAGGATTAGCAACCATCGTATGATTCTGGTTAGAGATTATCGCCCTATAGAATGCGCTTTTCCAAAATCTTGATTGCTAACCGGGGAGAGATTGCGCTCCGCATTCTCCGCACCTGTGAAGAAATGGGGATTGCCACCGTGGCCGTTCATTCCACGGTAGATCGTCATGCCCTGCACGTGCAGTTGGCCGATGAGGCCGTTTGTATTGGGGAGGCTCCCAGCCAAAAAAGCTACCTCAACATCCCCAACATCATTGCAGCGGCGCTGACTCGTAATGCCAGCGCCATCCATCCCGGTTATGGCTTTTTGGCCGAAAATGCTCGGTTTGCTGAAATTTGCGCCGACCACCAGATTGTTTTTGTTGGCCCTTCCCCGGAGGCGATCCGCAAAATGGGCGATAAATCCACCGCAAAGGAAACCATGCAGCGGGTCGGCGTGCCTACGGTACCTGGCAGCGATGGCCTGCTTATGGATGAGGTAGAGGCGTACAAAATTGCTGGCGACATTGGCTACCCGGTTATTATCAAAGCCACGGCGGGCGGTGGTGGGCGCGGTATGCGTCTGGTACAGACCGAGGCCGACATGAGCAAAGCCTTCATGGCCGCTCAGGGAGAAGCGCAAGCCGCCTTTGGCAACCCCGGCGTGTATCTGGAAAAATTCATTGAACGGCCCCGCCATATTGAATTCCAAATTCTGGCCGACAGCTACGGTAACGTTGTACACCTGGGTGAGCGCGACTGCTCCATCCAGCGGCGGCACCAAAAGTTGCTAGAAGAAGCCCCCAGCCCGGTACTCACCCCAGAGCTACGCCAAAAAATGGGAACCGCCGCTGTGCAAGTGGCCCAGTCCATCAACTACGTGGGGGCGGGCACTGTGGAGTTTTTGGTAGATAGCAGCGGTCACTTTTATTTTATGGAGATGAACACCCGCATCCAGGTTGAACATCCCGTTACTGAGATGATCACCGGCATCGACTTAATTGCGGCCCAGCTCCGCATCGCCCAGGGAGAAAAATTGCCCTTCACCCAGGAGCAAATCCAGTTTCGGGGCCACGCCATCGAGTGTCGCATCAATGCCGAAGACCCCGACCACAACTTCCGACCCAACCCAGGCCGCATCAACGGCTACCTGGCCCCTGGCGGCATGGGCGTGCGGATGGATTCGCACGTGTATACCGACTACGAAATTCCTCCCTATTACGACTCCCTGGTTGGCAAGCTAATTGTCTGGGGGCCAGATCGCCCTACAGCCATTCGTCGCATGAAGCGGGCACTGCGAGAATGTGCGATTACCGGACTGCCGACAACCATCCCCTTTCACCAAAAGGTGCTGGAAAACGCCAATTTCCTCAGTGGCGACGTTTATACCAATTTTGTTGCCCAGATGATGTCTTCCTAGCCATCAGCTTATCCCAACATTCGCAACAAGCCCTGTTGACCTACCAATAGCTCTCTCAGTAAGGTAACGATGCCCACCCAAATTACTGGGGCAATATCCACCCCGCCAATGGGTGGCACCAGTCTACGCATCGGAATCAAAAAAGGCTCAGTTGGCCAGGCAATTAACGACCAGGGCAGTCGGGTCAAATCTACCTGAGGATACCAAGTCAACACAATGCGAAAAATAAAGAGCAAGGTCATCAACGCTAAGCCCAAACCCACGCTCCAATTCAGAATCTCTGTGGTAGCCATAGTCAATCCTTAAGAGTCTTAACTATTCTAAAGCTTTGTAAAGCGGTGATCGCTCTGTTTAACCCCAGAATTACCAGGCTTTTCTTCTCTGCGGCTGAATCCTAGTCAGGCCGTTGTGTTGGTGAGGTGAACTTGATCAATAATACTAAGTAACAATTTGTCTAATCCGTAATCAGGACAACGAACCTATGACACCTTCCTTAAGTAACTTTTTACTGAGCCTTCTGGCTGGGGCGCTAATTATAGTCATTCCAGCAACTATTGCCTTACTGTTTCTAAGCCAGCGCGACAAAATTCAGCGTCAGTAATCCTGGGTTGGGCTGGTGCTAACGCAGGTTCACCTGCGCGATCGGGGGTAGGACGATATCCCCGATTTTGTTTTTGGACAATCGTTGACGGCCAGCATTCAGGAAGAGTGATTTAGAGCATCGGCGCGGCATGACTAGAGGCCGAGTTTTTGTAAGTTGTGAACTCAAAATGCGCTCAATAGCCTCAAAGCCCCTGGCATTGTCTACCAGCGATCTTAAGGAATAGGAGACTGAATTGGAGAAACCTCTACCAAATCGCCCACGGCTAAACCTAGCTCTGCCGCCCGCCCAGCCCGTAGCTCAATTACCTGATCAATGAGTTGATTGCCCGGCCCATAGATGGGGCAGGGGTCAGCCGTGCAGGGAGGCACGCTAGCCGAAATTGCCTGAATCTTTCCCTGATAGATAAACACCATATCCAACGGTACCGGCACGTTCTTCATCCAAAAGCTGACTGGACGGGGTGGGTTCATTGGGAACAGCATGCCGCGATCGTCCGGCAGTGCATCACGGTACATCAGGCCGAGGGACTGCTGCTGGGGCGTAGCCGCTACCTCCAACAAAATGTCTTGCCCACCTAGCGAAGCTACAGCTGTAACCGGAAGCTGCTGACTTGGCTGAGAGGGTGTAGCCGTTGAACGGCTATCCGGGGATGGAGCGGCATCCACCGTTTCCCTTGTTAGTGGTTCCAGGGCTGTTGTAGACTCTGGGGCCGAGCATCCAGTACCAAAGACCACCAGCACCACCATGACCCAACCCAGTAGCGCGTGTGGAGTACGTAGGGCCGTGGGAAGTTTTGCTGGATAAGAAATGGGCATCAGCATGAGAGTTGAACAAGTAGGGAGGATGAACTTGTGAGTTGGCATGAATACTAGACCCAACGATAGCGTTTTTGTCCACAGAAACAATAGCTCACAGAAACGATATATTGAGCGCTCCACCAAACAGTACTTCCACAGTGCTAGGATACTTGTCTCATCGGTTCTAGCGGGGAGCAGCCGCTAGAGGAAACGGGGAAAGAGCAGTGAGAATCTGCCGCTGTCCCGCAGCTGTGAGGCCATGTTGGAGGTTAGATTTTGAATTTTAGATTAGGGTTTGCCTCCCAATCCAAAATCGTAGCTCCAAAATTGGCTAAGTCAGAATGCCCGCCGATGGTCTGTTTACGTTCTACACATACATCTGCGAGGTACGGATGATGACTGTTTTGGTATTATTACTAGGCCGATTACGCCCTAGCTCGAGTGCAAGGATGGCGGTGCCCTTCTAGAAGACATCTCAGGGGTAGAAGACATCTCAGGGGCAAGCTCTTCATTCGACATCCAAGCTATACCTGGCCGCTACATCAGCTACTGCCAGTGAGTTTCTAGTCCCACCAGCCGCACGGCAGCCTCTGCAACGTTGCTTTGCTTGACAGGCGTTCATGCTGACGAACGCTTTTGCTGGCGCTGTGCGAGTCGCCAAGTACTCCACAACAGTAATTAATCTCCTGCCTCCTGTCTTCTGTCTCCTGCCTCCTGTCTTCTGCCTCCTGCCTTCTGTCTCCTGCCTTCCGTCTTTCCAAAGTAATGACTCAAACCACACTTTTTGTTTGCTCTCTGTGTCGATTTTCCGCGGCTGAAGCCAATCGCAACGGCATTTCTGGCGGCCAGCACTTAATTAACGAATTGCAGACCGAACTTAATGTTCGCCACCTCCAAGACGCGGTGCGCATAGAGCCTCTGCGCTGTATGGCCGGGTGCCACCAGCCCTGCAACGTCAGCCTGGCAGCTCCTGGCAAGCTCACCTTTATCCTCAGCCACGTTTCCCCTACAGAAAGTGCAGCCGCCCTCTCAGCGTTTTGTGAACAATACACCCACAGCCCCGATGGTCGCGTCCCTTACCGTGAACGTCCCTCCTTAGTACGAGAAACGACAGCCTTCGTCCTCCCTCCCCTTCCCGCCGCCTCTACATAAAGAACTCCCCATCTCCCCATCCCACCATTCCTATCCACCGTCATGCACAAAATCCCCGTAACTGTCATCACTGGTTTCCTTGGCTCTGGCAAAACTACCCTGGTGCGTCATCTACTGCAAAACAATCAGGGGCGGCGCATTGCCGTTTTGGTTAACGAATTTGGCGAAGTTGGTATTGATGGCGACCTGCTGCGATCGTGTCGGGTTTGCGACGAGGACGAGAATCCCAACAATGCCGCTGTTAATATCCTGGAGCTAGCCAATGGCTGTCTTTGCTGTACGGTTCAGGAGGAATTCTTACCCACCATGCAAGAACTCCTGAAGCGGCGGGATGAGATTGACTGCATTGTGATTGAAACCTCTGGCTTAGCCCTGCCCAAGCCCCTGGTGCAAGCCTTTCGCTGGCCAGAAATTCGCACTGGGGCCACTGTAGACGGGGTAATTACGGTGGTAGATGGCGATGCCATGGCTCGTGGGCAGATGGTTGGCGACCTGGAAGCGCTAGAAGCTCAGCGGCAGGCCGACGACAGCCTGGAGCATGAAACCCCTATCGAGGAATTATTTGAAGATCAGTTGGCCTGCGCTGACCTGGTGTTGCTGACCAAGACAGATGTTATGGATGGGGAGGCGCGAGATCGCACATACCAGTGGCTCAAACAGCAAACCCCAACTGGCGTTAAAATCCTGCCCTGTCAGCATGGTGATATTGACCCAGAAGTTCTGCTCGGCTTCAACGCGGCTGTAGAAGATGACCTCGACAACCGCCCCAGCCACCACGACCACGAAGCAGATCACAAGCACGATGACGACATCAACTCAGTCTACCTTGAGCTTGAGCAGGCTTTTCAACCCACGGCCCTGGTAGAACGCCTGCAAGTTCTGGTGCAGCAGCAGGAAATCTATCGCGTCAAGGGCTTTGTAGCGGTTCCACAAAAAGCCATGCGATTAGTACTGCAAGGCGTAGGCCAGCGGTTTGACCACTTTTACGATCGCCCCTGGCAACCCAATGAGCCGCGCAAGACTCGCCTGGTGTTCATTGGGCAGGGCCTACAGGCCGCTAGCCTTACCGAGGCTGTTATGGGGTAAAGGCCGGAACTTACGGAGCGCTCGCGCAGCGTTTCCAGAAGGGAAAACTCAACAGCAATCAGCATTGTTGGGTTCTGCTAACGCGCCACCCAACCTACTACCTTCTACCTTCTGCCCTAGCTTTCCCGTAGAACATAACCCACCCCGCGCACCGTCTGAATCAGACGCTTTTCATCTTCGCCGTCGATTTTGAGGCGCAGATAGCGAATATACACCTCAATTACATTGGATTCGCCCACAAAATCGTAGCCCCACACGTTTTCTAAAATTTGCTCCCTGGGCAGCACCTCACGAGGATGCTCCATCAGGTATTTCAGCAGCTCAAACTCTTTCATGGTTAGCTCAATCACCCGTCCGCTGCGAACCGCATGGCGATTTGTCAGATCCAAGGTCAGCTCGCCAAAGCGGAGGTTTTCGGTATCGGCGGGCACGGCCTGAAGGTACAAATGTACGATTTTGAGAAAGGCATCGGCCCGGTAAGGTTTTAAGAAATAATCATCAGCTCCACACTCTAAACAGGCCACTCGGTCTTCCAGGCTGTCTTTAGCCATCAGCAACACAATGGGCGCTTTTATTCCTTTACTTCGCAAGGTTTGGCAAAGGGCCAAACCCGATTCATTCCCCAACAGCCGATCTACCACAATCAGCGCTGGATTGGTTTGAGTCGCCAACGCTAAGCCCTCCTTGGCTCCGTAGGCAATCACTGAGGCATAACCGGCTTCTTTAAGATCCAGCCCCATCTGCCGCGTTTGGCCTTCACTAGAGCCAATTAATAGAATTTTGGGATCCGTTGCTATTGCGGTGCCCATAGTTCCCTCATTTACCTATGAAGATAAATACTTACTGACAAAACATCAGCGATTATAACTTGCCCTCGCAGTTGTCTCAGGACTGGGGCTTGGGTGAAACTCCTTTAGGAATAGGGATCTTTTTTTCTCCTTCCCTGGTTTTTGCAATTTTTCTATAGGAAATAGGCAAACCCCTCTTCATCCCTTTACCCTCAGGGCAATTCTACTGACGTCGGTTTAGCAATGTGCGGCAGCCCCCAACCCAGCTTTTCGCGCAGAACTTTGAAGAATTCAGGTGATCTCAAGCGAATAAACTTTGCCATGTAGGGGGCGCGGCAAGTGCTAACCCAATCTTCAGGCATCACATAGCAGCCTGCGTTGCCGTCTACAATCATCACCAGCGGGTCGGTGTTAGCAGAGTGGATAGACACCATCTCATGATCGGGAAAGACTAACCCTCGCGAGGCCAGCGAGTGCGGACAAATGGGAATTAGCTGATTAACAGAAACGCCAGGAGCAATCACTGGCCCCCCCGCCGAAAGCGCGTAAGCCGTTGAACCGGTGGGCGTGGAGATGATAATGCCATCAGCCGCAATATCCACCGGAGCGTGGCGGCCAATGCCCACCTCAAAATGGCACATGCTGGTCAATGGTTCGCGATGCAGCACCATTTCATTCAGGCAGAGCGCTTCCCAAATCAGGTCTTGGCGATGAAAAAGCTTGACCACCAGCATAGCCCGCTCTTCAACTTCATAGTCTCCGGCTAGAACCTGCTCAATTGCCTGGGGCAGTTGGTTCAGGTAGGCTTCTGTCAAAAACCCCATGTGGCCCGTATTAACCGTCAGCAGCGGCACTCCCACTGGCGCTAGCTGTCGAAAGGCCGACAGCACCGTACCATCTCCCCCTAGCACTAGCGCAAACAACATCTCTGCCCCAAAGTGAGGCGGCACCAGGCTATCAATGGGCGTATGGCAGATAGGGCGCTCTGGGCTGGAGTAGCCCAAAATGCCGCCAACCCCAGTGGCTAAACTCACCTCAAAGCCACGACCGATCAATTTTTCTTGCCATTCAAGGGCAACTTGATGGGCGACTGGCTTAACGTCGTTGTAAATAATGCCGACCTTGGGCACGGGCAAATTCCAACTTCTATCTAAAGGAAATGGGCTTAGACAAAAAAGGGGTCTACACCTGCAAAGGTGCCGAACACAGGGGACAAAAAATATGCCTTCATCCTAGGCTACCGTTTTTTCGGCATGGGTTAAACCACTGAGAGAGGAATTCTACCCACACGACTTATTCACACTGTTGACAGTAGTTGTCTATCGATTGGGGTAGACCAAAACCTTACCTGGAGTTATGGTACCTATTAGAAATCTCAAGGGAATATAGTTATTTACCCTCCCTTGCCGAGTTCAGCCCTACTGCTGTGACCACCCGCCTACCCGAAACCACTGCCTACGTTCGCATCACGCATCAGTCCTGGAGCCAGGGTCGGATTGACGGCGAGGTTCGGGCCAGCGACTATGAATGGCAGTTCCAGTGGTGTTTTCGTCAGGGATATTTGCAGGTAGAGCCATCCCTTGGCCGTGCCCTCATTTGTGAGCCTTTGAGTCGATTTCTAGAGCGGTTTGACTACCAACTAGAACCGGGAGGAGACTACTCCTTTACGATTCGGGCCAAGCTGTAGGGAAGAGGGAAGACGGGAACAAGAAGACGGAAGAACGAAATCTAACTCTAGTCGCACAAGCTAAAACACGGTGAGTTGGGTAATGGCCTGCAACACTTCGCGGGTAGCGCTGACTGGCCAGCTTCCCTCGCAGCGTCGCCCAGATTGAAGGATGAACCGGAGGGCGAAGGCATCTGGAAAACCCTCAGCTTCCAGCCAAACTAAATCTGATTCGGCTTCGCAGGTGATTCGCTCTTCGTCCATCAGTTCTTGGGCGATTGCCAGCATGGTTTGCGTCAGTTGTTGCGCCAGGCGGCAAAAGTCTCGAAATTCCCCTGCTGTTAACTCAATGGCCCAGGTAGAACCAGCCAAAAGCCCTGGATAGGCAGACGCTCCGTTATCCCAGCCCAGTCGCCAGCCTGCGCCTTCCTTGATGAAGCGTTGACCCATAGTGGCCGTTGGGTCTTAAACCCTATTCACCAATAATTTCGGGCTGGGTCAGCTCGTCTGACATTTCAATGATGGCCCGTAGCACTGGCTTCATTTTAGGGTCTTCGTAGTTCTCAAAATCTTCAAACCGGCGACGCTGAGCTCGGTTAGCCACCTGCACTGTGATCCGATAGCGGTTTGAGGCCGCCCGAATTAGATCTTCGGTACGGCGTAAAATCTGCGTACTGTCGAAGGGAGAGCGCTTGACCATAGAAAACCTGCTTAAACTTGTCTAAGGCTCTCATCCTATCAAGGATCATGGATAGTTGGGTGAGACTTGCCGAGTAACTTGAGAATTAAAGACTTTCAGATTCTTGACAGGTCGTGATATGATTTAAGACTGTGTCGAAATTATGTCTAACCATGCCGAAACTGAAGTCTCGCAAGGCTGCGGCCAAGCGCTTTCGCCGCAGTGGTAGCGGCAAAATTATGCGCCGTAAGGCGTTCAAGAACCACATGCTAGAGCACAAAAATGCTACTCGCCGCTCTCGGTTGTCTAAGATAACGACGGTATCTGAGTCCGATGCCCCCAATGTTGAGCTGATGTTGCCCTACCTCTAATGGGTGGGCGAAGGAAGCCAGATAGGTTAGACCTCTCGTTTTGATAAGGCTGCTCAGGTTTTGATTGTCCAGGTTTGAAGTATCCCCAAGGATTTAAAGAGTCATGGCACGTGTTAAGCGCGGCAATGTAGCCCGAAAGCGCCGCAAAAAAATTCTAAAGCTGGCTAAGGGGTTTAGAGGCTCCCACTCCAAGCTCTTTCGTACCGCTAATCAGCAGGTGATGAAGGCGTTGCGGTATGCTTACCGAGATCGCCGCAACCGCAAGCGCGATTTTCGACGCCTTTGGATTACCCGCATTAATGCAGCAGCGCGGATGCATGGGCTGAGCTACAGCCAACTGATTGGTCAGCTCAAGAAAGCTAATATTGACCTCAACCGCAAAATGCTGGCTCAAATGGCGGTTCTGGATCCGGATGGCTTTGCCAAGGTTGTTGAGGTTGCCGGCAAAGGCTAAATCCTGGGTTTCGGTATGGTAGTCCCAGAAAATCGCCTGTTTCAGCCAATACAACGGATGCTAATAGGTTTTTGCATAGTTTTGGGGGTGCAGTGGGCTGTATCCCCAATTTCTGCAGCCGCTAATTTGGAGGCTATTCAGGCCCGTGGCCACCTGATTGTGGCCGTGCGAGAGGGTTGGAGGCCGCTTAGCTATCGCACCCAAGCAGGAGAGCTAGTTGGGCTGGAGGTAGACATTGCCCGCCAGTTGGCGGAAGAAGTACTGGGCGACCCGGATGCAGTGGTTTTTCAGGTGGTGTCGAATTTAGAGCGCATTCCGACTGTGCTAGAGGGGCAGGCCGATCTGGCCATTGCGGGGCTGACCATCACCCCAGAGCGCATGCGGTTAGTCAGCTTTAGCCTGCCCTACTACCTGGATGGGGCTGGCTTCTTAGTCCGCAGTCGCAATGCCCAATTCACCCGCCTACAAGATTTACAGCATCAACGAATTGGCCTGTTGCAAGGCTCCAGCTTAGTCCCTACGGTGCGCCATGTGCTGCCTCAGGCCGAACTGGTGCCTCTAGTCAGCTACCAAGACGGATTCAGCCAACTCAGCCAGGGCCAGGTCGATGCTTTCGCTGGCGATGTCACTGTGTTGGTAGGCTGGCAGCAAGAACACTCCGGCTATGCCCTGCTACCAACCCTGGCTTCAGCCGAGCCACTGGCCATAGCCCTGCCCAAAGGAACCCAGTTCAACGACTTACGCACTCTGGTGAATGATACACTCACCACCTGGCACGAAAGCGGCTGGCTAGAAGAACGGGCCACCTACTGGGGACTGCCCTAACTCGTGTCAAGATAAATACAGACCTGTAGGATGCGCGTTGATTATGGAGAACAGCAAGCTTCTTTTGACTTACCTGGCCATTTTGCTCGTGTTGCTGAGCATTGCCGCTTTTTTTGTGGTGCGCCAGGTGCTCAAAACTCGCCGTATCGAAGGAACCCTTTCACGTTTGCAGGTCAAACTCACCAAAGAAAAGGGTACTGCTCAGGAGTACTACGAATTAGGCAGCCTACTACTCGACAAAAAACTCTATACTCAGGCCGCCCTCTACCTTCAGCAAGCCCTCAAACAGATTGATTCAGACGAGGCCGAAAATACCGCCCTGGTCTATAACGCCCTGGGCTACGCCTACTTTGCTCAGGAACAGTATGATCTGGCCATTCGTAACTACAAAGAAGCGCTGAAGCTAACCCCCAACTACGTAACAGCCCTCAACAACCTGGGCCACAGCTACGAGCGCAAGCAGTTGATGAACCAGGCTTTGGAAACCTACGAAAGCGCCCTGGCGGTTGAACCCAACAACAGTACCGCCAAACGCCGGGCCGAATCTCTCCGCAAGCGGCTAGTTACTTCCGAAAAATAAGCTGGAACGGGGCCATTTGCCGGTGCCCAGCACGATACTCATTGCTCCGCAAGTTGCTCAGTAACTCATGGTAAAATATGAGGTTTTTGTGCCAATTTACGGAAAGGAGTAGGGGGCATGAATTCGCTGGGGCGACATATTTTGGTAGAGTTCTTTGGGTGTTCGGCAGAAATTCTGAATGACGTACCGCTCATTGAGTCGAGCATGGTGGCGGCGGCCAAGGAAGCCGGGGCGACGGTGATTAGCTCGGTATTTCACCATTTTTCGCCTTTTGGGGTGTCTGGGGTAGTGGTAATTCAGGAAAGCCACCTGGCTATTCACACCTGGCCTGAGTATCGCTATGCAGCGGTGGATTTGTTTACCTGTGGCCACACGGTCAACCCGTGGATTTCCTTTGACAAGCTCAAGGCCGCCTTTGAAGCTGACTACGGGTCTGCCCTGGAAATGAACCGGGGCCAGCTTGAGTTGTTTGAGCGGGTTGATATTGACCTAGGCGAACTGCGCGATGACGCTACGAATAAGCTGGTAACCCCCAAGCAAAGCCGCAGCGTTTGGTTTACCGACAAAAACGAGAACATTGCCCTGTCGATTCGGCACAAGGGCGATCGCGTCTTCCGCGAAAAATCCCTTTACCAAACCGTGGAAATTTTCGACACCTTTGCCTACGGCAAAATGCTCACTATCGACAGCATGGTAATGTGCAGCGAAAAGGACGAAAACGCTTACCACGAAATGATTATCCACGTGCCGATGTTGCTCAATCCCAGCTTTAAGGATGTGTTGGTAATCGGCGGCGGCGACGGCGGCAGCGTGCGGGAAATTCTTCGCCATCCCCAGGTAGAACGGGTGACGATGGTAGAAATTGACGAAGCCGTAGTGCGGGCCTCCAAGGAATTCCTGCCCTCGCTATCTGGGGCTTTGGAAGATCCCAAACTCGACCTGCGCATTGAAGACGGTATTGCCTTTGTAGCCAATGCGCCCGACGCCAGCTACGACCTGATCGTAATCGACTCCTCAGACCCAGTTGGGCCATCCGAAGGGCTATTTAGCACCGAGTTTTACCAACAGGTCTATCGCTGTCTCAAGCCCGGTGGAGCCATCACTGCCCAAAGCGAATCGCCCCGGTTTAACCAAAACGCCTTTGTGGATATCCACCACTGCCTGAAGGGAATTTTTGGGGCTGATAGCGTGTTTTGCTATCTGGCCTTCATCCCTACCTACCCCACGGGCATGTGGAGCTTTAACTATGCCACCAAGGGCGCTGTTCATCCGCTACAAGGCTTAGATGCCCAGCGGTCAGACTCCTTTGCGGTTGAGCATGGCCTGCAATACTACAACGTAGGTATGCACCAGGCCGCCTTTGCCTTACCGACCTTTGTGCAAACCATGCTGAAGGAGTAATTGCCGACCTGCTCAAGGAGCCTTAACCAAGGGGGATAGCGCATTAACGCCTTGCCGTTGTGCTATCCCTGCGGTTTTGGTCTAACCGAATGGATTGATACGGGATTGAGCGATAAAATTTATCGATTTCCAATGGATGATCAAGGAGTTCAGCAATGATGTCATCCTCTTCAGCGATAGGAGGTTCCGGTTTCACCTATGATCCGAGCGGCGTTGGCCTGGAGAATGGCAATCTCTACGGACTCCCCTATGATTACGACACGGCAGGAATCATCGTGTTTGGCGTCCCCTGGGAAGTCACCGTGTCCTACCATACGGGCACAGCTCAAGGGCCAAAGCGGGTGCTAGAAGCCTCTCCCCAGCTTGACTTGTACGATTTAGATAACCCTGAGGGTTGGCGACAGGGAATTTTTATGCCACCGATTCCAGAGCATTTGCTATCCCTGAATCAACAGGTGCGGGAGGCGGCGAATCGGGTCATTCAAGCTACGGAGGAGGGGGTAGCGATCGCCCACCAACCCATCCTGCAAGTCGATTTAGATAACGTCAACCACGCTTGCGAACAAATGACCGGCTGGCTCTATGCTCAGACGGCCACTGCCCTTGACCAGGGTAAGCGTGTGGGGGTCATCGGTGGCGACCACAGTGTTCCCCTGGGTTACTTACAAGCCCTGGCCGAGCGCTATCCGAACTTTGGCATTCTCCACATCGACGCCCACGCCGACCTGCGCCACACCTACCAGGGCTTTCGCTATTCCCACGCCTCAATTATGCATAACGTACTGGGCCTACCCCAAGTCAGCAAGCTAGTACAGGTCGGCATCCGCGATATTTGCCACGATGAAGTGTCGCTCATTCACCAGTCCGAAGGGCGAGTTATTACCCACTACGACCCGGTTTTAAAAGAGAAGCGCTATCAGGGCATTCCCTGGCTAAGCCAGTGCAAGGCGATTGTGGCAGATCTGCCCCAAAACGTCTACATCAGCTTTGATGTGGATGGCCTCGACCCCAAGCTATGCCCCCAGACAGGCACCCCCGTCCCCGGTGGCCTGGAACTGGAG
>Ga0224723_1000550_pt1 | contig 25414 bp, 26 predicted proteins | sample Balambano_FR2_Me_FD_161647 | JGI IMG/M metagenome (GOLD analysis project Ga0224723, IMG submission 161647) | Freshwater sediment microbial communities from Lake Towuti, South Sulawesi, Indonesia - Balambano_FR2_MetaG | ecosystem: Environmental > Aquatic > Freshwater > Lake > Sediment | place... | reverse complement strand
GACTTCGCGGTCTGGCGTCCAAGCACCGGTGAGTGGTTGATCAAAGACAGTGTGTCCGGCGCTGAACACAGTCAGCAGTGGGGTCTGCCGGGCGATGTTCCCGTGCCAGGGGACTACAGTGGTGACGGCAGGACGGACTTCGCGGTCTGGCGCCCAAGCACTGGCGTCTGGGGGATCAAGGACCGTGCGACGGGCGTAGAGCGCAGTCAGCAGTGGGGAGACTCGCGCGATATTCCGGTTCCAAGAGATTACACCGGTGATGGCAGAGTAGACTTCGCCGTATGGCGCCCGAGCACTGGCGTCTGGTGGATCAAAGACAATGCGACTGGCGCTGAGCGAGGCCTGCTTTACGGGAAGTTTGGGGATGTGCCTGTGTAAATGTGAACTGGATCGCTGGCCGGGACATAAGCATTCATCACGGTGGCAGGATGCGTCAACTTGGGCGAAAAACGATCGCGGGTTGACTGGGCCACTGTGTGCGACCACGTCAGCGACCACGATCTCGGGGCCGGACCTTAGAAGCCATATGAAAATTAGGCGGGCAAGCGCTTGAGCAAAGTATGAATGGCGGACAAGTAAATCATCCCTTCACTGATAATGGTGGAAAATTCATAGTCTTTGCTCAAACGACGGCAATTGCCAAGCCAGGCGAAGGTGCGTTCAACCAACCAGCGTTTGGGCAAGACCACAAAACCCTTCTGATCAGCAGGCGCACCGACGACCTGCAGATTGATCGGGAAGTGAGTGTGACACCAGGTAATGATCTCACCGCGATAGCCCGCGTCCGCCCACAAGGTCAGCAAGCGCAAGCAGCGGATCGGGAGCAAGGCGTTGAGGAGGTGTTGAAGCCCATGGCGGTCTTGAATATCGGCGGGCAAGACGATGACTTTGAGCAGGTGTCCGAGCGTATCGACCAACAAATGGCGCTTGCGCCCTTTGACTTTCTTGCCTGCATCATAACCGCGTTCGCCTCCCACCGCTGTCGTTTTCACGCTTTGGCTATCGGTCATGCCTGCACTTGGGTGCGGACACCGCCCCGCCGCCCACCGTGCCGACCAGGTCAAGGCGCGATTCACCCGTTCCCAAGTGCCATCCAGACATCACTTGCGAAAATGGTAGTAGACACTCTGGTAATGCGGAAAATCACTGGGCAAGTTCGCCCACTGACACCCCGTCTTCAAGACGTACAACATCGCATTCACCACCTCACGCATGTCCAGTTCCAGCGGACGTCCGCGTCCGCTTCCCCTCAAGGGCAGCAATTCCTTCAATCTTTCCCACTGGCGATCTGTCAAATCACTGGTATAGCGCTTCTGTTTGTGCGACACTTCTCTCTCCTGTTCGGTCTGAATGGTTTGGTTGGTACCCCCATTCTACCGAACAGGATTTTTCATATGGCTTCTAAGGGATGCATACGATGATGTTTCGCAACGCGACTTTGCTCCTGCTGCTGATACTGTTCTCCGCTTGCGGGGGGCAGGCTGCGCCGACTGCCACGCCGGAGCCGCCCACGCTTGCAGCACCAACCGTTGCTGCTTCGTCTGAACCCGCCGCGCCACAGGCGACGGCAGTCATTCCCACACTACCGCCGACATGGACTCCCATCGTAACGCCTACGGTGTTCTCACCAGAGATCGACCTGACGAACGCCGCACTGCTGGCACAACCCACAAACGCCGTTTGCACAAGCTTCCTGTCAGACCGGGTGCAATCTGCGCGTTTCTTCACGCTGGGGCAAGCGGTGGTCGTCATGTGGACGCCTGTACCAACAGCAGTGCGCTACCGTGTTACGCTGTTTGACCGGGGAGCGCGGGCGCTGTGGTTTGACTTTACGACTGACACGCGCATTACTATTCCGGGCGAATTCCTGGTCGGTGATAGTCTGTTTGGCTGGGAAGTCCGTCCGTATGATGCGGCGGATGTGCAGTTGTGCCTGCCCGTAGGAGATGAGATTGCGCAGCAGTGAATATAGTGATCAGTAGAAAGTGATCAGTAATGAGTGATGAGTCGTAAATGCAGTACAGTAGTCACTCATCACTCGTCACTTAAGACGTACTGCTCGAATGCCTCTGCTGTCCAAGGCAGGGCAGGCTTGAAGAACTCGCGGTAGATGGCTTCAGCATAAACGCGAATTTCGTACTGGGCATCGCGCGCCATCCGCAACCGCATAAAGTTCATCAAGTTGAGTGCGTCCACTTTGATAACCCAGGTGTAATACACGCTGAAACCAGGCAGAAACAACCGCGCCATTTCTTTGGCGACGCCTTTTGTCAGCGCTTCCTCGTACAGTCGGTAGCCTTCTGCATAATGCGCAACCAGCTTCTGCGTCAGTTCGTCGCTGACCGCTGCGTCGAGATCACCTGCGCTCGCTTGTTTGTTGCTGGCGTGCTGCTGTCGCCATGCCTTCGGCACATAAAAGTCATGCTCGTCAAATTCGGTGTAGCGACCGGATTGCGCATTGGCGCTCTGATAGGCGAATGTGCGATGGCGCACCCATTGCCAGTACGTGACCAGTGGCGCGTGCAGGCGCATTTTGAATTCAACCATCTCAAATGGCGAATTGTGTTCATGGCGCAGGAGGTAGAAGAGCAGCTTCTTGTCTTTTTCGTCCCCCTTGCTTTCGCCCATAAATGAGACGCGGGCAGCGGAGACAATCGCCATGTCGGCACTAACACCAGTCGCGGGGTGGGGCATCAGGTCAAGAAGTTCAATCCAGCCCTTGTCAAGGACAGCCACACGTTTGCCGATCAGTTCCTGCATTGCCATTTCCCTTATTGCGCAAAATACGCCAATGCCGCCCGCATCCGCTCCTCGAAATCGTGTGGTACGTCGGCGTTGATCGCCTTGATCGCCGCGCTTGCCTCGCTCTGGCTGTAGCCAAACGTGATGAGCGCTTCGAGGACATCCGCATCCACATCGCTCGCAGTGTCTGCGATTGCTGCCGCGCCAGCCGCGCCGCGCATCTTGTCCCGCAACTCAAAGACAATTTTTTCCGCCAGCTTCTTGCCGATACCGGGGACGCGGGTCAGTAGCTCTGGCTGCTTGTTAAGCACCGCCTGCCGCAGCCGCTCCATGCTCATGTGGCTGAGAATCGCCAGCCCCAAACGCGGACCGATACCGCTGACGGTCGTAATCAGGTCGAACAACTCGCGCTCAGGCAGTGTCGGGAAGCCATACAATGTCAGGGCGTCTTCGCGAACGATCAGCGTTGTATGCAGCAGCACATCGCTGCCCTGCTGACTGATGGCAGCAGGCATGGTGAAGACCTTCAGCCCCAAGCCGCCGACCACGATGACGACATAATCTGCACCGACCGCTGAGATATAACCCTGGATGCTGGCAATCATGGATTTGTATCTTCCTGCAACGATGTGTATTGACCGATTTGTAATGCTGTGATCGCGATTGCCAGTGCGTCCGCTGCGTCGTCGGGTTTAGGGATACTCTCCAGCCCCAGCAAGAGTCGCACCATTTCCTGCATCTGCGGTTTTTTGGCATTTCCATAGCCAGATACCGTTTGCTTGATGATGCTCGGCTCGTATTCCGCAACGCTGAGACCCGCGCGCGCTAGGGCAACCAGTATAACACCGCGTCCTTGCGCGACATGAATAGCCGTCGTGACATTCTTGCCGAAGAACAGCTTCTCGACTGCGGCGATTTCAGGTTGGTGCTGGGCGACGAGTGCCGTCACTGCATCGTAAATCGTCAACAGACGCTGGGGCATGGTATCCGTCGGTGGCGTCGTGATCGCACCATAAGCCACCGCCTCCATGCTGCCATCATAACGCGAACGGACAAGTCCATAGCCGACCGTTGCTGTGCCGGGGTCAATGCCGAGTGCAAACATCTAGGCGGTTTCAAACGCGGCTATCGCGTCGTCCGTGACGAGCAGGTTGCTGGACACGGATTGTACATCGTCCAGTTCTTCCAAATCGCTGATGAGCTTGAGATTTTGCAAGGCAGCACCGACGGCAACTTCTGTCTGGTTCTTCGCTTCCCATTTCAACATCGACTCTTCGATCTCGTAACTTGCTTTGGTCAATGCCTCTTCGACGGCTGCCAGCTTTTCACGCGGAGTGTAGACGACCACATCACCGTCCTCATTCACGACATCATCTGCGCCTGCTTCGGCAGCCACCATGAACACCTCATCAAAGTCGAGGTTGTCGCCAACAAGCTGAATAAAACCCTTACGGTCAAACTGCCACAGAACTGACCCGGCAGAACCGAGGCTTGCACCTGCCTTGTTAAACATGTTCTTGAGTTGCTGAAGCGTGCGGTTCTTGTTGTCCGTCAGTACGTCAATGACGATAGCTACGCCATCAATACCGATGCCCTCATAGCTGATTTCTTCATAATCCGCGCCTTCCAGCTTACCCAAGCCGCGCATGATGGCGCGTTCTACGTTGTCCTTGGGCATGTTCGCGGCACGCGCCTTCAACAGGTGGATACGCAGGCGCGGGTTTGAGCTTTCATCGCCGCCGCCTTCGCGCGCTGCCTGAGCGATGTCGCGGGCGATGCGGGTGAAGATTTTGCCGCGTTTTGCGTCTTCAGCGCCTTTCTTGCGCTTGATCGTAGACCACTTGCTATGTCCTGACATAAGAATATTTCTCCTCTCAATCTGACGGTAAACCGAACGAAAGCACGCTTAATTATACATGAGGCAACAGGCAGGAGCGAATGGCGGGATTGTGTAGGCGAATTTCATAATTGGGACGAAAGTACCGCGAAAATTCACGAAAAATTCGGATTTTTGAGGCAACATCTGAAGCGATTGGTTGTATAGTGTAAATGTTGTTCAATCATTAGGAGCTTATCATGCTGTACATGCCCCGTGAAGAAGGTCAAGGTCTGGTCGAATACGCGCTCATCCTCGTGCTGGTGGCGGTTGTCGTCATCGTCATTCTGGCGCTCATCGGTCCGGCAATCGGCAACATCTTCTCGAACATCGTCGTCAACATCTAGTTCCATTTTTCAACACAATGAAGAGGGCGTGCGCAAGTGCGCCCTTTTCATTTCCCAAAATCGTCTGTGCTATAATGCCGCCAGACGACGGCTGAGGACAGGCACAATGGCAACCGCAACGACGACAATCGAACATCCGCGTGCAAGCCACAACCAGCGGCTCGCCTGGGGGGTTGTATGGCTCGCCTTTGCCCTGTTCTGTCTGTTGTTTGCCGGATCCGTGATCGGCGTTTACTTCTTCCTGTTTGACTCAACTGTGCCGATGCAAGTCACGCTCAATGTAAGTCGCGGGACAGCGGGTGTAACTGGCAGCGACTTGTTGGAACTTGTGGTGCGCGATCAGGAATGGTTCGTAATTCCCGGCAATCTCATCACGATACCGGCTGACGCTCAAGGGTTGCTTTTCCTGCAGGATGTCCGTACTGAACAGGCGTTCATTAGTGCTGTGACCCTGCGTTCTGACACGCGCGCAGTGATTTCGGATGCGGTACGTCCGCGATTCGACTGGAGCGATCAGGGATATGTTGCCCATCTGGATCAGATTTCGGGCGATTTCGACATCCTCATTCCATCAGGCAGTACGCGCTCCATACTGCTGATTATGACCACTGAGTCGGGGGACGCGGTGTACATGACGCAGGCGGGACGCTACGCGGTCAGCGCGCGCCGTGACACGCTGGAAGTAGTCAACTTCACTGGCGAAGCGCTGCTGGTTGCCAACGACCGCGTGAACACACGCGCCATCCCCGCGGGGCAGCGGGGCATACTCTTCATGCAGTCTAACGCTATTGAGTCGCGTCCTGGTTTCATTGACCTGCTCGCCAACAATCCTTCACCATCGAATGGCGAGAATGGCAATCCGGGTGCGTTGACTTCCCCTGAAGACTGGATTTGCTTTACGACCGAACAATCTCAGTCTCCAAGCGGGACATACAGCTTTGAAACGCTGGAAGGGCGCGACACCGTTCATTTGCTGCGTGGCGATAATGCTACGACACACTGGGAGACGCGCTGCTCGCAACGACTGGGACCGACGACGCTCGGCATCGACATTGGCAGCTACAACTATCTGGGGATACGGGCGACATTCAGAATAAACACTTCGTCCCTAGCGGTGTGCGGCACGGCTGCGACGGAGTGCCCGTTGATGTTCAACATGCAGTACCTCACGGCGTCATCGTCGGAGGTGGTGACAGGGACACGCGATCCCGATGCATTTGGGTCGCTCATCAATCCTGAGGGTGAAAGCGCACTACATAACTGGTACAAAGGATTCTTTGTCGTGCCAGCCGGACAATTCGCGTCGCCGCTGCGCTGCCCCAGTTGTGTGCAGGAACATTCGTTCATTCGCGCAGAACAGTGGTATACCTATGACAGTGGCAATCTGCTGGCGGTACAGACGCCGGATCAACTTCCACGCTTCCTGCTCAACTTCAGCTTCTATGCGTCGGGTCACCAATATGATGTTTATGTCAGTGATGTGATGTTGTTGGTTGGCAATATAGATGTTCCACAGGGATAATGCAGATCAGAACGCGAAGCCGCTTTCCCGCAGCGACAGCCATTTCCCACGACCGATAATTACATGATCGACCAGCACAATATCGAGCAATCGCCCGGCTGCGATGAGTGTGCGCGTCAGTTCGACATCTTCTGGCGACGGGCTGGGATCGCCGGATGGATGGTTATGTGCCAGTATCAGCGCAGGGCAGTTGCGGATCATCGCTTCCCGAAAAACTTCGGCGACGCGCAGCACCGACATGTTCAGCGTGCCAATGTAGACGGTTTGTATTGCCACAAGTCGTCGTGATTGATCGAGCAGGAGAACGCGCACATGCTCCTGTCCCAGGTAAGCCATGTCGCCGAGCAAACGCGCGGCATCTTCGGCGCGATGAATGGGCGTGCGTTCAGAAGGGGTGTGCGCTTGCAGTCGTCGTGCAATCTCGCCGATGGCAAGCATCTGCGTGAGCTTGGTTTCGCCTAAACCCTTCAATTGCAACAGCGTTGCTGGATTAAGACTGAGCAAGCCCTCTAATCCGCCGATCTGCGCCACTATACGCTCGGCAAGATGAAGCACGTTTTCGCCATTGCTGCCCGTGCGCAAGATTACGGCGATCAGTTCGGTGGTGGTCAATGATGCTGCGCCACTGTGAAGCAGACGTTCGCGCGGGCGCATATTGGCAGGCAGGTCGTGAATAGTCAGAGCGTCGCTCATTGCGCTTCTCGTCGGTATCGTTTGTACGGATTATCCGTTATACTGGCGCATATCACCAATGCAATCCACAACGCCGCTGGAGGCGTCGTTCGATGCCAAACTTTAGTGCTGAAGATGCCAACAATCTGCTTGTTGGTGTCACCGTTTATCTCGGTATGGTTGTCGCTGCGTTCTGGCTGGCGATGATCATCTGGTCATACCGCGATATGCGCGCCCGTTCGCGCGATACACTGGCACAAATCCTTGTGGGTTTGCTGGTTGCAGTGCTTAATCTGCCAGGGCTGCTGATCTATTTGTTCCTGCGTCCCCGCGAAACGTTGTCTGAAGCTTACGAACGCTCGCTTGAAGAAGAAGCGCTGTTGCAGGAGATCGAAGAAAAACCAGTCTGCCCAGGCTGCCGTCAGCGGGTACAGGCGGAATGGCAGGCGTGTCCGAATTGCCACACGCGTCTTAAGAAACCCTGTATACGCTGTGGGCGCATGTTGGAACTGCCTTGGGACCTCTGCCCCTATTGCGCGACAGGGCAGCCACCAACGGACATGACACGCCCCGCTTACGCCGCCAACCCGCTTAACCCCGGCGATCTCAGTTTTCCGGCTGCGCCAAGCCGTCGCGAACGCCGGACACGCTCGACTGCATCCGGTAATGCAGGGAGCGAGACGGTCGGCTTTGTAGACGGCGAGTAGGCGCTATTCCAGTTCGCCGCTTTCGCCGACGGTGTGAATCTTCAGGAAGTTCGTTTGCCCGGTGACACCGAACGGGACGCCAGCAATAATGACGATGCGGTCGCCGACCTTGACGAGTCTGGCATCGGCGCAGGCGCGCACTACGACGCGCAGCATTTCGTCAATCGTCGTGAATTCGCCTACATAAAGCGGAATCACACCCCAGACAAGTGCCATGCGCTGGCGCGTGATTTCGTTTGGTGTGGCGCAGATGATGGGCGTCTTCGGGCGCTCGCGAGCGACACGACGGGCGGTGTAGCCTCCCAGCGTCAGCGTGACAATTGCCGCACAGCCGAGCGCATCCGCAATTTGGACTGTCGATTGGCAGACCGCGTCCGCCGTCATCTCTGGCGAGTCGGGGTCAACGGGGGAGTCATCATCGAGCAGTAGTTCCGGCTTGACGATGTGCCGTTCGGCGATATTGGCAATGTTTGCCATCGTTTCGACAGCGCGTGTCGGAAACTGACCGCTGGCGGTTTCATTGCTCAACATCACGGCGTCCGTGCCGTCAATGATAGCATTGTAGACGTCGCTCGCCTCTGCACGAGTGGGACGCGGATTGTCCACCATCGAACTCAGCATCTGCGTCGCTGTGATGACTGGCTTACCCGCTTTGTTGCACAGGGCGATGATGCGCTTCTGGTGGAACGGCACTTCTTCCGCGGGCGTTTCGACGCCAAGATCGCCGCGCGCGACCATGATTCCGTCCGAGGCTTTGATAATCGCCTCAATGTTTTCCAGCGCTTCGTGTTTTTCGATCTTGGCGATGATCGAGGCATTGCCACCGTTATGCCGAATCAACCAACGCATTTCGCGGATGTCGTTGTCGCTACGCACGAATGACATCGCCATATATTCGACATTTTTGCTGAGTGCAAAGGCGACATCAGCGCGGTCCTTATCCGTAATCGCCGTCATGGTGTGACGCGCTTTGGGGGCGCTGACGCCTTTGCGCGATGTTAAGTCGCCGCCGATGATGACATCGCAGACAAGGGCGCGCCCAGTCGCCGCCCGTACTTCAAATTCCAGCTTGCCATCGTCAATCAGCAGTCTCAGCCCCGGTTTTATGTCCTTCATGAACTCCGGGTGCGGCAGCGTGACCGTGTTGTTGCTGCCGTCGGCGGCATCGAGCGTGAGAGTGATGGTGTCGCCCGTTGCCAAGTTAATCGGCTCACTAGCGATTTTGCCAATGCGAATTTTGGGACCTTGAATATCTGCGAGGATGGCGACGATACTGCCTTCTTCGGCAGCAATGCGGCGCACGTCGTCGATCGATTGACTATGGGTTTCGTGTTCGCCATGCGAGAAGTTGATGCGCGCCACATCCACACCCGTGCGGATGATTTGACGCAAGGTCGCTTCGTCGCGCGACGTGGGACCGATAGTCGCCACAATTTTGGTGCGTTTCTGGTCAATACGGATGTGGGTCACAAGCTTACCTCTCGGATGTGTGCTGCTGCGTTAAATGTCGAGTTTCAGGTTGGTAAAGGCGTGCAAGCCTGCGTAGACTGCCGCGTCACCCAGTTCTTCTTCGATGCGCAAGAGCTGGTTGTACTTGGCGATACGGTCGGTGCGGGCAGGCGCACCTGTCTTGATTTGACCAGCGTTCATAGCGACGGCGAGGTCAGCAATAGTCGTATCTTCGGTTTCGCCGCTGCGATGGCTGCTGACGACGGTCATGTTGTGGCGCTGTGCCAACTGCGCAGCCGCCATCGCTTCTGTCAGCGAACCGATCTGGTTGACCTTGAACAGAAGTGAGTTTGCAGCTTTTTCACGGATGGCGCGCTTGACGAATTCCACGTTGGTGACGAGCAGGTCATCGCCGACGATCTGCACACGATCCCCGACACGCTCCGTCAGCATTGACCAGTGCTTCCAGTCATCCTGTGCCAGCCCGTCTTCAAGGGAAATGATCGGGTACTTATTCATCCAGTTGACCCAGAATTCAACCATCTCTTCACTGGACAGAACTTTGCCTTCGATTTCGAGATGATAGTGACCATCCTTATAAATTTCGCTGGTTGCCGGGTCGAGCGCGATGCGGATTTGCTCGCCGGGCTTGTAACCTGCCTTGACGATTGCTTCCATGATCACTTCGAGCGCGCCTTCATTGCTGCCCAGGCTGGGCGCGAAACCGCCCTCATCGCCGACGGTCGTGCTGTAGCCCTTGTCATGGAGAATCTTCTTGAGCGCCTGGTAGATTTCAACACCCCATTGCAGTCCTTCGCGGAACGACGACGCCCCGACTGGCATCACCATGAATTCCTGAAAGTCGGTCGCGCCAACGGCGTGCTTGCCACCATTCATGATATTCATCATCGGCACAGGCAGCAGGTGGGCATGGACGCCGCCGAGGTAGGCATAGAGCGGCATATCGACGCTGGCGGCTGCTGCACGGGCGACTGCCATTGAGACGCCAAGGATGGCGTTTGCCCCAAGTTCTTTCTTGGTTGGCGTGCCGTCCATTTCCAGCATCAATTCATCGACCTCTTTCTGGTCGAGCGCGCTCATGCCGCGCAGGGCATCAGCGATGCGCAGGTTGACGGACTGGACTGCCTTTAACACGCCTTTGCCGCCGTAGCGTTTCTTGTCCCCGTCGCGCAGTTCCAGCGCTTCATATTCGCCAGTGGACGCACCGCTGGGGACGATGGCGCGCCCGAATGCGCCGTCTGACAGGATGACTTCTACTTCGACGGTCGGGTTGCCGCGTGAGTCCAGCACTTCGCGCGCGTGGACGTGTTCGATAATCGACATCTCATTCTCCCTGTGTAGTTTGGGCGATTTGCTATTGTCGTGTCGTTGCAAAATGTGTTATGCGCGTCTAACGCACACGTTGACGGAGTATAACGCATAGGACATCATTGTGCAGCAAGCTGAAAGGGGCTTTAGCGACGCGCCACGACACTATTCAAACCATATTCTGACGGATTTGTCGCAGCGTGCATGTTAGGATATTTTTATGTGGATTTCATAAAAATAAAAAGTGTATAGCAACGGTGAAAAAGAAAGAACGTACATGAATAGCATCAATACTCGCTTTATCCTCCTGCTGGGTCTGATTGTGGCTTGTCTGGCTGCGGCAGGTGTTGTTTCTGCTGCGAATGAATATGTCATTACCAGCGTCCCTGCCGGACAATGTAGTGGCAGCCGCATCGATACCATCCAGAGCATCAATGTCACAAGCCAGCTTTACGGTTCGTACACCATCTCTGCTGCCGGATTCAGCACCACAAACACCTATACAGGTGCGCCGTTCACAGGCAGCGGCATCGTGGTGGATTACATTGCAACCATGCCTTTCAGTTTTCCTGCAAATACACTCATCACGATCACAGATAGCTGGTTCAGTGATGTTGGCAGGACAATTCTGGTCGGTCAGCTGACAGTAACGTTTGATTGCACAACAGGTGTTATTGTCAGTGGTGGCGGCGCGACTGCGCCATTGTTGTTCGCTGACGGGCGTGTCAATCAACAGCAGTGGGCGTCTGCATCCGCCTATTGTCGTACCGACAGCATTGAGGTTTGGGCGATTGGCGCGGATGGGCGTGGACAACTGGCATTCACAGTGGCGCGCGAGGACGTTGAAGCGGTGGGGACTACGCCTGAAGTCAATACGTTACTGGGGGAGGCAGAGGGTCCGCGCGGCACGATCAGCCTGTGGCGTTTGACGAGTGGCGAGTTCCAGTTGATGTCGCCCGGCGAAGGCGGGGACTCGACCAAGCTCTATGTTTTCATCTGGAGCGGCTGCGCACAATGGCGCTAGGGTAGGCATCAACTCATAGAGGTACTAGTGAACAGGGGACAGAAGTCCCCTCTTTGTTTACCCAATCGGTGGACATCCCGCGGGTTTCGGATAGAATTATTTAGTGTCGCTAAATAAGTATTGGATGAGAGGAGAAAAAGCGATGGCTGTTATATCCGCCCCGATAACTGGCGCTGCCCCCGCCACTTCTACGCAATCACTCTGGCTGCGCAACCGCAACTGGGATTTGTTGTTCATCACGCTCAGTGTCATTCTTGTGCCGCTTCCTTACGTGTTCTATCTGCTCGGAATGCAATTCGGGTTGGACGACGATACCAGCCGAAATATCGTTAATGGCTTCGTCGCGATTGCGGTCGGTGGTCCACACATGATGTCCACGATGCTGCGCACCGGGCTGGACGGTGATTTTCGCAAGCGTTATCCGATGTTGATCCGGTCGTCGATCATCATTCCTGTCATCGTCATTTCGCTGGCAATGCTTAACCTGACGCTGCTGCTGACGGTATTCTTCTTCTGGGCGGCAACACATGTTCTGCATCAGGTAACGTACATTGTTGAACTCTACAACCACAAAGAGCATAAGTTTGTACGCCCTGGAAGCGCTGTCAGTTTGCCGTCGCGATTGATCGATTATGCCGTCATTCTGACCTGTCTGTTCCCACTGGCATCTTACAAGATCAGTATGGACAACTTCTGGATTGGCGCGAACGATCTGGGCATGGTCATTCCGGAGTTCTTCAAGCACCCCTGGTTCTTCTGGTCGGTCACGGCGGTGTTTTCGGTCGCACTGCTGGCGTTCATCGTCAAGTCGATACGTGAGTATCGCGGCGGCTACCTGAACATCCCGAAGACCGTGTTCATTGTGTTGACGATGGTGGTGTCGTTCAGTGTCCCAGCGCTGCCGAATATGGATACGGCGTTCCAGGGCATGAACACCTGGCATTCGTTCCAGTATCTCGCGATTACGTTCTACATCATCAAAATTCGTCAGACGTATGGTGATCTGAAAGATGCACCGCTGGTAAACCGCTTCGCCAAGTCCACGAAGGACTCGAAAGGCTTATTCCTGCTCAGCACGATGATGCTGGTGGGGTCGGCAGTGGTGTTCATCCTGGTCAGCGTTCTGGTGCGGATTGTGCGCCCGGACTTGCCAGCAGAACAAGCGCATCAGTATTTTGATATTCCGTATTACACGGCGATTCTGTCGTTCCTTTGGATTCACTACTATCACGATCACTTCCTGTTCACGAACTTTGAGGCGTTGGACAAGGCATACAGCGGTTCTGAAACTGTGCGCGGTTAGCGCTTGTGGATGTTGTATGAAAAGACGGGGCGGTGCGCAGGCATCGCCTCATTTTATAGATGGGATAGGAAGTGCCAGCAATAGATAGCTGCGAGCCACAGGTTATTCGGGCATTCGAAAAGGCGAGGTGGATAGTTGAACATCAACCTTTTTCACTTCGGCTAAATGCACATGAGCGGTTGTTTGCAGATTTGCGTTTACGTCGCGGCACAACAACAGACCGTCTTGTGATTGTAGAAGTAAAGTGTTTTGCAGATCGACAATCTCAAACTGAGGAATTTTATCAGGCGGTAGGACAGTATCTTACGTACCGCACAGCACTTACCATGCTTAGTTTTGATATTCCTCTGTATTTGGCGTTACCTTTGCAGGCGTATAGCCGCTATTTCCGTAAACGACTTGTACAGGAAGTGACGAAGAGTGCTAAAATTGCTGTCGTAGTCGTTGATATTCAACGTGAGGAGATTGTCGCATGGAACCGCTAAGTGATATTCTTCGTGAAGAAGTGCGATGGTATGTTGGAGGGGGACAGGGCGTCAATGTTCTTACGTTCCCAGTTTTGGACGATGATAACAAGACCTATGCAGTGCTGGATGTTCCTCTGTCAGGCGGTCGAGCCGACGACGATTACGCTGGTATTGTTGTTTTTGCCCGCATCATTGATGACTTGATCGTCATTGAGCAGGACAATACAGATCGCCCGTTGCATAAACATCTATTGCAACGTGGTGTTTCAGCATCAAGCATTATTTGTGCGTATATTGGAGAGACTATTCCCAAAAAGGAACGTGCTGAAGCATAAATGTTGTTTGAAGAGCTACATCCCAGGCTACTTGTCTCATGCCAACCCGTCTCGCAAAATGGCAGCTCAATACCCTCGTGATTGCGTTCGGCATTCTGCTTGCGTTGCTGCTGCTGGAAATTGGTGTCCGTGTCTGGTTTGGCACGCGGGGCAACGAGCATGATCGTGTCCGTTACCTCTACAGTCGTGCAGAGATTGATGCACAGACTGCACAGCTTGTCGGTGCGCCATATCTGAACTACACCCTGAATCCAGTAGCGGAAGATGTGAACGTGCGCGGGGTGCGTGGGGAGTGGGTCGTCATACCGAAGCCGGATGGCGTCTTTCGTATTATCACACTGGGCGGATCAACCACCTATGGGCATGGATTGAGCGCAGATGAGGCGTATCCGGCGCAGTTGCAGCGGATTCTGCGTGATGAATATGGTTATGCCAATGTTGAAGTTGTCAATCTCGGCGTGCCGGGTTATGCCAGCCTCGATTCGCTAGTGCAACTGGCAACGCGCGGGCTGGCGCACGAACCCGACTTGATCCTCGTCTACGACGGATTGAATGACGCGGTAGTGCGCATGTTTCAGGACCCGGCGTGCTACACGAGCGACAGCCCACTGATGGGAATGGGGCTGGATCGGGGCATATGGCAGTATGCCAGTGAAGACCTGCCCGCCAGCACACTTTACCGCTTTTTGGCAATTAATGCGGGCTGGATGGCTGACCCTGCAATCTTTACTTATCGATTAGACAAGACAGGTTACTGCCCGCCAGAACCGGGCAATGTCAGCCCGCTGGACTTGCTGGCAGCAAATCCGCCGGTATATTTTGAGCGTAATATGCGCAGCATGGCGGCGATGGGCAATGGTGCAGGGGCGAGGGTACTGCTTTCGACGTTTGCATGGGATGTTGCGGCGGCAGAGGCGCAACTTGCGGCAGACGCAAGCCTGACGCAAGCGCGCGCGATGCTGACGGCGATAGATGAGCAGAATGCTTTGGTGCACACACTCGCGGGTGAACTTGGCGTGCCGCTGATCGATCTGGCTGCGACGATGGGCGAAGGGGCATGGTATCAAGGCGATCAGGTACACATGAACGCGGATGGTACACGGCGGCAGGCTGCCATCTACGCAGCCGCGATTGATGCGTTGGGGTGGGTTGAAGGAGCAGTTGTGCCATGAGCAAGCAGCATAAACCGCAGCGGCGTATGCCCAAGCAGCTAACCATGAAACAAGCGAAACTGCTGGATGACATTGAAGCGATGATAGATGACGGGGAATGGGATGACGCTGAGCAGAAACTGTTATCGTTTACGCGCAATCATCCCGATGTTGCGCCTGGTTGGGAGGTTTTGTTTCGTCTTTCAACAGAAACACAGGATTACCCAACAGCGTATCATGCGCTGACCAATCTTGTAGTATTGGAACCCGACGAGGAAGAACATCTTTATAACCTCGTCATCGTCTCTGCGAGTTTAAAGTTGTTGTTCATTCCCCTGGACTACGCCGAACAATTTCTCAAACGATTTCCCCAATCAAGTGGTGTAAAAGAAATCCGCAACTTGCACGACAACACCAAAGCTGCTGTTGAACAATTACGGCAGCACGACGAAATGGTCAGGAAGGCGCCTGACTTTGCGGTATTGCGGTTGCATGAACGGTCACAGATGCTCGTTTCTTCGGGTAAATTGAACGAAGCACGGCGTCTTTCACTTGACGTGATAAAGCGTTTGCCCGGTGCTGTCTCTCCGCTCAACAACATCAGCCTGACGTATGCGCTGGAAGGGAACTTGAAGGAGGCGATCAAGATCGCACACCAAGTCTTGCAGCTTGATCCTGAAAACCTGAACGCGCGGGCGAATCTGGCACAATTTTATGTCCGGCTGGGGCAATTGGGTGATGCAGAACCGTTCCTGGCTAATCTGCGGACGGAAAGACCTGCCAATCTGTCTCACTGGGTCAAGCTTATGGAGACATTCGCGTATGCGGGTGAGGATGCCACTATCATTGACTTGTATGAACGCGCGCAGGTGGCATTTGAAACTGCAAAGATCGAAGTTGAACCATTGGCTTTGCATCTTGCGGCTGCATCCTTCGCCTTTACTGGTGATGAGCGCAAGGCGCGTCAATTATGGCGACAGGCATTGAAGCAAAACCCGCACATGGATCTTGTTGCTGATAATCTGGCTAATCTGTCTCTGCCTGTTGGTCAACGGCATGGTGCGTGGCATTTTTCGTTTCAATACTGGGTCAAAGCAGAAGTCATTGAGGCGGTTGAGCAGGTGGTGCACAAAAACGCACGAAAAGACCCCGCCGTCTTGCGACAGCGTCTTAACGCAGTGCTGGATAGTCACCCTGCCTTGAAAGTGGCACTTCCGATCATGCTGCAACGCGGCGATCCCAGAGGGTGTCAGTTAACGCTGTCATTTGCTGCCATCTTGCCATCTGATTGGATCATGGACTTTGCGAAAGGACAGCGGGGAAGTGACTCAGAACGATTTCGTGCCGCGCAGATACTCGTACATCAGGGCGTTATTCAGGCATCTGAACCGTTCACAATGTACGTGGACGGCAATTCAACAGACGTTACGCTGCGAGGACTTGAGGTCCATACTGACTCCGAACCATCGCAACTTCCTAAACGCGCTCAGGATCTGATGCAAAGGGGTTATGATGCGATACAAGACGGGGAGTTTTCCGACGCTTTACAGTTTGTCAACGAAGCTTTGAGTATCGCTCCTGATGATCGTATTCTTTTAGGTCACAAGGTCAACGCACTGCTCGGATTACGGCGCAGGGGTGAGGCGCAAAAACTCGCCGATCAACTTGTTGACGCACATCCTGATTATTTCTTTGCGCGCTGCTTGAAAGTGCAGTTCTGCATTATGGATCGGCAGTTTGCAGAGGCAGAGGCATGGTTAGCGCCACTACAACATCAAGAGCGGTTTCACATTTCAGAATTCAGGTCGCTGGTGCAACTCAATGTCATGTTAAACGAGGGGAAGGGCGACCAGCAAGCTGCTGCGAAATGGCGCATGATGGGCGCTGAAGTTTTGGACAACGACAATATGACGTAAACAGGGAAGCAATCATGCAAAGCTTATGGAACGAGGCAGATGCAGCCGCACTGGGCGGCGACGCACTGGCACTGCGCGTTTACACGACGCGCCTGCTCGGTGGCGATAGCAATCTGGTGCTGCACGGTGGCGGCAATACTTCGGTCAAAACGACAGTAAAGAATTTCTTTGGTGAAGACGAGGCGATTCTGTATGTCAAAGGCAGCGGCGCAGATATGGCGGTGATCGAGCCAAAAGGGTTCGCGCCTGTCAAGATGGAGGTGCTGCTTAAGCTGGCGACGTTCGAGACGCTCTCAGACATCGATATGGTGCGCCAGCAGCGTGCCGCCATGATCGACCCCGACGCGCCCGCACCGTCGGTAGAAGCGATTCTTCATGCGATTATTCCGTTCAAGTACGTTGATCATACGCACGCCGATGCGGTAGTGGCTCTGACCAATACGCCGGACGGTGAGGCGCATGTGCGCGCGGTGTACGGGGAGCGGGTCATTGTCATACCCTATGTCATGCCGGGCTTCGATCTGGCGCGAGCGGTGTATCTGCAAACGCAGGAGCTGGACTGGTCGCGCTATGAGGGCATGATCCTGCTCAATCACGGTATCTTCACGTTTGCGGATGACGCGTGCGAGGCATATGAGCGCATGATCCGACTGGTGACTGAGGCAGAGCAGTATCTTGCGGCGCGCGGCGCATACGCCACTATTGCTAGCCGCGATGCTGAACCTGTCGATCTGTTAGCACTCAGTCGGTTGCGCAAGGCGGTATCTGCTGCGGCAGGCAAGGCGATGATCGCGCAACTTGACACAACTGCGGCTGCGTCTGGATTTGCATCATTGCCAAACGTCGGCGACATTGCCACGCGAGGACCGCTGACGCCGGACCATGTGATTCGCACCAAGCGCATCTCTGTAATTGTGGACGATGAACCCGAAGCAGCCGTCGCTGCCTACGGCGAGGCTTACCGTGCCTACTTCGAGCGCAATGCGCGTTCGGGGCTGACCATGCTTGACCCTGCGCCGCGCTGGGCGGTTTGGCGCGGTAAAGGGGTGGTGACATTCGGCGAGAATGCGGATCGTGCGCAGATTGCAACCGACATCATGCACCATACGATACAGACCATTCAGGCGGCGGAGGGATATGCCCGCTGGCAGGCGTTGCCGGAGAAACCGATCTTTGACGTTGAGTACTGGAGTCTGGAGCAGGCGAAGCTAAAAAGTGGGAAAGCTGCGCCAGAGTTTGAGGGTAAGATCGTGCTGGTGACGGGCGCAGCAAGTGGCATTGGCAAGGCGATTGCGGAAGCATTCCTGAAGCGTGGCGCGGCGGTGATTGCGCTGGATATCAACCATCTCATCACCACTCGGTTCAATAAGCGCGGCGCGAAAGGCATCGTCTGTGATGTGACGGATGAAGCGGCAATGCGCGTAGCAGTGGAGGAAGGCGTAGGGGCATTTGGCGGACTGGACATCCTTGTCAGCAACGCGGGTATCTTTCCGCCGAGCGCACGCATAGAAGCGATAGACAGTACTACTTGGCAGCACAGTATCGACATCAATCTGACCAGCCACCAGCGCATGTTCCAGTTATGTATTCCGTATCTCAAGCACGGGATTGACCCTTCCATACTCGTGGTCGCATCCAAGAATTATCCAGCACCTGGTCCCGGTGCGGCTGCCTATTCCGTCGCGAAAGCGGGCCTCACGCAGTTGGCGCGCGTGGCGGCGCTGGAACTGGCGGAGTTCGGCATCCGCGTCAATATGGTGCATCCTGACGCGGTATTTGACACGGGCATTTGGACGCCGGAAGTACTGGCGAAGCGCGCCGAGAATTACAAGATGAGCGTAGACGAGTACAAGACGAAGAATATGCTGCATGTCGCCATCACATCGCATGATGTGGCGGAGTTGATCTGTGCTATGGCGGGGAAGGCATTCCGCTGTACGACGGGCGCGCAGGTGCCGATTGACGGCGGCAATGACCGCGTGATCTGACCGAACCCACCGTCATCCCGACGCTTACCCGCCGCTTCCGTAAATGGGTGTTCAATAGTGTTAAGAGATTGTAACACCGTGCAGGGGGTTAAGATGGGTAAGCGCTTATAGTATCTTCTTTGGATAGCACTGCTGGTCTTGCTGTTGCTATCTGCTGTTGCAAGCGGGCGAGCAGGGCTTCCAAAGTCTGCTCACGTTCTCGCCCAGCAACGAAACAATGAGCTTTACGCTGCCCGAAGGCAGGCTGCTCAATCGCTTCAGCGGCAGTACGTGGACAGTGAGCGGCACCGGCGTGCCGCCCGTGATCGGCATTACATCGCCCGGCGAAAGTACGCCCAGTAGATAGACTCAGGCGTGCAGCGTGCCTGTCACTTTCATCCACCACTTGATAAACCCATGACCCCCGTCCACTGGCTGCACGTACATCATCGGGCAGCCGACAGGGATCACGCTGATGCCATGATCGCGGCAGTATTGCACGGCGTCTTCCGAAGTGCTGCGGACTCCGTGCATGAATGAGCAGTGCATCCAGACACGATCAATGTGTGCGTCGGCACAATCGCGCACGATTTTCTCGGTGACTTCACGAGTAGTCACGATCATGGCAGCATCGGGGTGTTCGGGGGTGGACTTGACGTCCGGGTAGCAGGGATCGCCCTCGACGGTGGTGGCGTTGGGGTTGATGGCATAGACGGTGTAGCCAGCGGACTTGAACTTGTTATAGATCAGATTGGCGACTGAATCGCCAGAACGCGAGACCCCGACAACGGCGATGCGCTTTTGCGCCAGAAAGTCTTCTATCAGCTCAGAAATGTTCGACATTGCGAACCTCCTTACACACTGATTCTATATACGTGTAAGGAGGACGCCGGGTTGCTTATAGGAGTGCCTGTTAGCTCAGTAGTTCGGGGAAATCTTCGGGGTTATCGGCGATACGAACGCCGGCTGCACGCAGCGCCTCGATCTTTTCTTCTGCCTTACCTTCGCCACCTTCGACGATAGCGCCCGCATGACCCATGCGCGTACCGGGCGGGGCAGTTCGCCCGGCGATGAACGCCGCGACGGGCTTGGTCATATGCGCCTTGATGTAGTTGGCAGCATCGATTTCCGCGCGCCCGCCGATTTCACCCATCAGGCAGATCTTTTCCGTCTGCGGGTCGTTCTCAAACATCTCCAGCACATCGACAAAGTTCGTACCGATGACCGGATCGCCACCGATACCGACACAGGTGCTTTGACCCATACCTGCCTCTGTGAGTGCGTAGACCACTTCGTAGGTGAGCGTGCCACTCTTGCTGACAACACCGATATTGCCAGGTTTGGCGATGTAGCCGGGCATGATGCCGACCTTTGCCTGACCGGGCGTAAGCAATCCGGGGCAATTGGGTCCGATCAAACGGCTCTTGCTGTGCTTGAGGTAGTCGTAGACACGCAGCATGTCGTAGACTGGAATCCCTTCAGTGATGCAGACGATCAGGTCAATGCCCGCGTCAATCGCCTCAAACATGGCGTCGGCAGCGAAGTTGGCGGCGACGTAGATGATACTAGCGTTGGCGTCGGTGGCTTCTTTGGCGGCTTTGACAGTATCAAAAACGGGTTTGCCATGCACCCACTCCCCGCCTTTGCCAGGGGTAACGCCACCCACGACGTTCGTGCCGTACTCAATCATTTTCTCGGTGTGGAAGCTGCCTTCGCGCCCGGTAATGCCCTGCACGAGCAAGCGCGTATTCCTGTCTGCGAGGATCGGCATAATTAGAGTTCTCCTTTGGCGGCTGCGACCGCAAGCTGAGCGGCTTCGGTGAGCGTATTGGCATAGCGCACGTTGGGCAGACTCGCTTCTTCGATGATCTTGCGTCCTTCCGCAGCGTTTGTCCCGTTCAGGCGAACGATCATTGGTAATTTGGTCGGCACTTCGTTGAGTGCTTGCAAGATACCGCGCGCTACTTCGTCACCGCGTGTGATGCCACCGAAGATGTTAAACAGTACAGACTTGACCTGGGGATCGTTGAGAATGATACGCAGCGCCATCGCGACTTTATCCGCCTGCGCGCCGCCACCAATGTCCAGAAAGTTGGCTGGACCGTAGCCATCGCCACCATAAAGCTTGGTCATGTCCATCGTCGTCATCGCCAAGCCAGCGCCATTGACCATGCAGCCGATATTGCCATCGAGCTTGACATAGCTTAAGCCAGCCGCACGGGCATGGACGACTTCCGGCGCATCATCGGACGTGTCGCGCATCGATTCCAGCTCGTCTTGACGAAACAGCGCGTTGTCGTCGATGATCATCTTGCCATCGAGCGCGAGCAGTTCGTTCTTATCGGTGATGACAAGCGGGTTGATTTCTGCCAGTAACGCATCGTTGGCAACGGCGCAGGCGTAGAGATTCTGGGCGATTTTGCTGAAAGTGCGCCAGTGTTCGCGTGGCAGGTTCATCGCAGCCGCCACATCGCGCGCCTGATAATCACGCAGCCCCAGGAACGGATCGATATGCTGGCGGATGATGGCAGCCGGGTTTTCGTGCGCGGTGATTTCGATTTCGACACCACCTTCTGCCGACGCCATCAATAAGGGGCGACCTTTGGCGCGGTCATTGGTGACGCTCAGGTAGATTTCCTTGGCGATATTGGCGGCTGGGACCACCAGGACACGATGAACGGTGTGCCCTTTGATACTCATCCCCAGGATTGCCTGCGCTTTTTCGCGCGCTTCATCAGGCGTATTGGCGAGCTTGATGCCGCCCGCCTTGCCGCGCCCGCCCACCAGCACCTGCGCTTTGACGACGACCGGAACGCCAAAGTCACGCGCAATGGTGTACGCGGCTTCTGAAGTGGTCGCAATCTTACCGAGTTGGACAGGAATTGAAGATTTGGCGAACCGTTCCTTCGCCTGATATTCGTGCAGGTTCACAGATATTGCCTCCGGTCTTGGTTGATAGTGCAACACGAATAGGCAAAGTATAGCCCAAGCGCCGGAGAATTGGAAAAGGGGTGGAGAATTATCTGGGCGACCCTATGGTCGCCCCAGCTATGAGTGAGATGTATGCGGTTGTTCGTTCGATCAGTTGCGGACGAGAACAGCAGTGCCTGTATTATTGACGCCGCCGCAGGTGTAACCACCTTCCATTGTGGTCGCGATTTCGACAGGTTGACGCGGCGATTGCGCAGCATTCAGGAAGATAAACGTACCAGTCCCCATCAGGCAGATGCGTGCGCCGCCCTCAAAGGTCGTGCTGCCGTAGGGCGCGAAGATCTCGACTGCCTGAATGACACCGCGATCCAGCACTGACTGCACACCAATCTGTGGTCCAGCACCGGGCAGCAGCACGCCGTTTTCCGCCAGTACGCGACAGAAGACAGCGCCCGCCGTGTTGCTCGGCAAGCCCGCACGCACAATAGCGTTTGTGCCGCCGTTAAAGTCAGTGCAGAGGGGAGTCTGCGCCTGTGGACGAACCGAGTTTGTCACGGCAATATGGCGCACCGCAACGGGGATAGTGCCGATGAACGCGGCTGCACCGTTGGCGAGATTTAGATTGTAGAAGCTGGAACCAACGCTGACGAAGCCAGCATCGCTGCCCAGACGGTCCGACATGATGTCGAAGCTGGTCTGGCTGGTGGCGTCAATGCCGAGGCGACCGACCGTATTGAGTGTGCCGTTGTTCGGAGGAATTTGCGTGACCAGAATGTCGAGGCTGGCATCAATGTTGTAGAGGACGGTGGTGGTTGCGCCGCTGAAGTTGTTGGTGTAGGCGGAGGCGACAATTGCGGGTGTCGCGCCAGCATTTGCGTCTGTACCGTTGTAGGCAAGTGCCGTGTCCGTCCCCGCAAGACTGCCATTATTCGGGTTCAGGCGGATGTTTTGTCCGGCGTCGCTGGTGACGCGAATGCGGTCTACTGTCGGGTTAAAGTCCATGCCAAAGTTGCTGCCGCTTAGCCCTGGCGAGAACGCGCCGCCGGCTGCGCCGACGCTGCCCGTCATAGGGTCAAGGATGTAGAGGCGGCTGGCGCTGGACAGGGCGAACAGTTGCCCGGTAGCAGGACGAATGTCGATGCCGACGATGATTTCGCCATCGCCTAAGCCTGTGATGGCTGCGTCAGACAGCAGCGTGCCAGGTGCAGTCGCGTCGAAACTAACGACACGATTGCCCGTCGTGACAGCGTAAACCGTAGCGGCTTGCTGGGCGTGCGCACCCATGCTGAAGGCGACGGTCAACAATACCGTAGCCACAAGAATGATCCAATTGCGCTTGAACATCAGATTTCCTCATTTTCTGACTGATCCAACCTTGTTTGGTGCGCACCATAATTACAGTCGTTATCAACGCCGCTATCCGATGTGTGTAGCAGAAAATCTCATCTGTGATTAATCTTGCAGCATTTCACAAGATTTCGATCTGCTGATCTGCGATGTCACCATCGCGCCAGTTTTCTTCGATCCAGTCGATGATGTTGTCCATGATGCTGTTGGCGTGGGCATTGGAGTTGCTCACAGCCGCTACCGCAATGACGGCGCGCTCCAGATCATCCTGGTCGGCGATCTCTGCGGCTGCCACGTTGAACTCATTCCGCAACCGCGCCAGCAGTGATTTGATGATGCTGCGCTTCAGTTTGAGAGAGTCCACGCCACCCAAATCGAGTTCGAGAGTACAGAGACCAACTGTTGCTTTGCTCATAATGTGTGAATGCGGGGTGCCGCTCGCCAGCGCTTTCTGAAGTTGAACGCGGATTGTAACACAGGATGCGTCTTATGGCTGAATATGATAGACTCCCATTAACATGAGATTGGTTGCAAATACGTTTGTGAGTCGATCTCAAGCTGCGGGGGAAATGCCGTATGGCGCGCATTTTGTGCATTGATGATGAACTCGAAATGCTGAATTTGCAGAAGATGATCCTGCTGCAAGCCGGACACGAGGTCGAGACGGCGGCGGATGCGCGCAGCGCCTATGATCTGGTCTTGTCATGGCAGCCCGATGTGATCCTGCTCGATTTGATGCTCCTGGATATTGAGGGGTGGAGTTTCTATCAATACCTCCGTCGTGACGACTCCACGCCGTACATTCCTGTGATCGTTGTTACTGCGCGCGCACAGGCAACCGAACGAACGATGGCACTGCAAATACAGCAGGTGGACGATTACATCACCAAGCCCTTTGCGCCCCAGCAACTATCAGACGCAGTAGCGCGGGTATTGGACAAAAAGACGCGCGGCTAATCATATTTTGTGTTACATTCTTTCAGTATTGCTGTGCTTGCATCTTGCCACACACAAGGGAGAGCCCCCATGCAGAGAATGCTTGCTCAATGCTTACGAGTTGCACGTGTACTGATCGTGCTGTTTGTGCTGGGAATTTCGGCTGCGCAGGCACAAACGACGCCCACGCTCGTCAATGGCGGGTTTGAGGCACCGTTTACTTCCGTTGGTGGTGATGCATTACGGCAGGTTGCCAACGGCTGGACGCCCTGGAATGTGCCTCAGGGTTCCGGTGACTCCGAGTCGGAAAATGTGCGTCCAGAATACTACCCGGCAACCAATACCGCAGCCGCGCCGGGCTTGCCGCGTATCCGCAGCGGTACAGAGGCGCAGCAGTTCCTGGTGTTTTTTGCAACGTTTGAGGGCGGCTTGTTCCAGCGTGTTACGGGTGTGACGCCGGGCAGCGATCTCACGTTCAGTTCTCATATCTACGTCTGGTCGTCGTCGTTTGACGACCCTAATCTGAGCGAAGAAAATGGTGGCGTCACCGTTTGGGTGGGTATTGATCCGACCGGCGGCGAAAATGGCGAAAGCCCCAGCATTGTCTGGTCCTCACCACTGGCTTCCGCTTACGATCAATACAACCAGCTCAGTGTCACTACCCGCGCAACAGGTGCGGCGGTGTCTGTATGGATCCGTGCCAGCGTCAGCTCACCTGTCAAGAACACAGTGGTGTATGTCGATGATGCCGCGCTGACGGTCGCGGGCGCAGCAGCTCTGAGCGCGACGCCTGTGCCGCCGACGAACACGCCTGCAGTAGTGGTTGTGCCGACGAATACACCGATTGTCGCGCCGACGTTCACGCCTGTTCCAGTACAGCCGACGAGTACACCGATTGTCGCGCCGACATTTACGCCCGTTCCGGTACAGCCGACGAGTACACCCGTTATCGCGCCGACGTTTACGCCTGTGCCGCTGACCGTCGCACCGCCGACAGTAGTTCCAGCGTCGCCAACACCAGCGGTTGCTGTACCTGCGACGGCAACCTCCGTGCCGCGCCCGACGAACACGCCTGCGCCTATCGGACCAGAGTTCCCAGGTCGGATCATCCATACCGTTCGCCGGGGGGACACGGTGGCTGAGCTTGCAGTTCTTTACGGAAGTACTGTGCAAGCGATCATTGCTGCCAACGGGCTGAACGAGAATGCGCTCATTTTTGTCGGTCAGGGGCTGACTATCCCGGTACGCCTTGCCGCGCCCGCGACGGCTGCGCCGTCTGCTACGGCGCAGGTGATTGTCGTTACAGCGACGCCCGTTCCTGGTCAACCGACCACGCCGCCCCCCGCAGCCGGAACGACGACGTATGTGGTGCAACCGGGCGACACACTGCGCC
>Ga0224723_1000549_pt1 | contig 25442 bp, 17 predicted proteins | sample Balambano_FR2_Me_FD_161647 | JGI IMG/M metagenome (GOLD analysis project Ga0224723, IMG submission 161647) | Freshwater sediment microbial communities from Lake Towuti, South Sulawesi, Indonesia - Balambano_FR2_MetaG | ecosystem: Environmental > Aquatic > Freshwater > Lake > Sediment | place... | reverse complement strand
CCGCCATCACCATATGAGATAACTTGGGTAAACGCATGATGGTAAAGACAGTTGTTGCAATGCTGAGTTACTCGCTTGTGACCAGCCATAGTCTGAGAGCGAGTTTTGAGCGTCAGCTTTTTACAGCGTGGACATTGCCAAGAGAGAACTATACTGACAATGATGAAGAGAAATGGTGAACTAAAGAGGAGTATGCCGAGGAATGAGGGAAATCCTCGTCGAATTTGATCAAACCCGAATTGCTGCCATTGGGGTTGAGGAAGGTTCAAGATTGTCGAAGGAAAGATAATTTGTGCTTCAAGTTCAGTGCCAGGCGGCAAGGCTTGATTTGCGGTAAATTCAAATGTTTTTCCATCCAAAGTTTGGCAGGTCGCAGGCACTCCATACGAGGTATAGCTGAGGACTTCACCTGAAAGTGCTTCGGGTAAGCGAACAATAACAGTGCCCGACTGCACAGGTGCTTCGCGATCGGCAAAGATGGCTTTCCAGTAAACCTGAGTTGTGTCACCGTTGACGTGTAGCCCTCCAATGACCCGATACTTCAACACAAAAACATGAGATTCAGGTGAGCTTAGAGGATGCTGCCAGCGAATCCAAAGCTGATTGTTTTGGGTTGCTGTAGTTGCCGCTAAACGTTGCTCATTCTCTGTCACCGTCACGTTAGCAATCTCGTCTACCTGATTCAGAGGAATATAGCGATATCGTTCGTTTGTATAAGCGGCTGTGAAGACATAATGGTGTGTTTCTGTAACCCACATATCACCATTGGGCTGAACGTTCATGTCTACCTGAATGGAATCCCAATAAAACGGAATTTCTGAAGCACTAGAACGAGACATTGGAATCAGAACAGTGAGTAAAATTGCAATCACTACAACTGCAATTCGGCGAACCTTTTGAGAATTAAACATTTGAGAATTAAACATAGGGCGGTTTAACCATTTTGATGAGTAAAACCTCACAGCCCGCACACGGTACACCGTAGCGCTCCCACCACTTCAATCGTTGTCACTAATACTTCTCGTGCTTGCTCTGGCTCTTCAGCCTGGAGATATTGGTCTGCAATGTTTAATAGAGTCAGAACTTTATAGGAGTCTTCTTCGATGATTTCCGTGATTTCCATCGCTCTAGTAAACTGCCCTGACTCCGATAGCCTGACCGCAATCTGCATTTTTCCTAAACCCTGACCGTAATCAATAGAGTTGGCAATTTGGTCTACAGTCGTGGCTGTTGCTAAGGCTTGCGACAGGATTTGCTCAGATTGTTCTGTTTCTCCTGCTTCAGCCAGGGCGATCGCAATTTCAGTCAAAGTCAGCATTTTGTAATGCTCGGCTGGAATTAACTGGGTGAGGGCGATCGCTCTATCTACATCTCCATTTCGCACCTGGCTAATTGCATGGTTTGCTGCATTGACCAGCGCTTCCTGATTGAGTAATGAGCTTGAACAGGTTTCCCCCTGAGGCGGCTCAAGTTGAAGTGGAGGCGGTTGAGTTGGAATGCTTGGAAGCGGTGGCGGAACTTGGTCGGATAGAGGTACAGGAGCAGCCGGAACAAGTGGCGGTGGCGGTGGCGGAAGTCGCGGTGGAGAGGATGGAGGCGGGATAATCACGGGAGGAGATTGTTTGGCGCGGTCAGATTCCCTGACATCTGCACTCTGGAGCGTTTGGACAAGCTGTTGAGCGCGATCAAATTCTCCTGCATCTGTTAAACCCAGACAAATCTCAGATAACCATCGGGTTCGATAAGTCGGATCGTTCACCTCCTGCACCAGACGAATGGCAAAATCATACTCGCCCGCAATCAGCAACGGTTTAAGAAGTGAGGGAGAAATTGGCAAGATGGATGCTGCCTGAGCCTCTTGCAAAGCCCGTCGGATTATTTGCTCTGCCTCAGAAGTTTGTCCTACTGCCAGTAACCCGATAGCAACCTCTCCAAACTGTTCTGTTTGATAAAAACTAAGGGGCGAACTACTTATCAAATTGGTTGGAAGAGCAGCATTCAAGAGAGATAAGGCAGTTTCTAATTGCCCTGTCGCGGCATATTGAACTGCAATTTGAGTTAGCGCATGGGGTCTAAAAAAATCCTCAACTTGACCTGTTTGAACAATTTGAGTGGTTTCAGTGAGCAGTTGTTGAGCCTGATCGATTTGTCCGGCTTCGGTGTGTTCTGAGGCGATCGCCGTTAAAGCAGACACTCTCAAGAAGGAAAAGGTAATGACCTGAGTTAATGCTTTTGCATAATCGTATTCTCCTATCCTCGCTAGCTTGACCGATATCTCTGCCAGAAAAGCTGACTTCCTGTAATCGAGGCTGAGGTCACGAGCCACAGAAGGCATCGTGGGAAAAATTTGATTGCCAAAAACACAGTTATCCGGACTGGTGACTAAGCATCTTCTCAGTTCTCCACGCCGAGGAAAGTAAAGACTTTGACCAGAGTGATCAACAGCCTCGGCTACAAGGCTGGAAGTTGAGTCAGATGTTAACGGGAACTGATGAACTCCCGTCGCCCAGACGGGGAGCGGCAATAGCCCAAACATGATGACCGAACTCACTGAGAAATGGATGCTTTTCAGGCAGTCTTTTATCACAACACCACCTCAAAGTTTTTGATCTGGATGAAACTGGACTGATTAAGGAATGGATACAAACCGATATTCGCCTGGACGACCAGACTGTATCTGAACTAAAACTGGTGTAGAACGGCGATCGCGAGTATCCAAAAATCTTATCAAATCCCCTGATCCCAATGTTGAAAACTCTCGATTCTGTAGGGCTTGCTGCAACCCCTGGCGGGTGTTGTTTTGCTGCAAACCAGCAATCACCGCACGGGTAGCATCGTAGGCTGTTGCAGTACGCCAATTAACTGTAGCCTTCCATAGCCTCTGGGCCCGTTGAGCAAAGTCAGGATACGCATCTGGACTCCAGGGTGCAACCAACACCAGACCTTCAACAGACTGTTGACCGTCTTGGGTAATCTTTTGCGTATAAAGGGAGGGACTGCTAAACAAAGGCAACCGTCCATTGTTGACCTGCGCTACTTCGATCGCTGGATCAAGATAGTTAATGCTAGGGCCCAGGTAAAGACTGTTTGCGCCTTGAGCCATTGCTGTGGCGATCGCTTCCTCTGGATCAAAAGCAGGTGAGGCAAAATTACACAGGTCGTTTCCCTGAGCGTTTACAGCATCCACCAATTCCCCCCCATTCGCGGTTAATGTATCCGCAAAGGCATCTCTAAATACGGCATTGTCAGGCGCAGTAGAGTCATAACAAAGTAGTGTTTTTGGAGCCTGAGAAGACTCTCTCGCTGCCTGCTCGATCAGATATTTCACCAGTGCCGCTGACATAGATTGAGCCGTTGGAACTGCCCGAAAGATGTAGTCTCCCGTCTTGGATACTGCCGGATCAAAGGTTGTAGGTGAAATCATCACCAGTCCATGCTCCTGGTAAATAGGAGCCGCTCCCAATGAGGCGTTACTGGTGTTATGCCCTACCACTGCCAGGATATTTCGCTGATCGACTAAAACTCTTGCGATTTGCTCAGTCAGGTTTGGGTCGTTCTCATCATCAATGATTTTAATTTCTAGCCCAATCCCGTTAATGCCACCGCTACGGTTAAGCTCATCCTGAGCCTGAGCCACGCCTCGCAAAATTTCCTGGGCTACGTTGAGAGCTTTTCCGATCGGTATGCTGGTGGCGATCGCCACCGTTTGATGTTGTTCTGCTCTTAACCGAGCATTGTTCAAATAAATCAAAGTCTCTGGATCATTAGGATTAATCTGCAAAGATTCCTCAAACCACCGTACAGCCTGTGGATAGTCAGCCGCTGCAAATGCAGCAATACCCTCTTGTTTGGCTAAAGTTTCAGATGTTTGGATGAGGTGCCGTTCTCCCATGCTGAAGCGATCGGCTAAAGCTTCACTAGATAGAGAAGGAGGGGAAGAATAAACTCTTTCATTTGGAGGAAACTGCGGAATTAAATGAGGAGCAAGCCAGAACCATAGAATTCCAATGATTCCGCCTGTGATTAGCAGTGAAACCAACAGGAGACTAATGCTATCTCCAGAATTTTTAGGAGCCATAATCGTCCTCAGGGATAGGGGATAACTCGTATAGCGGTAGCCCTATTGATTAGGACATTTTGGTAGGGCGGCTTCGCTGCGCTACCAAAATGTCCGTGTCCTAACCTAGCTGACTACAGCTATAAATCCTATTTATATAGTGAATAAATCCTATTTTGGTCATGAGTGATTGTCAAGTAACGAATGATTAACTGAGAGCTGTCAGCGAACTTCCGAAATATTGAGTGAATAAAGCTAGAGTAATGTATAGATAAAGTTTGCTTCAGGCAGGCTAACCTGTAGAGCAAGGAAGCTGGAACCCAACCGCATCATGGCAAAACCGTCACTCACTGCCTCCCCACAGGGACTTCAGATTGCCCATCAAGCGCTACTCCGCACCGGACGAACAAAGGAAGACCTGAGAAAGCAGGTTGGGTGCAGCAGACAACCCATCACCAAGTTTTTTCAGGAAAAGGCGATCGCTCAATCTATCTTCATTCAAATTTGCGACTGTCTCGGTTTGAACTGGCAGGAAATCACTCACTTACCGCCTTATCCTGCTAATCTTTCTGCTTTAAAACCGATTCCTGCTCAGTCCAGCAATACTGAGCAGGGACGTAGCAATCTCGATTGTCTTGTTCAAGACCTCCGTCAGAAAACCTATCCAAACCTGCAAGAACGATGTGGTACGATTCGAGTTTTGGATATGTCTCATCCTGTGGAGGTTGATGATCTGTATATTCACGTCAACGTTCTGGAACAACTCCTGGGACGGCGACATAAACGCCTAGAAGAACTCCTTCAAAAATGTGATCTGGAAGAATTTGACCGAATTGGACTAGGACAAATTGAAGAAGAACGGGTGCCTGGACTTGATGCAGTTCATAAGTACAAAAAACTAATTATTTTAGGTAAGCCTGGAGCGGGTAAAACGACATTTCTAAAGCATTTGGCAATTCAGTGCAACGAAGGTAATTTCAAACCAGATTTCTTACCCATCTTTGTAACCTTGAAGGATTTCGCCGAAGCAGAACGATCAAGCTTGCTGGAATATATCAGCTATAAAATCTTCCCTAGCTCTACCGTTACTCTAAGTTCAGATGATGGATTTAAAGAAACACTTTTAGATGTTTATGCTATTTTGCAAGCAGGAAGAGCATTAGTACTCCTGGATGGTTTAGATGAAGTCAAGACAGAAGACCATCATCGAGTGATCAAAGAAATTCGCGATTTCTCCGAACAGTTTTGGAGCAATCCATTTGTACTAACCTGTCGAATTGCCGCTTGGGAATATACGTTCGAGAAGTTTACAGAGGTTGAGGTTGCCGATTTTGACGAGGATCAAATTGCAGCATTTGCAACTAAATGGTTCAAAGGAAAAAGCATTAGTGAAAAATCTTTTCTCAAACATCTCAATCAAAATCCTCGTATCAAACAACTTGCAGTTAGCCCACTTCTGCTAACTCTAGTTTGTCTAGCATTTGAAGAGTCAGGCGATTGCCCAAGTAGTCGTTCTGAATTGTACAAAGAAGGGATTGATGCGCTGTTGAAGAAATGGGATGCAAAGCGAGGTATTCAAAGAGATCAGATTTATAAGAATCTTTCTCCACAGCGCAAAGAAGATTTGCTTAGCTATATAGCGGCAATTACATTCAAACAGAAAGATTATTTCTTTAAGCAAACTCTGGTTGAGCAATATATCACAGACTATGTCCGTAACTTGTCTAAAGCAAGTCTTACCGCAGAGGAACTCCAACTGGATAGCGAAGCAATTCTACGTTCAATTGAGGCTCAACATGGTTTGTTAGTCGAGCGGGCAAAAGGCATTTATTCTTTTTCGCACCTTTCATTTCATGAATATTTCGTCGCTAGAGATGTTTCCTATAGCAGCACTTCTTTAGAAACTACAATTCAGAACCTGGCTCATCATGTATACGATAGACGCTGGCGAGAAGTCTTTTTGTTGGTTGCTGAGATGTTAAGAGATGCTTCGTTGCTTCTATTTACAATGAAACAGGAAATTGATCGGCTTCTTGCGTCTTCTGAACTGATGCAGCGCTTCTTGCACTATGTTTGCGATCGCGCCCAAGCTCCAGAATTCTCCTTCTGTAAAACGCCAGCAGTGCGTGCTTTTTACTTTGATATTGACTTTGACATCGACGAAAATCGCTCAGTCGCCCTGCAACTCGATCGCTCTGCAAATCTGCTGATTTGTGCTAGTTTTCTAACTCGGATGTTAGATACTGTTAATTTGAAGGATGCGATCGCGATCGCTCAAAACTACGATCAAAAGCAAATCAATTCTGCTAGCAAAATTCAAACGGCTGGATCTGCCAATTTTGTTATGATGATTGCAATTAAAATTGCCCTGGATTCCAGACAGCTAGAAGCCAACGCACGAGAAACTCTCAAAATACTCTTAAATCGTCTGCAAGATCAATCAGTCGATGATGAAGCCGTCAAGCAGGTTGCAGACAAAGCGAGAAATGTGGCCAAAAATCGTTATTATATTGGGCAAGAGTGGCAATTTGACTCGCATGAAAAACAATTACTAAAGCAGTATTATTATGCGACTCAACTGTTAGTTGAATGCTTAAACAGTGATAGCTGTATGATGCCTCCCGAATCACGACGGCAGCTTGAAGAATCGCTATTCAAACCGATTGAGTTCTCATCTGATATCAATTCTCTTTAAGCCTGCATATAGAAACGGTATTAACCAACTTACCTCGTCTGACATGAGGTTGCTCTGAGACTCTTAACTATAACCCTACGATGCTTCTAAAGACGTATTCACTTCAACAAAATCAGCTTGAAAGCTTTAGCCAACCCCCTTCTCCTATCGCCTTTCAAGTTTGGCAGAATCGCGTGATTGATCTACCTGACACTGGAACTCACTTTGGATACACCTATCAAGGCTCAGCAAGTTTATCCGTTCTAGCAGGAGCAGAAGCCTACCCTTTGCATTCAGGTATGTACTTCTGTCTGCCTGGGAAAGGAAGCATTGGGGGCAAAGGAACATCCGGTGTCGTCATCACTCACCTAAACTATCGAGGGATGTTCAGTCTGGGTGGCCCCGTCGAAGCGCAGGGACGCTTTGCTTACATTGATGGCGGCACTAGCAGTTTACTCATTCCACCCGTTCTGCGAGGCGATCCTTGTTTGAATGCAATGTACTTTCCACCTGCAACGGAGCAAACTCTACACACTCATCCTAGCGATCGCCTCGGAATTGTAGTGGAGGGGCAAGGAGAGTGTAAAACTCCTCAAGGAATCGCTCCCCTACAGCCAGGCATCATTTTCTGGATTCCGGCAAACAGTCTGCACCAATTTTGTACTAAAGACAATAAGTTAACAGTTGTTGTATTTCACCCAGACAGCGACACAGGATTTACTCACCAGGATAATCCGATGCTAAACCGAACATTAGTGGGTGAAGTCAGTGCCGCTGAGTTACCCCAGATCCAAACCAAAATGACAAGCGATCGCCCTAAAGCAAGTACCTAGCTATGGGGCACTTTATCAGGAATAGGGGAAACAAAAGAAAAATATCTGACCCATTTAGCCAGGCTGTCCTGCTAGATCATCAAATCTTCGGTAAAGACTAATACCTGTGAACCGTCTGGCTGTAAACTTTTTTTACAACTGCGAGTTTGGGTAGCTGTCTTTTCGTTTGATATCTATGAAATTGCATTTTTTGCTTAAAGCTGGGCTGAAGTGGAGGTTTTGTCAAGGGCTGGTTACTATAACCGTGAGGCGATCGCTCAAATACATCACTCTCGCTGCGATGGGGGCGATCGCCACTGTCCTATTCTCTGGCGCACTGTTTGCTGCGGGGCTGTCTTCCGAAGTCTCCTCTGGAAGTCTGCCGCCCGCGATCGCTCCCCAGTCTGCCCAAGAAATTCGCGGCGTATGGATCACCAGCAACGACAACGATGTCATGATCGATAGCGCCAAACTCGAAGACGCAGTGACTCAACTGGCACAGCTTAATTTCAACACCGTCTACCCCGTCGTGTGGAACTCTGGCTACGTGCTGTATCCCAGCGCAGTGGCACGGCAGCACGAGATTCAGCCCTTTGTGCGTAGAGGGTTGGAGGGGCAAGACCCAATCGCCGATTTGATTACCAAAGCCCATCAGCGAGATTTGCTAGTAATTCCCTGGTTTGAGTTTGGGTTCATGACTCCGCTCTATTCAGAACTGTCTCTCAACCATCCGGCTTGGCTGACCCAAAAGCGAGACGGCGGACAAACCTCCATTAGTGCGGCGGGTGAAGTGATGTGGCTAAACCCTTTTCATCCTCAAGTACAGCAATTTATCACTGACCTGGTGTTAGAAACCATCGCCCAGTATGACGTGGATGGCGTTCAGTTTGACGACCACACCAGCCTCCCCGTTGAGTTTGGCTACGACCGCTACACGATGGATTTATACAGGCAGGAGACTAACCGAAATGTGCCTGCGAATCCTCGTGATCCGGACTGGGTGCGCTGGCGGGCAGACAAAATCACCGCATTCATCACACGGCTCAATCACGCCGTAAAACAGCGTCAGCCTAACGCGATTTTTTCAGTTTCACCCAACCCCTACGATGTTGCCTATGGGAGCTATCTCCAAGATTGGCTAACCTGGGTGCGGCGAGATCTGGTAGATGAACTGATCGTCCAGGTTTACCGTCCCGATTTGCAAAGTTTTACCCAACAAATTTCCCGCCCCGAAATTCGAGAGGCACAGCAAAGAATTCCAACTGCGGCAGGCATTTTAACGGGTTTGAGAAATATGCCAGTGCCCATGCAACTGATTCAATCTAAGGTGAGGGCTGCCCGAGGTCGCGGTTTAGGAGTCGCGTTCTTCTTCTATGAAAGCCTCTGGGACTCTGCTGCTGAGCCAGCCTCAGAACGACAGTCTGCTTTTCAAGTGCTATTCCAGCGTCCGGCTGAGCGGGCTGCGATTCGGTAAGGGAGCAGTCATCGCGATCGCACATTTTGCACAATTCCACGAGCGATCGCCCCTGCCATCGTAGTTTGAAAACTCGCATCTCTTAACTTAGCGGCATCATCTCGCCCGGTGACAAACCCGACTTCAACCAGGACAGAAGGCATGGATGTATTTCTCAGCACGTAAAAGTTTGCCTGTTTTACGCCGCGATTATTCATATTCACGCTTTGCATAATGCTATTTTGAATCGATTGAGCCAACTCTCGACCGCTTCTGTGATAAAAAGTTTCTACCCCATCGACATCAGGGCGACTCATGCTCAACGCATTGGCGTGAATGCTGACGAAGTAGTTTGCATTGGCCCGCTGAGCCATCTGCACTCGGGTCGAAAGCTCTAGAGCGCGGTCATCTGCGCGAGTCATGACGACTTGAATGCCCTCTCGCTCTAATAAGTTTGCAACCTGGCGAGAAATCGACAGCACAACGTCTTTTTCCCTCAATCCGCCAATGCCAACCGCGCCCGGATCTCTTCCCCCGTGACCCGGATCAATCACAACCACAATGCGTTCTCTGGGGACTCCAGTGGAGCCGCCCGAAGGTGGAGTCTGAGGGAGATTGACACTCGTTTCTGATATGGACACAATCGAAGCCTGAAGATTTTGACGAGTTAGAGATTGCTGTAGGTTAGCGGCGGTACCTTGCTCTCGAAACAGTCCCGCTTGCATCACGGTTTGACCATTGAGCGTTGTGCGAAAGGCACCAGGGGCGATCGCCCTCACTCGCTGCTCGACCTGAGCCGAAGTTGCAGGTACAATCACCCGATACAGCATGGGGGTAGAGGGTGAGGGAGTGGGGGGGAGCGGAGTGGCGGCTGAGGGGGTAGAAACAATCGAAGCCTGAAGATTTTGACGAGTTAGAGATTGCTGTAGGTTAGCGGCGGTGCTTTGCTCTCGAAACAGTCCCGCCTGCATCACGGTTTGCCCATTGAGCGTCGTGCGGAAAGCATCAGGGGCGATCGCCTTCACCCGCTGTTCCACCTGAGCCGAAGTTGCAGGCACAATCACCCGATACAGCATCGGCGTTGAGGGGGAGGAAGGAGAGGGGGAAGGAGGCGAAACAGTTTGCCGAATGGAGAGGATAGAAGCCTGTAAGTTTTGTCGGTCGAAGGATTGTTTTAGCGTCTCGGCAGCACTTTGCTCTCGAAATAGCCCTACTTGCATCACCGTTTGACCATTGAGCGTCGTGCGAAATGCGTCAGGGGCGATCGTCTTCACCCGCTGCTGCATTTCAGCCGTAGCTGCGGGCACAATCACCCGATACTGAGTTCCTGTTCCTGGCTGAACAGCCGTTTGAGTTGGAGCGGGATTGCTGAGGACAGGTGTAGGCGTTACTCCTACCGTTGGCAATGGTTCAGCAGGGGGCTGGGTTGGCTGAGGTGAAGCAACCGGAGTAGATGAAACTGGCGGCAGCGGCGGCAGTTGCGAAAAGGGCACTGCATTTGAATTTGTCACACTTGGCACAGATGCAGCCACAGAAACAGGTTCGCTATTGCTAACACCATTGCTAATACCGCCACTAAAGTCAACCGTTGGCAGGTCAGGGGTCGCCATTGGAGTAGGGGCGATCGCTCCCGCCGCTTTAGGAGAAGCACTCACGTTAGTCTGAGGAGAAGATGCTTCTGGTTGAGTTGGGGCTGCCGATGCAGGCTCATGAGCAGCCAGAGAACCAAGCGCAGCCGTAGCCGCCACCACACGATAGAGAGCAGAATTCATGTCAGGCTTTCCGTTCTGAAGCGAAGTTAGGCAATGAGTCGAGGAACTGATGTGCGTCAGCTTTCCAATTCCGCTTCTATCGTCGTGCAGAAACCTGTGCCAGTGGAGAATAAAAGTTATAGATGATCAAGTGAACCACGTTCTAAGTTTTATCCGGAGGAATAAAATTGCAGTCACCGTCTCGCTTTCAGGCTAACTTCAAACACTCATGCAGCGTCACCCGTTTCTACTTAACATCAGCACCGTAGTCCAGTTAAAAACCTGACACGCAAAGCGGCACTTATCAAACGTAATTTCGTCTCACTCAGACAAAAATTTTATAGCGGTAGCCGTATTGATTAGGACATTTTGGTGGCGCGGCTCCGCCGCGCCACCAAAATGTCCATGTCCTAACCTAGCTGACTACAGCTATAGAAGTTAACGCTGCACAGACAATCAACCATTGCTAAGACCACAGCCCCTACTTCCCCACTCCCCCTACTACACCTCCCCTGCATGACTCTCCGCATTCACGGCAATCGACTGCTCAAAACTTTACCGGGGCTGGCAACACGTCCAACGCCAGCGCGGGTGCGAGAAGCTTTGTTTAACATCTGGCAGGGCAAAGTTGAGGGCTGCTGCTGGCTAGACCTGTGTGCCGGAAGTGGAGTGATGGGGGCAGAAGCGCTGAGCCGAGGGGCAAGTGTCGTTGTTGGAATTGAGCAGTCGGGGGCAGCTTGCGCCGTGATTCAGCAAAACTGGCAGCAAATTGCCCACAGCGACCAGACGTTTCAGGTGATTCGGGCAGATGTCGTGAAGCGCTTACCCACATTAGCAGGACAGCAGTTTGACCGAATTTATTTTGACCCGCCCTATGCAAGTCAGCTTTATCAGCCTGTGCTGGAAGCGATCGCCCATCATCACCTTCTAGCAGAGAACGGCGAACTAGCAGCCGAACATCGCCCTGATCATGCCCTACCAGAAGCGATCGCCACACTCAAGGCTTGTCGCCAAAAGGTTTATGGCAATACTGCTCTGACGTTTTATAGGGATGAAAGGGAGGCAGTAGGTAGTAGGTAGGAGCAACCGCAACCCTCCTCACCTACCACCTACCCCAAATCCTACAAATTAAGCTGATTACCCCGCTTGTACTGAAGGTACGCGGCAACAAACAGTCCAGCCAAAGTCACCGGGATCAAACCCAAGACAATGCCTGAAAGCAATGGCTCTACCATGACGAATCTTCCTCTCGTGAATGTAAAGTTAGGTCAATTAATCTTTTTTACCTGACTCTCATAATACCGTCTGTCGCTCTGAGCCGTTACCCATTGGCGAGAATTTGCCTGAATGCAGATCAGTTCACCTTGCACAAGCTACGAAAAAAAAATTAAGCTGTGTAAGGAGATGAGAAATTCCTTGTACATTTGTCTCTAGTATTTTCAGACAGCATTCTCTTGAGTCTTTGGTGAATAATCAGCTTGCTAAAACGGACAATTTGATTCAGGGGATTGCTCTGGCAATTCTAGGAATTCTGCTGGCGGTTCTGCTTGTGCTTTTAGGCATCTATCAGTTCAGCTATTCTGACCCCTACGTGCGAGATGTTTTGACGTTGACGGGTGACACCGAGCAAGGACAAGCCATCTTCCAAATGAATTGCGCTAGCTGTCACGGCATTGATGCAGACGGTCGGGTTGGCCCCAGTTTGCATCACATTTCAGATCGTAAATCTCGCGCTGGGCTAATTCATCAGGTCACAAGTGGTGAAACTCCTCCCATGCCTCAGTTTCAGCCAAGCCCTCAAGAAATGGCAGACCTGTTGGAATATTTGGAGAGCCTTTGAGGGAAGTGCTTGAATCTAATGCCAATTCTCTCTAAAGCTGCATATCTTGGAGGATTGGGAAGAGGATGGCGTGAGCTAGTGAAGATTGGGTTAAGCAGGATTGGGTTGCCACTTAGTCTCGGTTTTGGTGGGTTACGCTAGCGCTAATCCAATTGCGATGTTTTTGCTTCTGGGCAGAGAGTTGTTAGGCAGGCAGGTATTAGGCAGACAACATTGGGGCGATCGCCAACGTCCAGTCAGCCCCAGAGCGCGTAACTTAACAGAGGGTTCAGCAAACTCTCTGTTGGCATGATTGAGGTGAAAATTAAATGAGACTGCTGTTACTCTCAACCCCAGTTGGGCCGCTGGGTTCAGGCTTGGGGGGCGGGGTGGAACTGACGCTACACAACATTGCTCAGGAATTGCATCAGCGGGGACACGACCTGCAAATCGTAGCTCCTCGAGGTTCAAAAGAAACTTTACCGCTCGTTGAGATTTCAGGAAATCCTCAAATCACGGCTCAAACACTGAAACACGATGCCCCAATCAGCCTGCCCGCCAATGCGGTGCTAGCAAATATGTGGAACTATGCCCGTCAGGTCGAGGCTGACTACGATCTGCTGGTCAACTTTGCCTATGACTGGCTGCCGTTTTACCTTACGCCTTTTTTCGATCGCCCGATTGCCCATCTGGTCAGCATGGGTTCTCTTTCTCTGGCTATGGATCAGGCGATTGAGCAGGTTGCGGTTCGGTTTCCCGGTACGATTGGCGTTCACAGTCAGGCTCAAGCCGCTACGTTTAGCTTTGCCGAACGGTGCCGCTGTCTGAGGAATGGGTTAAACCTGTCTCGCTACCAGTTTCAGCCTATCCCTGATGAATCGCTGGCATGGGTTGGACGCATTGCCCCAGAAAAAGGCATTGAGGACGCGATCGCCGCCTCTCAGCAAACCCAGATTCCCTTGAAAGTACTGGGTGCAATGCCCGATCCAGGCTACTGGCAACAGGTTTGTCAAACGTACCCAGATGCACCAGTCTACTATGAGGGATTTTTGCCAACCCAACAGCTTCAGCAAGCGTTGGGTCAGTGTCGCGGTTTGCTGATGACTCCCCGCTGGGTTGAGGCATTTGGCAACGTGGCAATCGAAGCGTTAGCCTGCGGCGTTCCAGTCATTGCTTACCGTCGTGGCGGCCCCGCCGAAATCGTTCAAGATGGCAAAACAGGCTGGCTGGTAGAACCCGACTCCGTAGATGGGTTGGTGCAGGCGATCGCCCACCTTGACCAAATCGATCGCCATGCCTGCCGCCAGCAAGCCGAAACCCAATACTCAATGGCAGCAATGGGCGATCGCATCGAAGCCTGGTTTAACGATATCCTAAGAAGCCCAAACTAGTTGTTTGTCCTCATGCATCCCTGTAAACCCCCCGCCCCCCTCCAACCTGGCGATCGCCTCCATGTCATCGCCCCCAGCGGCACGCTGCGAGAGCGAGAGGCTTTTCTGCGAGGTGTGGAACTGTGGCGATCGCAGGGCTATCAGGTTGAACTTAGCCCCGGCTACGATAGGCGATGGGGATATTTGGCGGGAACCGATTTAGAGCGGCGATCGCAGCTAGAGGCAGCTATAAAAGACCCTGAGTGTCGGGGAATTCTTTGTGCCAGAGGCGGCTATGGCGGCGCAAGGCTGCTAGAAAATTGGGACTGGTTAGAGTCTGAACCCAAATGGCTAGTTGGTTTTTCGGATGTCACCAGTCTGCTTTGGAGTCTCAGTCTGCGCGGCATCTCAGGCGTGCATGGACCGCTGTTAACCACCCTGTCGGCAGAACCCGACTGGTCAGCTAAACGCCTGTTTGACTGGGTAGTGGGCAATCCCTTAGAGCTACTACAGGGCAACGGCTGGGGGAATGGACAGGCGATCGCCCCCCTCCTGCCTGCAAACCTCACCGTCGCCACCCACCTGCTCAATACCCCCGCCCAGCCAGATTTGACAGACGTAATTTTGGCATTAGAAGACGTATCCGAAGCGCCCTACCGCATCGACCGAATGCTCACCCAATGGCGCATGAGCGGCGCACTCTCCCACGTAAGGGGAATTGCCCTGGGACGATTTAGCCAGTGTCACCCCCCGGCTCAGGTGCCCAGCTTCACGGTCGAGGAAGTGTTGCGCGATCGCCTCTCTGACCTCAACATCCCTGTCATCTCCGGTCTGCCGTTTGGTCATGACGGCGTAAATGCAGCCCTCCCTGTTGGACTTTTAGTAGAGCTAGATGGCGATCGCGGCACCCTCAGTTTCGTTTAAGGGGCTAGGGCAATCATCCCTCATCCCTCCCCCTTCTCCTTCCCCTCCGCAATTCGCTTCAGCGAAATTGTCGCCGAGGCAGAAACATTAGGATGGGGGTCTTTTTCCAGGTAGTGCAGCGCCGAAATGCTCTTGGAAGTCGGCATATTTCCTAATGCTTCAGCAAGGCGTTGACGAACTAACCAGTCCTCAGATTGGGCAAAGCGCAAAATCTGATCGACGGAGCTAACGTCCTTGATTTCGCCGAGTGCGGCGATCGCCGCCTGATGTAGTACAACCTCTTCGCTATCTAGTGCCTGAACTAATACATCATGCGCCCGCTGGTCTTTCAGGTTGCCCAGCGAAACCGCTGCACTGAAGCGCACCAGCCAATCAGTATCTTCATAGAACGCTCGCACCAACGGCTCAAACGCTCTAGGATCTTCCAGATAGCCCAACGCGCCCGCCGCATCCGCTCGAATGCCATAGTCGGGATCAGTTTCCAATAACTTGATCAAGATGGGGTAGCAGTCTTCAGTAGGCTTCAGCCCCAACGCAAATACAGCCATTGAGCGAATTTGCAGATTTTCGTCGTCCAGCACCTTCTTAATTAGAGGCACCGCATCTGCCGCCGGAACATCTCTCAAAGAAGCTAGTGCCAACATACGATCGCGCGAATTTTGGCTGTCTAGCTGGCTTTCAATCTGCTCTAAACTCAACTGACTCATAATCATTCAGTTCATATAAATTTACATTTGGATTTGATTATTATAAGCATTTATTCCAGCTTGCGTGGAGCCTTTATATTTTCATCTCCACGAAAAACAGAAACGATATAACCTTAGAAATACCTTATTTAAGAATTTCAGTGGTGAGAACCGATGAAAATTCTTCACGGAACCTGGATTCCTCAAGCAGAAAATGGATTCATTCAAACGGGTGCATTCTATCTTTGGGTAGAGACGACCGAGAGCAAAAAGCCGCGCTCAAAAGGTAAATTGATCCATCCACGTCAGCTTGCCAAACCAGAGTTAGAGTCATTTCTGACTGACGAATTAGGCATCCAGATCGTTTCTCAAAAGTCAGAAGCAGCCATCTCGCCCAAGTGTTTTCTCTTGCCTAGCGCGGCTGACCAACCGTTACCTTCTTTAGAACTTTCGCGCTATTTAGAAGCAGACACGCCAGAAAAATTTGACTTTCAATATTGGCAAATTGATTGTTATAAGGCGATCGCCTCCATCAAGACAGGGACTCATCACTACACCCAGGTGAGTAATGTCATCAACTTGCTTAACGATCTTCACTTCATCGCCCTGCATAACCTGGCAGAAGTTCAATTGGGAGCAGACCTGCTGTTTTGGTATCACTACACGCAATTTCTCAAGCAAATTATTCTCACCGATCAATACGTTCCTGCACTGAAATATCGGGCAATATCGACGGCTGAGGCAAAGACCAGCGCAACCAAGCGGTCTACGCAAACGAAACAGGCGGCTCAGGCAAAACAAACCGGAGCCACAAAATCTGTCAAAACTACTCCTACCAGGTCTAAACGGGCTGCTGGCTCTAACGGCGCTAAACGATCCACTCAAGCAGAACCCTCTGCCCAGTCCAAACCGACTGGCTCAAAGTTTGAAATTTATCCAGCCTGGGAAATTGTTTCTGAACAGTACGAAACAGAGGTTCAGCGCTACGTCGAATATATGCCGCTGGTCTGTGTTGCAGGCTTTGAGGCGATTCCTGATCAGTCTAAGCAGTCTAAGTTTTATGCCAAAGAAACGCTGTTGCGGCACTTCTCTGAGTGCTTACTTACGGATATCGTGACGCATACCCCTTCAACTAGCGCCTTTGACCAGAAGATCTTTGACTCCCTGATCTATAGCTGCTTGTATCTGCACAAAAGCGGAACGCCCTGGACTTCAGCCATTGCGTTAGAGCAATATCAGCAGTGGCAGGTGTGGAGCGATCGCCTCCGTCGGACTCAAACCGAAACGCCTTTTCACCTGTATTTTCAACTGCACTCCCCGGCAAAAGCTGAGGATAAATGGCAGCTTCAGTTTCAGGTTGCACCGAAGCAAGATCCTTCCCTGAAAATCTCGCTGTTAGACTATTGGCGATCGCGCTCCAGCCAGCAAAAGGAACTGCAAAAGCAATTTGGCAAAGACTTTGAGCAAAACCTGCTGCTCAATCTGGGCTATGCGGCAAGAGTTTATCCGAAGCTCTGGCAGGGGTTGGAAACCAACGAACCGGAAAGCGCCTTCCTAACGACAGATGAAGTAGTTGAATTTTTGCGGGAATCTGCCTGGGTGCTGGAAGCGGCAGGCTACAAGGTAATCGTTCCAGCCTGGTGGACACCCAAAGGGCGGCAGCGGGCAAAGGTGCGGCTGAAGGCGGCGGGTAGAAAGCCTGCGGGGGACAAAAAATCTCAGAGCTACTTCTCCTTTGAGACGCTGGTGGAGTATGAATATGAGTTGGCGATCGGCGACCAAAAAATCAGCGAAAAAGAATGGCGGCAGTTGGTTGAGGCAAAGTCTCCCCTCGTGCAGTTTCGGGGGCAGTGGGTTGAGCTAGACCAGCAAAAAATGCAGCAAATGCTGGAGTTTTGGCAAACTCAGCAAAAAGAGAACCCCGAAATGAGTTTGCTCGATTTAATGAAGCTAACCGCAGACTCGGAGGATGATCTTGAGCTGGATCTGGATCGAGATCAGCTTTTGTCTGAGATGTTAGAAAAGCTAAATGATAAGAGTCGCCTGGAGCCAATGCCCGATCCGGCAGGGCTAAACGGTACGTTGCGGGAATATCAAAAACGCGGCGTTTCCTGGCTGTATTACCTGGAAAATCTGGGGCTAAATGGCTGTCTGGCAGACGATATGGGTCTGGGTAAAACCGTGCAGGTGATTGCCCGACTCATCCAGGAGCGGGAACTGGCGGAGCAGGAAGGGAGAGCCGTTCCGCCAACGCTGTTGGTCGCGCCCACTTCGGTTTTAGGCAATTGGCACAAGGAAATTGAGAAGTTTGCACCTCGTTTGCGAGCATTGGTGCATCATGGCAACCAGCGACTTCAGACGGAAGATGAGTTTAAAGCGACCTGTCTAGACCATGACGTGGTGATTACTTCATTCACTTTGGCGCGGAAGGATGCCAAACTGTTGAACGAGGTAGACTGGCATCGACTGGTGTTAGATGAGGCACAAAACATCAAAAATCCTAAAGCGGTACAGACTAAGGCAATTCTGAAACTCTCGGCAAATCACCGTCTGGCGCTAACCGGAACTCCTGTTGAAAACCGTTTGCTCGATCTCTGGTCAATCTTTAACTTTTTGAATCCGGGCTACTTGGGTAAAGAAGCTCAGTTTCGGAAGGGGTTTGAGATCCCAATTCAGAAGAACAATGATGTAACGCGATCTGCTACCCTCAAAAAACTGGTGGAGCCGTTCATTTTGCGGCGGGTAAAAACAGATCAATCCATCATCAAAGATTTGCCAGACAAGGTAGAGCAAAAGCTATTCTGTAACCTCACCAAAGAGCAGGCTTCTCTTTATGAGGCAACGGTCAAAGATGTAGAGAAACAGCTTCAGGAGGCGGAAGGAATTCAGCGGAAGGGGTTAATTCTCTCAACGTTGATGAAGCTCAAGCAGATTTGCAACCATCCTATGCAGTTTCTTCAGGATAGCAGTGAGTTTACACCAGAGCGATCGCACAAGCTCACGCGCCTCAGCGAAATGATCACCGAAGTCATGGAAGAAGGAGAGAGTCTACTGGTGTTTACCCAATTCACCGAAATTGGTGAAGCGCTGGAAAAATACCTGAAACAAACGCTGCATTACAACACCTACTACATACACGGCGGCACCAATCGCAATAAGCGAGAAAAAATGATTGCTGAATTCCAAGATCCTGAAACAGAGCCGTCTGTGTTTATCCTTTCGCTCAAAGCAGGAGGCGTAGGAATTACACTCACCAAAGCTAATCATGTATTTCACTTCGATCGCTGGTGGAATCCAGCAGTTGAAGACCAGGCAACCGATCGCGCCTTTCGGATTGGGCAAAAAAAGAATGTGTTTGTTCACAAATTTGTGGCGATCGGCACTTTAGAAGAACGCATTGACCAGATGATTGAAGACAAAAAGAAACTGGCAGGGGCGATCGTCGGTGCTGATGAGTCGTGGCTCACTGAGTTAGATAATGATGCATTCAAAAAGTTAATTTCACTCAATCAAAGCGCCATTTTGGAATAGCCGTTTAGGAGGAAATTATGGCTGGATTTAGTCGCACCTGGTGGGGACAAAAGTTTATTGAAGCGCTGGAGGCATTCACCGATTCAGGTCGGTTGAGTCGTGGACGCTTCTATGCGAATGGCGGCAAGGTAAAAAGTTTTGGTATCAATGATGGAGTCATATTAGCCCAAGTGAGAGGGTCGGTGAATCCCTATTTTGGCGTTTACGAGGAACCGCTTTACACCACTCAGATTGAGATTCAGCCGATCGCCCAAGCAAAGTGGGAAAAGGCGATCGCCCACATTGCCTCTAAAGCCAGCTTTGTCTCCAAACTGCTGCTCAATGAAATGCCAGACAACATTGAAGAAGCTTTTTCTACATCCGGTTTACACCTTCTGCCACACAGCAAATCAGACTTTAAGACAAGCTGTTCTTGCCCCGACTACAGCAATCCCTGTAAACACATTGCCGGAGTCTATTACCTGGTTGCCGCAGAGCTTGACCGTGACCCGTTCTTGCTGTTTGAATTGCGCGGACTCAATCGAGAAACCCTTAAGACAGAATTAGCCAAATCTCCACTGGGCATGGCTTTGTCGGCAGAACTGACCGCCGAAAAGGCTGCGCCGCGTTCTTCCTCAAGCTATTACACCAAACCAGAAGTGGCGTTAGCAAGTGAGATCGATCTAAGGGAGTTTTGGATGGGTGAAAAGCGATTGCCGCAAAACTTTGAAGCAACGCCTCAAACTAACGTTCCGGCGGTGCTGGTTAAAAAGCAGGGAGACTTTCCACCGTTCTGGCACAAAGATAGTTCTTTCATTGACCTGATGGAAGAGTTTTATCAGCGCGTTAAAACTAAAAATAAAGATGTTTTGTAAACCTTAATCTTGAACATTGGTTTCCTGTGGAGCAGGTAAGATGCCTGCTTGATCTGGTTAAGGTCAGGGGTTTGCAGGTTGATATTGAGAGATTGAAAGCGATCGCCCAAATACTTTGCCTTAGCTGACCGAGGGCCAGAAGCAAAGCCATGCAGGTAAATAAAACTATCTGTTGAGTCCATCACAGAAACCTTAAAAAATGCCCCACACCCGTTTATAGTTTGCAGAGTCGCGGTAGATGCGCGACACTATCTTCTTTAGGGGTGACTCACCACTATGGACTTGTTAGAATATCAGGCTAAGCAATTATTTCACGAGATGGGAATTCCCGTCCTGCCTTCACAGCAGATTAACCATCCCAAAGATCTGAAGGGCCTAAAAATTCCTTATCCGGTGGTGTTAAAATCTCAAGTCTATACGGGTGGGCGGGGCAAAGCAGGCGGCATTCGGTTCGTCGAAAACACGATTGACGCGGTTGCGGCGGCCCAGACTATTTTTAATTTGCCAATTACGGGAATGTATCCCGCTGTGCTGCTAGCGGAGGCAAAGTATGACGCAGACCGAGAACTCTATCTAGCGGTGATTTTGGATTGGTCTGCCCGCCGTCCACTGCTGCTGGGTTCTCAGCGTGGCGGCGTAGATGTGGAAGCAACGATTGACACAATGCAACAGGTGGTGGTAGATCAAGAATTTTCTCCTTTTTATGCTCGTAGGCTGGCGCTAAAGATGGGGCTGCAAGGAGAACTGATTCAGTCAGTCAGTGCCATCGTAGAGAAAATGTATCAGCTATTTCTGCAAAAGGACTTGGATTTAGTTGAGATTAATCCTCTGGCAGTCAGTTCTGCGGGAGAGTTAATGGCTTTGGATGGAAAGATTACAGCAAATGATGATGCATTGGGGCGACACCCCGATCTGGCTACTCTTCAAGAAAAAATTCCACATCAAATCAAAACTAAAATGTTGCCCAGGGACTTGGCAGATACGACGCTGGTGGAACTGGAGGGCAATATTGGTATTCTCTGTAACGGTGCAGGACTGACCATGACAACGCTAGATTTAGTTCACAAAGCAGGCGGGCGACCCGCAAGTTTTCTGAATTTGGGAAGTGAGTATCGGCACAACAATTCGCCTGAAGTTTTGCGCGATCGCATTCAGCGAGGGCTAGAGTTAATGATGCAGAGCAAAAATCTAAAGGTCGTCTTGGTGAATACTCTAGGCAATGTGATGCTTTGCAGGCAAACGGCGGAGGCGATCGCTATTCACTTGCAGCATCAGGCTGGCAGTCGCGTTGTGCCCTTTGTCGTCCGGCTGGTTGGCGATCAGTTTGATGAGGCGCGTCAGATGCTTCAGGCTTTGAATTTGCCTTTATTTCATAATCTGGACGAGGCGATCGCCGAAGCAATTTCTCTCAGCAAGTAGCTTTTTAATAAAAAATGAACTTCACTTCAGAGAGCAGGGTATTGGTTCAGGGCATTACTGAACCGCTGGGTTCCATCTATGCACCGTTGATGCAGGTTTATGGGGGGCAAATCTTGGCTGGGATCAGTCCCGGTCACGGCGGTCAGCAGCTAGAAGGAATTCCAGTATTTGACCTGGTTGAGCAAGCGCTGTTGAGTGTTGGCGCAGTGGATACTAGCGTAATTTTTGTACCGCCTTATCAGGTTTTAGACGCAGCATTAGAGGCGATCGCCGCTGGAATTCGCCAACTTGTGCTGGTTACGGAAGGGGTGCCGCCAATGGACATGATGCGTCTGTGCCGTGTTGCAGAAGCAAGCGAAACCCTGGTTGTCGGCCCAAACTGCCCTGGAATTATTGTGCCTGGACAAATTTTGCTGGGAACCCATCCGGCTGAGTTTTATACTCCCGGTACAGTGGGGCTGGTTAGCCGCTGCGGAACGCTTACCTATGAGGTGGCAAGAGAGTTATCTCAGGCTGGATTTGGGCAATCCATTGCGTTGGGAATTGGCAGCGATCGCATCATTGGTTCAACCTTTCAGCAGTGGCTTCAGATTTTGGATGAAGATGAACAAACCGAAGCGATTGTGCTGGTCGGCAAAATTGGTAGCGACAGCGAAGAAGTCGCGGCTCGGTATATTATTGAGGCGATCGACAAACCCGTAGTTGCCTATATTGCAGGCCGCACTCTTCCCCAAAGTCAATATACAGGGCACGCTGGAGCCGTTGTCTCTTCTCAAATTGCTGGATTGAGAGATGAAATAGGCACTGCCGAAAGCAAAATCGCTGCCCTCAAACAAGCAAAAGTTCCGGTCGCAGAACGTCCTTCTCAGCTACCTGATTTGCTAAAGCAGGTGCTTAAGGGCAGCACCAGAACTAGCGCTAAGAGCTAAGGCAAAATCTCCACCGTGCCTTGCTGCCCATCGATTTGGACTCGCTGACCATCCTGTAGGCGTTGAGTGGCGTTGCGAATGTCCATGACCGCTGGAATGCCATATTCACGAGCCACGATCGCCCCGTGCGAGAGCCGTCCCCCTACTTCTGCGATCAAACCGCCTGCCCTTGCCAACAGCGGTGCCCAGCCAGAATCGGTGTAGGGGACGACGAGAATTGTTTCGCGATTGACTTCTGGCAACTGCTGCAAAACTTGCAGCACTCTCACCCGCCCAATTGCTCGACCGGGGCTAGCCCCAATGCCGCGCAGTTGACGGGCAGATTGTTCGACGGGCTGTGAACGGTAGATGAGCATTGGCGGATCGTTGCCGTACACCAGAGCAGGCACCGACCGAAGCCGCTGATCTTGTTTAAGCTGCGATCGCCTTTCTGCAACTAGATCCAGCAAATTTTCTCGCAGCGTCAGATCTGACTCCGCAACGAGCCGCTGAACCTCATCAAATTTGAGAAAAAAGATATCTCCCGCTTGCCCCAACACGCCCGACGACAGCCAGAGCCGTTCCAGCGCGATAAAGCTCCAGCGCAGTTCTGCCAGCAAGCGGCTGTAAACTACCGTGACCTGTGCTTTCAGGTTCAAATGAGATTGAACTTGAGCTGCCTTCCAGCTTTGCCGCGACTTGTCCGCTATATATGATTCTGCTGGTGGATTAAACAAAAACTGCGTAAACAGATCTTGAACGGGCTGTGGATCTTCTTTCCAGGTGGAAACGGCGATATCTGTTCCTACGCGGCTGAGATAGCCGTAGCGATCGAGAAATTGCTTAAATTGCTCTAAGACAGCAGTTTTAGCCTCATCTGGGTTTTCTGTAAGGGCAGCAAAAACCGTTGAACTGTCTGGTTGCAGCGAATCTAGCGATATTGCAGAACGGGCATTTGCGGCTAAGGTTTGGAGCGATCGCAGCGCACTCACTTCAGGCATCTGGCTATTGTCCAGTTCTGCATCTTCAACTTTCAATAATGCCTGCCGAATTGAAACGCTAAGCGGAGCCAAAATGCTGTAGTAGGTTGCCCGCTTCAGCAGTTCCAGGATTTGATTAATCCGTCCCAGCAGCGCCACGCTCGACAGTTCCTCCACTCGTTGAGTCTCCAGGTCAGCAAACCCTGAAGCAAAATGCTGCTGTTGATCCTGGTCAAAGTCCTCAATCAGACGCAGCTCTCGTCCCACGAGCCGCAATAGCCCCGGAATGTTTTTTAGCGTTGAATCTAGGGGTGGTTTGCTGAATCTGGCTCCTCGGGTTAGAAAGTCCAGACTTTCGGGGGGCAAACCCATGCGGCGAAAAATTTGCCCCAGCAGCGAAGCATTGAAGTAGGCGGAGGAATGGTGCAGCGTTGCAGTTTCGTTAAAGTCTAGCCCACGAGCGCGATCGCTCAGCACAATCGTAAAAATTTCACCCCAAACGCCACAGGTCAGCGGACGGTTAATCGACCAGGTTAACGGATGAATTAACCCTGGAATTACTTCTGCCGCAATCTTGCGCGTCCAGATGGGCAGCAGTGTTGTAATTGGGCGCGACTGCAACAGCCAGAGTTGCTGACCGTCATAGCTCCACTCAATATCCTGGGGAACTCCGTGATAGCGGGCTTCCAGGTGACGAACTAGATAAGCTACCTGCTGGATCAGGCGGGGCGGCACATCGCCCGTACCCTCTACATCAAGCGACAGCAGATCAGGCAAGCGCCAGTCAAACGGATCGGTTTGCGGATCTTCGCTGAAGTGAAACTCAATATCTTCTACCCAGACGCGATATTGTTCTGGTGTAAACTGCCCTGAGACAATCCGTTCAGCCCCACCCGGCAAGGCCTCAATCACGACTGCATCTCCCTGGCGGGCGATCGGGTCACGGCTAAACGCAACTCCAGAAAAAAACCCCCGGATCTGATGCTGAATCACGACCGCCATTGCGGTTTCTGCTAGTTTCCGGTCTTGCCGATATTGGACAGCGGCAGGGCGACTGTAGGAAAGCTGACACTGGGCGATCGCCTGTTCCAGCAAAGGCTGACTCGTCACTCTCAAAATCGACTCATATTGTCCTGCTGCGGATGCGGTGTCCGAGTCCTCACCAATTGCAGAAGAGCGAACCACCAACGGCTGCTCAGCGGATGGTTGCAGTAACTCCAGCAAGGGAGCCGGATCATCTCCTGGAGGCAGCACCCAGCCCATTGGTACCGGATAGCCCCAACGCCGCAATTGGGAAAGCGTTGCTGCTTTGTGCCCCACTTTATCGGCGTTAAGGTTGCGGTCGAGCGAGAGAATGGCGCGATCGTCCCGAAAAAACTGAAACACAGACTGAGAATCTCCTCGTACCGCACTGGTTGACAGATTCAGATCATCGGGAATTTTTTGATAAATCCAGGCTAATAGCAGACTCAGCGTTACCGCCGCACCTACCACCTCCCCACTATGAGGGTGTCGCAGCGCTGTAACCAAAGGCAGCAAAATTAGAACTGCCGTGCGTCCTTGTTTACGCTCACGCAAAACCGTAAAAGTAATGGCGCTGAGCAGCAAAATTAGCCCCGCCCCAACCCAATCGAACGCAATGTAGCCCCACACTACATTCGTTGTACCTGCGCCATTGCTGATCCAATAGCGCCCCATCACCAGCGCAATCAGCGCCATCAGTTCCCAAACCGGATCGGTTGGAAAAAATTGCCTCGCTAGCAAAACCGCCGCAATTCCTTTTAGCGCCTCTGACAAAACTGCCAAAATTCCAACAAGCCGCCCGCCATGATAGAACGCTGCTGAAACGCTGACATTGCCAGTCCCAATTCTAGACAGTTGCCGACCCGTTAACGCCCGCGTAATCCAACTGATCAGGGGTAGACCACCCACAAGTGGACAGACCAAGAAGATGAGCAGTGATCCCCAAACCTGCGTCAGTGTCATGAGCGTATCTATTCTCAAAATTTTGGGATAAGTCCCTGGATGATTATAGGGGCGATCGCCCAGTTCAAACGCTTTTACTCCAGCAAAAATGCAAAAAGCGCCCCCTAGTGGGGAGCGCTCGCGAATAAGCTTCGACTAGAACTTAGCCAACAATGCTAGGAGCCTTGATAGAAGCCAGGTCAAGCGGGAAGTTGTGAGCATTGCGCTCGTGCATCACT